>Ga0065711_1001226_pt1 | contig 51641 bp, 23 predicted proteins | sample Hoacrofraction12_FD_59098 | JGI IMG/M metagenome (GOLD analysis project Ga0065711, IMG submission 59098) | Hoatzin crop microbial communities from Cojedes, Venezuela - Epithelial fraction 12 v2 (version 2) | ecosystem: Host-associated > Birds > Digestive system > Esophagus > Crop | place... | reverse complement strand
GGGGGGAATTGCCAGGTTTGACCTCCAGGAAAAACAGCTTTTTTCTCTCTCAGAATGATCAGCCACTTGAGGTGTTGTGGACAGCTGTTATCCCCTCTGTCAGTCTTCCATTTTGCCAGGCTGAACTCTTCTTCTCACCTCTCTTGAACCACCTCTCCATTCCCTGGTAAGCCTAAATACTCCTGTGTTACACTTGTTCCACTGAGACAAGCCCTTCTAAATATTGGTGACCAGAACCATACACTGTATCTGAGATGTGCTCATTCTGCTTTGTACAAGACTGACCCTTTTTTAGTTTCATCAGAAATGCCCTTTCAATACATGCATGCTTTGCCAATATCATGAGGCTCTTTGGCAGAGTTTTTTCTGCACACCAACAGTCTCTACTGATTCAGTCAGTGACTGGATTAATTCCTAAGAACATCCCTCCCCTCCCTGTATGTCAAAGGCTATTAAATACAAAGATACCACCTATGGCTCAGGAAACTGCAGATCATTTCAGGGTACATTTGTGAAGTATCAATACATACCTATTTTTCTACTCTTATGTGGTAATCTCTTTGTGGTCAGTGTTGAGCCAAATGCTAAGTTAGACAGACCTTAGTTTTGACCCAGCACAGCCGTTCTTTTATTTTCACTTGCTTTTTTTCACCTTTCAATGGTGATCTGCGTCATTCTGGCTGACTATACATTCAGGTCTTTCTCAATGTTAATGATTTCGGACTGATAACCTCCCAGATTATAGTGAAAGGTTTTATTCCTAGTCCCTGGAGGAATAAAAGTTTGTCTTTTGACTTTTTTAAGTTTCTTTTTTCTTCTACTGTTCCAGGCCTCAAGATTATCTTATTCTTCATTCTCTTTATTGACAATTCTTCCTAAATTTCTTCTCCTGCAAACAAATTCTTCTTGGATTACACAAGATTTGGCCTAGTACCAGGATTTAGTGACGTTGACTAAAACACCCTAAAACACCTAGAAGTTTCCTTCTCCATTTTATACTTTACTTTCTCCTTTATCGAGTTCCTATCCACAGTGCAGCTTTTGTGTTTGACTTCATATTTTCAAGACAAATTAATCAAAATGCAGTATTGCATACATTACAAAAGTTCAGTTACATGAGATGTACCATACATCCTTCACCTGAAGAATGATTTATCTCATAAAAAGTAGTGTCTGGTTGCCTCGAAAACTACCATACACTCTTCACCTGGAGAATTATATATCTCATAAAAAGTACTGTCTGGTTACCCTGAAAACTTTTTTATTTGGTATCCCAAGTAACTCTGCATTTTCAGCGACTTTTCTTCAAAATACATTCTGTGGCCTCACAGATGGCTGAAGTTAAGCCAGAAGTTCTGCAGAGGGATTCACAAGAATCCACATAGCAGTCATGGATGGGTCTGTCCATCCACCTGACAAAACTCCCTGCACCTCACCTCCTGGAACCCATGCACAGGCCTCTGTTGCAGGTGACATAGCAGGCTGGTGGCATCCACACGTATTCTCTGGGGGTCCTTCCACTGATTTCCTTCCTGAAGCTTCAGCACGGACTAGCAAAGAGATGGGCACACAGACATATACAGCACCAGCTTGTGGAAGAAATGACTTACGGACATTCCTCTTCTTTGTCGCTGTATCAGTGATGCAGTTCACCTGGGACTTCTATGTGATCCCATAGCAACACATAAACAACACTCTGCTCAGTCATGCAGCAGCTCATCCGTTCTGGTTCATATGGTAACAGACAAACATCGTACCTGTTGCCTTGAACCACTTGTACAATGGAAACCACGTAAGAAAGAAAACTGTGAAACTGCTGGTACACATGGACACGCAGTCCTTTTTTCTTCCTACTCAAATCCTTCCCTGAATTTTTACCTGCAGTAGAAGTAGTATGGCTGCATGAGTGACTGCTCTTCTCAAACCTTTTCACATTGGAGTTTGTTCAGTCTGAAATATTGTTGTCAAAAGGACTCTTGCTCTTCACATTAAAAAAAAGCCACACCACCACCAACCTTCACACATTCCACACATGAACCAGCACAAACAGAGTAACGTTTCCTTCCCAAAGCCTGCAGAATTCCTATGGCCTTGCACTGAGACAAGCCAACTCCCAGAGCTGCAAGATGAAGGCTAAAAATAACCCACTGAGGATTAATTTCAGGATTTTTAAATACAGCTAATGAATATGCATAGGGAAGGTACATGGTCTCCAGGAAGGAGCACACACAGTCACTGAGTCTACAGGGGATGGGAGGGAGGTGGGTGACACACAGGCAGAGTGCCAAAGGAGAAATAAAAGAGGATATTTGCTATATATCCTCAGACAGACGACGTGCAAAGAAAGTGCATTTCAGAAGAGGCAGCAGCAGAGGAGTGAAACAGTTCACTGTTGAAGAGACAGAGACAACGCAGTGCAACCACAAAGGACAGGGTCCCGCTCAAAGAGCAGCGAGGACAGTAATGAAGCCTTCAGAATTGGACAAAACATTATACACAAGGATAGAGAGCTCAATAGTACTGGATCAGAAGGCAAGGTTTTGTGCGTTAGGGCTCGGTGGCTGAAATGGTGTGACATGGGTAGACAGAGCAAGCACGCTCTGATGCAAGCAGGGCATGTCAGCAAGGTGGCCTACGGGCTGAGCACAACACCAGAAGATCAAAGGATGCCAAGGAAACTGTTTTGGTAGTGGCACTGCGGTAGGAAACTGGGTGCATCACGAACACGCAGCGCTTTCGTGGAAAGCTGGGGAGCAACAGCTGAATGCATAGCTGTCCTCAAGATGGGTGGCACACCTGGACAGCAGGGGTGTACCTGGTGTCATGTGTTGCACAGAAGTTTGCCACTTTGGAAGCAATCTCTTATCAAGTAGTCCTGAAGGAGGTCCTTGCATCCTGAAGCAGAAGTACCCTCGGAAGGTACTTGGATATAAAGCACTGGATACAAAGCACATGAAAACAAGGTACTACGTATGAGCAATATCAGTGATGGGAGACAGCAAGAACTGTCTATAGTGAATCAGAAAGCAAATCTGGTTATGCACTTGCTGTACTGCAAAACAGAGAGCTACAGCAGCAGCTCCAGCGAATTTAAAGGTGCAGGGGGAGAACAGGCTCACTTGAAGCAATTTCCTCATACCAATTTCCCTGTGAATAACATTTAAACAACTACAAACATCTTGCTTTTCATAGACAGCAGCAGAATGGATGGACAGACTTAAAATTGCCTCATTTATTGGCTATTTAGTATCAAGAAAAGCTGGGGTTTTAACCTGGTGTTTTAAGAAAATTAAGTTTATACAGTAGCACTGCTTGTCTGCCTGCCCCCTTTATCCTCACCACTAAGAATTTTTGAACTTTTAGCCACTTTCAGACAAATTTAACAACAGGGTAGAAACCTCAGTTTTGTGAGATTTGGTGGCTTTCACAATGGCACTCAGAAACAGCCTCAAACTGTTGTACATTTAGCCATGTCTTGAGAAAAATATGAGCACTACAGCGACCTGTTAAAGGCAAGCCAGGGATACAGGAGTTTAATTTTGCAAAAGGGGGTCTTGATAGATGTTTAAGATAACAAAGTCCCTAGTAGAACTGCAGGGGAATAAAAAGGTGCAGCACTACCAAGTCTATGAAACAGGATCAGCTTCACAGTCCAATGCTACAGGATGTTTCTGTTGGAGGCGAAGGACACAAACCCCATCTTTTTCACTTAAAGACATTCTTTATTCAATACTTTTTATATACAATATTATTTTTAATCTGTAAAAAGTACATACGCAGGATTCCAGGTCAGAGGCAGAAGGTTTCCATATCAGAAGATAGACTTTTGCCCTTTTATTATTTTGGAGGAAAACTGATCTGTCAGTTTTAGACAAAGCAAAAATAAAGGCAGAATGCAAATCCAACTTCCACCAAGCGATTAGGATTAAAGGCAACAATTCACTGTAACACGTCAGGCTGTCTCCTTCGACTTTGGTGGTTCCCAGCTTCTCTGGGCAATCACAGAGCAGTTTGTGAGAAGGGGCTGACAGCCGAAGCAGCTAGTGCTTATCATCTCTGCTACAGTTGTACACACGTAACTTGCAAACGAGCTTGGGTTTTCCTCTTTGTATGGCAACTCGAACTCCTGAATCAGAAGACCGTTTCTCAAAATTCAAGGAGCGAACAAGGGATGTCTTACCAGGGTGAACAGATCTCCGAACTACAATGTGCAGCAAGAGCTTGCTTTCATTTTTCTCTGGTTACAAGAAGCCTCCTTCTTATTTGTCCCCTTAAAAACATGGACTAGACTTACTAATGTATGTGACAGGCTCAATTTGCTATCAGCCTGTTACTACAGCCCTGAGATGTAAACTGCCTCATCACTTTCTGTGGATGCCAGGTTACACTGTTGATCCTTTCAATATTAATGTCATTAACCACTTCTCCATTCAAACTAGGGAAAGACACATTGTGAAGGTTTGTAATATTATTTCCTCAGGGACAGAAGAGGGGATCATAAAGGACAGCCTGACAGGGCTTTGCTTTGCTGTAAATCATCACAGACCTTTAATCTTACAGGACAGTACTACAAGGAGCGTGTTATTATTCTCACTTTTCAGAACGCAGATACTCAACATTCAAATCTTGTAAAACATTGTGTGAGAATATGTCAGTGACTGGGAGGTAGAAGACCATCATCCAGAAATTTGGAGTAGGGAGCTAAAGGAGCCTCAAAGGTGTGACTGGCACAGCGAGCTACCTGCTTTTCACTTTACTCCAGGGTGCTTACTATTTTCCATACTTTTCTTAAGCTTTCAGTTTTAAGGACCACATTGTGCAGCAAAATGAACACCCAGAATATCACTCAAGGGTTTTGTTTTATTTAGAGGACAAAGCTAAGAAGTTAACTTCTTGACTGCAGGACACACACAGCTCCAGGGTGGTCGATGGAAGCTGCAGAAATTTGGCTTCTTTGAAAAGTCAGGCTGTAAGTGTCAGCTGTGAATGTACTGCTAGCAGATCCTGACCAACAGACAAGCTTGAGGCTTGGCTTAGGATAAGAACTGAACATCCTTGTTTTGACTGCATGCAAACAGGAATAGACAATTCTAGGATTTCCAGGCTCTTGCCCAAATCCAGTGTGCCAAAAACATACATGATTTTCTGTTCTTTTATTTCATCCTGTAAGAGGAGAGGGTATTGTAGAAATTGCTAAGATGGGACAGCTACTTAAAGAAAATGAGGATTGTTTTGTTAGAGAATATAGTGCAAGACTCAGAAACAACTAGGACTAAAAAGTCATTTTGTGCTTAAATTTACACTCCATGAAAGTATGTAAGACAGCAGCAACAGAATGAAATGACAATATTCTATTGTACCTTATGTACCCAGAGGGAAAACAGTCTGAACTTTGGGTTGCACATAATGCCATTCTGCTCATCAGAACCTACTTCTCTGTGAAGGACTCAGAACAAGGGCACATCACTTCAGTCAGAAGTTTCAATATCCGTGGTGCTTGGTTATTACGCACCACCTCAGCCAGAACCCTTTACCTCCAAACTCAGCTTGCTCTAGGAAATCTCAGGATGGAGATATTCATGAATGACACAGCAATTAGTCCATAAAATGCATTATTTTTGATAGACTATACACATCAGTAGCTTCTGGAGGAAAAGGATAGTTTGTATTCTAGAGTGATAGAGTAGGAACTGACAGCTGTTGGGGTAACTGGAAAACGAGAAACAAGTGTCCTTTATTTGGTACCTGCTACTTGTCTACACAAAGAAGAAATAGCAGTACTGTACATCTGCTTTGAGAAAAATACCATCCCATAACACGAAATGGCTTAGGTCCTTGATTCAAGCATTCTTGCGGCAGTGAGTTAACCCATTTGGATTCATGGAGGAATTAATTTGAAGGGTCGTTCTTTAATTCACAAAATGGGGTTAGAGGAGCAGCAAACAATAAGAAGTTTGCTGTTTCTGGAACTCCAGAATTCTGTCCTCGACCTTCCTCTGAACAGACTGGCAGCCATTCTATACCTGTATTTATCAGGAGGTGTATGGGGATGGGTGTATAGAGTGGAAAGTGCCTGCTTTTCCTCTTTCTCCATTGTGCCCGGAGAGATTTAGGAAAACAAGGCAATCAAGTGCAGTTTTAAACTAATAACAGTTCTCATGGGATGGAAAAGACTTGATTTGAAAACATAACATATCTGAACTTTGGAAAACGTCTAGCTCTTCAGTAAGGCACTGAATACTAATTAGAAAAATAAATTAATGTGGGACCAGTAAGAAAAATCCATTTATTAAGCTACTTCTCATTTTAAATATACAATTACTTGAATCAGTAATTTTACTATATCAATTACTTTATCAGTTCTCAAATTATTTATAAGATACTGCTTACAGTAACTAAGTAACTGGTATTAAGGTAAAAACATTGAGATTAGAGATTTTTTCCAAGCTCTGTGTCTTCCTCCTCTTAAGTAACCGGAAAAAAAGCACCTGATAGCATTTTTTCTTAGATGATGTGACGATTTCTGTGTCTAAGTTAGTGTCAAAGATGAGTGAAGAAAAATTTTATGGGGGAAATTCTACTATAATGTACAGTCAGATTTATTACAATACGATGGAGAGAAAGGCTTTTATATATAAAACTTCATATATAAACATTTTTTGAGGGGGAGAAATAGCACTCACTCCCTTTAGATCTGATGCTGTACTGCTGTAGTTCACTGAAGAGTTCTTCCACACACCTTAGTACGAAAACACAATCAAGATCTTTTTGAAGGCTCAACCTGTGCGCTAATTAGGAAGGAAAGGAGCACCTCACAGCTCTTATTTAGCAAAGTGGCCAGTCACCATGCCACAAGGATTTGAGAGCTATAAAGGGTAATAAAAAGAATAACTTGAGCTGTAAGGGTTCTGAAACAATAGTAAAAAAAAAAGACACTGAGATATACTTGAAAAGACAAAACTTCTTCAGTGGCAACTGAAGCAGACTCCATTTTAAGTGATACTGTCCATCCCAGCCTAGGAGCACTCGGGGAAAAAAGCCATGCAGGTAACAGCATCTCATTTCTCATAACTTCAGGGAACAACAGACTCCCCAGTTTCTTTTTCCACTCATATGTAACACGTTACATTGTTTCCACAGAAGATCATGTTGGCTTTGCACTGGAGCATGGAGAAGAAAAGGAGTTTCGTAAACTAAATAAAAGGCAGTTTTGTCTCTTCTGTCATGCACATACCTGCAAAGAAGGTTCCGTGAATAGTATCCAAAGAATTAAATTTAACTTTTTGGAAAAAAGCTCGATTGTCTGGAAAAATATAAAGCAACCAACTCATGCTGCTTATCTCAAGGGGAGCATTTTCAAGTGCTATATACTGAATACTGTTATATAAATCACGAGAGACTGTTTTTCTCATGTTGCCATCTCTGTTTCTTCAGCTAAATGAACCAGGAATAAGAGAATGTTTTTTTCGCATGTGACAGAATCTGTGAGGAAGGGAAACTTGGGCTCCTTCCTACCCCTCCAATACGCTCCAGACTGCGGCTGTAGCTTGCCAAATGAACTAAGCCCACATTGCTGACAGTGAACTACAAACCAAATGCTTACTAATTGGTTTTTTGGATGTAAGCATACAATATAGATCTTTCAGCCTTATTCTGAAAAGGGAAAATGAGGAGGCAATAGTTTTTATAGTTTAGAGTTTAGTTTTAATAGCTTAGAGCCCCTGAGAATGGCTGCCAGTCTGGACAAACAGAAGCTCCTTAGCAAATTCAGACAGGTACAGAAAAAACTTCAGATCCTGATGCTGCTGGTGCAGTGATGTTGCTTTTTGTTGTTGCTTTGTTCATGCCATCATCAAACACACACAAAAAAAAAGAAAAATAAAATCTAAGTATTTGGAACCCATCAGATTTGAAGAGGTGACTGGGATGTTGTTCCTTGCAACAGCCAACAGCAGCAAGTTCCTCTCCCTAAACGGGAAAGCCTCTTCTTCCTCATACTGCTGCATTTCTGTTAAACAGGAGATTCCATGTCTTGCTAGGGTTCAAAGCGCATGAAGTCTGTGTCCTGCAAATACCACACTAACGTGTTTTGGTCGTGTATAAAACAGAACTTTTTTTTCAGTCTTAACTTATCTATATGTTGAAGAGCTTTGTTTCTCACGCCGGTATCTGCTTGACTCGGAGGTCTAGTTTTATCAAGTGTCCGTCTCCTCTCCTGCCTAAAGTCTCAAGTGGTCCATGTAAACAAATCAGAGCTGAAAACAGTCTCTCTTCCTCTTCACAGAGCTGTTTTTATCGATATGCAGGATTTCCTGACAGTGTGGTGTTGGCTAAATGTAAAACAGGCAGAGGATGAGCTTCTGTGTTAAAAACCCAGTTGTCTAATGGTAGAAGGTCATCATTGGAGAAAAGCAGATACAAATACCTAGATATCAAGACAGAGAGGAAAAATGGTGGGTGTTAAAGCAGAGCAACAGACAGGAAGGGGCAAGAAAGCAGCTTCAGGCCCCACCAGTCAGCAGCTAAAGCTATAAACAAGCGACTTACTTTCAATCTTTATATAGCACCCACACAACCTTCCCTATTATGATCTGAAAAGTCATTTTTATCATCATTATGATCAAGCCCTTCAATGAAAAGTTGTTATATGGACAGCATTTTAATCTCTCTAAGTAACTTCCGTTTTTCAAGACTCCTTTCAAAGACTTACAATGTAAAACAAACATCAAGACACCAAGCACAAGGATTCTGGGGACAGGGGAGCAGAGAAGTAGTTGGCAAAAAATCCTTCTTAATGGTATAAACCCACTTGGAAATGACTAATCCTCTTTGATCTGAACTGAAGAGATTTTGAAGCACAAGAGTGGTCACTAAGCCACGGCAGATATCTGAATCATCATCACTGTGCTGGAAGCTGGTTCAGTTTCTGGTGGGAGGAAACGGACCAATACATCGTGCAGAAGGGATTCACAGATATTGCACATTACAAAGCAATCAGATCAAATGAAGCATGTAACAAAGTTAAGGTTTCTGGGCATACATCGAAGAAGAGTATTTCTTGGTTCTTTCTCCTTAATACACACTTCTGAATGTGGCTGTGCTACACTTTGTAGGAGGTATTGGTGGTAGGCATCTTTGTCAAGGCTTCCAGACTCAGTTGCTAAAATGCAGAAGGTGTTTCCCTTCTTCCAGAAAACTTGACTGTGCAAGCAGAAGCATAACATTATGGGTGTACAGGACCTCTCAGGTTCTCCTTTGGCCTGCTTTCCTGCCATCCAGAAAGTGACAGGTCTTGCAGCATGTGACCAGGAAGGCATGTGACCATGAAGGGGTGTTACTGCTGTTAGTGGGCTCTGTCCCATCCAGAATGTGCACACACATTGCTCTGCCTTCGCTCTGCTGAGGCTGCTGTCACTTCGCTCTCTCTCAGTCAGATGCTGGTAGTGTCTACAGTCACGTGTCACTGCCTGATCATTCTCCCATCGCCTTTATTTGCTAGTTGCATCCACAGCACAACCCAGCCAGCAAAGCTCTACTCTTTCTTCCCTTCCTCACCAATTAACTGTTTACAGATAACAATTTATTGCTGAGATGATTCAGTTATCTCCCCATGTCTAGTCTCTTTCTCTAAATTTTTCATTCGTCTTTAAAGCGTCATGGTTTACTTTTCTCGTTACTCCTTCCTTGCTTTCTCCCTCTGCAGCTCTCCAAGCTCTTTCTCCCCACAGCTGCAATGTTTTATCTTACTCAGATACACCTTTCTCATTTGATTCACACTTTTCCTTTGAATAAGTCAAAGAACCTGTTTCTACATCTTGCTCCCTCCCAATCAAAATCTACCTTCTTGCCACTCATACTGCCCGAACACTCATAATTTGACGAGTATCTTTGAGACCAAGCCAAAGCATTTGAGCAGCAACAATGCATATTTTGGAGAGGTATAAATTTTGAAGTTGAGGGGAATGAAGATGCAGAAATTACCATCAATAGCAGAAAAGATCACAGCAGGCATTCCATAACACACCTTTTATGCTCCTCTTCTGAGTGACATCTTCATTTTTTCCTCATGGCGTCACACCCAACCCTTCTGTCTTCATTTTCACAGCCATTTAAGCTATCCTGACCTTAAGTTCTCTATTTTATCTCAAGGTGATACCAATTTCTGGTTTGGCTATGCCAATCACATCAACGTCAAATATCTATTATCCAGCTCTCCAATAAAACTGCATTTTGTCCCACAAGCGGGAAATCATCCAAACCAAAAGCCAATAAACATCTCTGAGTTCCTCCCTAGAACTGCCTTCTTTTGCAATGCTTCTGCTACAGTGCATCCAGTTACTGAGTGATGCATCAGTGACTTTTCAGATCTCCTTGTAATTATTTAAGACACGGATGGGATTCTGGCAATACTTCAAAGGTCAGGCTTGTCACCACAGAAGCCCCTGAGGAGCAGATTTCATTCTCTGATTTGGCTTTTAGAGGCAGATCAATCACATAAGATCAGCTCCTAGGGACACTGTTTCTCTGACTGGATCTGTTTGAAACTACTGCTTCTCGCTTTGGGAGTATAGCTGTCAGGCTCCAGAAAATGAACTCAAAGTAGTAAGTGAAATAAAACTCAAGAAGCCAACAGAGGAAGTAGCAGTGGCTGACTTTATTTTTGTAATGATAAGATGGGGAAACAAAGTATTGTGACTATGCAGACGAGTCTGGTAAGGAGCCAGCAAACAGACAGAATGGCCATACTCTTCCCTTACATGTGATGAACTCAGAACCCCTTCTTGCCAGTGAAGCATGTTGTGGTGCCTGAAGCACCTGTACTGCTATTGTCAGGACCTGCTTTCCACTCACTGGATTTTGAGCTCCCAATAACCAAAATCTATCTTCATAAACATCAGCTACAGCTAAAACCTGAAAATTTGGTATTGCTGATACTGTAAACTCTGCTGCTGTATAGAAACCCTGTTTATTCTCCAAAGTCTGCATGACATGCTAGACTGCCAAATGGTTACAACTGTTTTTTCATCATATCATTGGACTCTAAAGACAGAAAGGGCAACTTAATGAGTCTTTGTTGATGACAGGTTTATGCAACAACATATGTATCATCCCTTCCATCACACATTGGCAGAAAGTGGTACAGATATGTAAGCAGAGGCAACAACTAAGTCTCCTAATAGCAGTGCTGGGCTCATTCACACTGCCAGCAGTGGCTTCTGTCTATGGATTTAACCAAATAAAACACTCTCCCAACTGTTATGCAGAAGGAAAAAACAAAAACAAAAACAAAAAGGAGTAGGGAATATAGCCAACTTAGACACTTTTCTTCCAAAAGTATACAATTCACAAGACTTCAGGGAGGTAGCCATAACAGGAATCTAGGTAGATTTCAATGCCAGAACTGTATTAACAAATTCGCTGACGTAACTTGAGTATTAAGAAAATTGTCACACATCAGAATACATTGCTTCATAGGGAAAACTCCAGAGCGATCATAACCATGTGACAAGAGTGCTCTGATAGCTGGTTTGTGTCAATGATGAAGGAGATGAGTAGCCATGAAACACTAGCTCAGTTTTAAAAATGGAACTCTTTATGACATCTCCATAACATATTCCAATCTTTATACTAGTTTTTCTTATTGTTATGGCATAGAGGTTATGGTACATTCTACTATAGCATTTTTTGTTCTTAATTAAAAGGAAGCATGGTGGAAGACAATGACTTTGAGCATTTTACCTTGAACCAAATATGCAACAGAGTGCATTAGCTTCTGCAGGACTGATTACAGGTGTCCTGCTGATTTGACAGGACTTGTATAAGACATCTCAAGTCAGTGTATCTAAAAAAAAATGTCTTTTGCAAAGTGAATTTCTTAAAAGGAGCTAACTTCTCCTTTGCTGTGATGCCAGAAATCAAATAGAATTCTTAAAAATTTAAGTTCTCTCCGCATAAGCTTCTTGTATGGAAAATTCCACTTGTATTTTCTGGTGGTAAAATGGGCTGATCTGGGACCCTAAGGCTGGTGAAAAAAGAAAGCCCAAACCATAAACCACCCTGACAAGACAACAGATTATTTGCTGAGCCATATTATTCTTCTCGAATTTAGATGCTAGCTTTTACAGGAAGATGCAAGAATGAAGAGAACTTACTTCAAAGTTTCAGCAAGGAAAAAGCTCTGCTGTACATCGTCGTACGTCGGAGATGAGGAATAGACATCCTTGACACCAGAAAAGCCACCACTGACTCGGCAATATTTGTCAATTGCCTGCAGAAAGGAAGGGAAAAAAACAGATAATTTAACTGTAGAGCAAAATTTGGAAACTTTAAAAGATCAAGCTTGACCAACAAAGGAGGTAGCTCTTTGAACGCTGCACTATTCTGTTGTGAATCTCCTTGCCAGAGGATGCTGTGGATGTTAACAGTTTCTGCTGACAAAAGAAAAATAAAACGGAACTGGACATACACAGAAGTAAAGTCTATTGGACATATACAGAAGTAAAGTCTCTTCAGGGCTACTAACAACATTTGACAAACTGCTAGATGCTAAGAAAGTATCCTGGGGAAGAATACTTTCTTTCCTGGGTGTTCACTGTTGACTGACACTGATGACAGGACATGGACTCAGCAGACTTTTGCTCTGAGCTGGTATGGTTCCTCATAGGTAACACCGAATAGAACATCCATCAGTCAATCAATGCATCATGCTGTGAGGTGCATGGGAAGATAACAAACATCCTTGATTTTGCAGCTGGAAGAGTCTGAAGAGTTACAGGAACTCTGTGACTAGCAGCTACTCATAGGGACTTACTGAAAGTAGGATTAAAATACTGTTCTCATCTTCCGGGACTGTTGATACCATCTTATAAACTCCTCTAGCTGCTGCTTTCTCCCCACATCTCCATCTTCTACACATGCTCTTCTGCGTTTTCCCTTTATACAGCTGAAACTCAAGTGAGCTTGTGTGCTGGACTGCAGAGGATCTCTATCTTTAAAGCACAAAGTTTAAATCAACAAAAATTCCATTCAGAAAGGGGCCAATGGATCCGTGATTCACAAATCACCCAGCTAGTCAGCTCTAACACAGTACTGCAAAAAGCACAATGGAAGAGGAGGAGACTGGAAAGAACGAGTCAGTAGCTCAGAGCACCTCTTGCCTGCGCTTTCATTATTCTGCTCACATGCATGACCTTACAGCACACAAGGATATCAGCCATTAAAACCAGCCCCAAAGAAATGACTCTGAAATGATTCACAGGTTATTTGTGCTTCCCTGCTGCTTTGACAGTGCTTCCTCAGCAGACACCAACTCTTTTAATAGATTCATGCAGGGACAGAAAAGGCACAGTGATGAAGGAAAATCTTTGGCTCAGGATGTCTGTCATTACCAACTACCGAATGCAGCTACCTGTAGCTCAGTAATCTATGATTCAGCCCGTTACCCTGTATGAAGTTTCTCTCTGCATGGTGCTTTAGGCCCAGATTTTCGCTAATTCTGATTTTTGCTAGTTATACTCAACAGAAGCTGAGGGGAGTCAAGGCAGGGGAGCAAATAAGTTTTGAATGATATCCCTTTTTATGCAGAGAAAATAAATACAATCAAAATTAACTATTCAAGGTGCTTACTATAGCATACTAGAAATACTGGGAAACAAAGGAGAATTTTCCACTGGACACACGCATGAAGAACGCTGGCAGATGCCATCACTGAAATCAGAGAAGGAAAAGTGTAAAGGCAAAGGAGCAAGATACCAAGGACAGCAAGTCATAGCACATCAGGTACTACAGCTAACCTCCTCCTAGTATACACTCTCACCCTGTGGAAATGTGAGGTTGTTCATGGACCAAAGGACAATCTAGACTGTACAATGTTCTTTCAAATTGCTGAAGACCAAGATTTTTAAAGAAGCAAGAGGAGAGACTGACAAAAGGATGTTACTGGAATGGCTGTGGCTCTAGAGCCTGAGCTTACGCCAAGAAAAGGTACTGTCTTTCTTGGCAAAATCTAATTATCTCTGTAATTCCTTATCTCAAGCGGAGCCTTCTCCAGGTTCGGATGGAAACGCTGCCTCCTTTGTTGGGAGTTTAGCCTGTCAGGAGAAAGTGTCTGGATGGATTCTTTTCAGATCTGGTAACTGGTGCAGGCTAGGGCTACACTAAGACTATTCACATGTTGGGATTTAGATTGACCAGGTTTTCTCTACAGTCTGGAGAGAAACGTGTATGTGACATCTAGCCCAACAGCATCACACGCATGACAATCTCTTTGTCTGCATGCTCTTGAACACCACAAGTGATGCTAGCTATCACATGGCAGCCAAACAAAAAAAAAAAGGAAAATAAAAAAATTAATTGCTTGGCTGACTTCTAAAGAAATAATACATACGATGTTTATGGAACCATTTGCACATTCCTCCCCAGCAGTCCTACAGTTGCTAGGCAGGTATTACATGAATAAACAAGAGGCAAAGCACTTTTGCTTCCTAGGCAGAAAAAGAAGCGCCTCCTCTTGCCAGTATCCCCTTTTCTTACAATACTGCAGAACGTGGCCTTGTCTCTGCTCTGGAGCATGGCAAGGTGGGGGCAGGGGTAAAGCTCCAGCGGTTACAATCCGGCCAGAATTTCTGGCATGCAGAGTCCGGCCTTGCAGGTGTTCCTCTGGTCAATGACTCAGCAACCCTGACACTGTGTGCCACAGCTCAGACAGGAGAAGTTTACTAGTGATTGCAGCAAAATGAAAAGAAGGAACAAATGGTACCACTGTGTTAAGACACTGTCTCCTTCCTCCTCAAGAATTAAATCCCCAAGTCAGCCTAAGAGTCACAACTTGTTTATTCTGCAGAGTGCAGATAACAGACAGCACAGAGATCCCGCTCTGTGCTGTAGAGCTCTCATGCCTGGATAACTGAGTGCAACACTGGTGAAGCTGGCAGGTCTAGAAGCCAGAAAAGAGAAACTGCGTGATTTACATTGATTTTGTCTGCCCTTACAATTACCAGGTAGTCTCATATCTTCAGAAATTTGTCCTTGCAGAGACAGACTCTGGCTAGACTGGAGTTCAGGATAGGCAGAGGATTTATCCTAGTTGATCAGTGATCTAGACACTGCAGGTAGTAGTAATGAACTGTAGAGGAAAAATTCCTTTGAAAGAGTGCCATACAACTATTCCTTCAAATACAGACAAACAAACTGTCATTGATTCAGGGGTGTACAGAACTTCAGGACACCGGCTGAAAAGTTTGGTGCTGTACACAAGCTGCTTAAAATGCACTTGAAATTTGCAGTGTTCTGCCTTCACACAGATCTCAGAGTACTTGGTATAGAGACACCCGATTTGCCACCTCGATACTCTTCTGCTCAAGAGCTAAAGAGTTTCCTTGATAAAATAATGTTAAACTTACTTGTACCCTACAATACAGGGAAGTCCTAAATGACTGGAAGGATATCAAGGTAATTATGAGGCATTGGCAGGCTGACTGAACAATTTTAGGATGGCATACATGATGTTACCCCCCAACAATTATGGGAACGCATGAAAAATATAAAAGAACAAGATGATAATTGACACCCATCAGCATGGCTTTATAGAAAACTATCTTGCTCACAAGCTTGATTTCACTCTTTGAGGTCTATAAATTGGCACATAGAGGTAACTGCAGAGGTATAATAAACTTAAAAGTTTCTGAAGCAACTTACATGGTACCAGAAGATGTTATGATAAAACAAAATAACACTATAACATATCAATATCACTATCTTAAAACCAACTGACAGTGCTTTAAGAACGCACTGGCAATGTAGTATTACCACCAAATAGAGCTGCTTCTCTCAGAGATCCACAAGGAGTGGTCTGACGTTTTATCAATCACTGCAACACTGCTGCTGACAAAAATGACATGGGTAAATGACAGCAGACAGTGTAAATCTGGTGGTAACTGGGGCCCAAACAAAATGAGTTTCATACAACCAGGCAGATAATCCTGAATCTAGACGTAAAGGTTGTGTAACTGCAAAGTAGACACACTTCAAAGAACTCAGTGGCCACATGAGACAATCCAGTATGAGTTCCTGCTAGGATGCTGTGGTAGGTGTACACACAGGGACAGTAAACAGTAGCAGAGATATAATTTTACTTTCGCACAAGGCTATGGGTAACGTCAAAACTGGATCATACAATCCTAGAATTCATTTTTAAAACAGGATGATGAACTGACATGGGTGCAGAAATTTGGAGAAAATGCTTTACTGTGGGAGACAATACAATTTGTTTAGCATCTTAAGTAGACTCTGTAGTAAGCTTATTACAACCTATGAAAACTCTTTGGAAATAAAACATGGGAGAATAAAAGATGTTTTAACACGATATAGGAAGTCCTAGGAAAATCCAGTGACTGACAGCTGAAACTAGACAAGTTCAAATGGGAAATAAAGTGTATATTTTTAACAGCACAAATAATCTAATAATGGAACAAACTACCAAAAGAAGTGGATTTCCCAGTTCCCTTTATTCAAATCAAGAGAAGAACAGAAGAATATGCAATAGGGCACTCTTGCCAAATACATGTGTCTTGGCTCAAAAATGATGCCCAGTGAACTTTCAGGGCCTCTGACATACAGGGAGGTCAGAGTTGATCTAAGTTCTTTAGAACTAAAATTGGAGGTGCCTCTAGATCAGACCCCAGCTCCTTCAGTTCCTCTGAGGGTGTTTTTGTGGTTGCATGTGTGACTAACTATGCCAACAACATGCTCATAAAAACTGCACCAGTTTCTTCACCAACTTGTCTCCCCAAAGCACCTCTCTGTGGTACTTGCAGCTTCCAGCCCATGAACTGTGAACCCATGTTTCTTTCCTCTCCAACCTATGCCTGGCTCTTTTCTGTCTACTTTGTTTCGCTATGTAGAGCGCTACAGGTCTTTCCACTCCATCTTACTGTCAGTCCTCAATTTGTCTGAAGTCAGCCCAAACTTGAGGTCTTCTATATCATTTTCACTGGTAGTAGAAACTGCAAACAAACTCTGCAGCCTCTGCGGTGCAATCCTGCTTAGTCAGATACACGAGCCCCCAACAAATAGTTGAACACTTCATTCACACAGCTTAGAGTAGTAATTGGCTTTACATGCCCATTGTGAGTAGTGGCTCTTACTGCTTTCAAATAATTAGCCTAAAAAGGATTTTAGTAATTTTCTGTATTTACCCAGCCTATCTCACATGCATATTTCTGTAACACTTCAGCCAGAGCCCCAGCATACCATCATCCAACTTGGTTGGCCCTATACAACTGAGATAGATGTTGTCTCTAGTGCTAAGTACAGTATTAGGGACAATTAGGCTTTTTTTTAATTAGGAAAGAGATAAAGACCCTGTCACAGGGATTTCTGATCACTGAGGAAATGTAAGTTTCAACTTACTGCTTTTTCCCCACAGACACTGGATGTGACAAAACAACTTCTGCACTAAAATGCCCAAGTTTTGTCAAAAAATCTCGATAATAAAGCCAGAAAGAAGCTGCCAATGGTGAAATAAAGAAAATACAGTACAAAGATCTGCATACACACAATCCATCCCTCTGTGCAAATTCCCATTGATAAAAGGCAGAGAGAGATTTGGGCAGGGAGTGCTAAAGAAACTGAAGTAATGCAGTACATTTAAAAGCCAGGTGGTTCTACAGTGTATCCTGGATCATCTCTGAAGGGTTCTTAAAATGACAGAAGCATTCATCCATCCGAAGAAGCAAACACGGGAGACCACCAAGCACTCAGTCATCAAATACCAGATTACACCAGGTTCAGCGTAGGAAGATAAGACCATTTAGAACTCAGAAACAAAACCTGGTTTCCCCAAAAGTTTAAAAGAACCACTGGACTTCTGATGAAGAAAGTATCGTTCACTATGAGAAATACAGATATTGAAGTATGCTTCAGTGGGTGAATACAGACAGTGCTGTACACAAGCAGCAAGCCAACTGCTCTGTGTGTCATACCAGATTTTCTCTATTTACAAATGGAGGAATAAACACAACCAGAACTGTGTGGGGCACGGAAGAAAGGGAAAGTAGTGAGCAGGTGTGAGGAGTAAACACAAGAACTTATTATCTCTATGCAGGGAACAGAAAACCATGGGGAACAAAAACCTTCCCAAGCTTCCGTGTTAGTATGATGGTAGGGAAAAGAAAATCTGTAATTGTGGGAGGAAGGGGTATGCAGAACCATTTACGAAGAGTTAAAAAATATTTTATGGCTCTGTTGGATAAAGAAACTCTTTATTGAGGAAGTAAGTGAAAAAAGGCACTCTGTAAGGACACAGGCAGTTAAGCACATGGGTGGCTTGATTTACACAACTTCGATGCAGGTTGACAGAAGGATAAAATAAAATCCTACCCTGCACAAAGAGAAAATTGGAGGCAGGGAAGGAGGAAGGGAGGGTTTGGTTTTAAAGCATTAATGGGGAGCAAGATGTGAAGGCTAATGGAGAAAACTGAACAAAATGTAATTCAAAGACACGCTTTGCAGTGTGCTTAAGAGACAGATCTTGGCCTGAAAAATTTACGTTTTTAAAATCTTTCACCTGGTAAAAGGACCTAATCTCAGCTTGGATCATCCAGCCGTAGCTTCTGACAGGAGCTGGTGTTAGATCAGCAAGAATTTGTAGTACACACATGGGCAAGGAATAGATTACTAAATCCATTTCTTTGTCATATTAGAAACACACATAGTTTGGGCAAGAGGGATTATGTGTCCCAATGTTTGATGTTTTGGAGAGAGTGGCAATGCACTCTGCAATACAAATGTGACCAACGTTGAACCTCTCCAGAATAACATAATGTTGGTTCTAACAAAACAGTCTACAAGGCAAAATCTAACCAAGACTAAGACACAATCTTAAAATACTTGGTCTCTTCTATGTGACTGTAACTGCGCTGAGGGAAGGATAGGGATGAGCTCAGCTAAATATTCTGAACCTGCCTTAACTATCTTTCACCTGATAAATACAGGCTTCTCAACAGATCTCTTGCTCCAAGTTCTTTTTCTGTGTCTCTTGCCTCTGGAGTGAAACTGGTTTTCACCTGCAGAATGAAGTTTCTCCAGGCTTTTGATTCGTCTCTTCCTTTGCTCTTCCCTCATCTCCTTGAGCTGTAGTCAAAATATTTCATTAGTGTCTTGTTAGCTTTAATGTTTATTCTCATCTCTGAAATCGGCTTTGAGCTGTGTTTCCAGAGATTGCTGGAGGTGTAGCAGGGAAGTGGAGGAGCTGTAGTAATCCACAGATCTTGAAGACGACCAGAAAACTGCTTGGTGAACAAACTGGGTTTGCACGAGCCCAGCGCAGACCAGCAGGTGGAAGCAGTGAGAAACAGGAGACAAAAAAGGCTCCTAAGTTCAGCCCTAGGAAGCATTTAAAAGGGTAAGTCTTTGGGGGATTACAAATATTTTTTACAATTGGAATCTTATATTGTCATGTGAAAATGAAGCTTAGTTATTCACATAATCCATAATCTATGACTATTAGACAAAGAAGTTATACATCTATGTATAAAAGATGAATGAAGGAAGGCCATGAGCACAGATCTGTGTTAAGTCTTACAGTGAGTCTGGGCTTCTGTAGACCTTTACAAGCATTTCCGACGAGAAAGACTCAGAAGCATTTTCACACTTGGGAATTTGATTAAAACATACAACTAGATTTAAACCCAGGAAAGCAGCTATGTAAAAAACCAACAATCTCTAAAATACCTTAGCAACAAATTTTTAAGTTCTGCCTTCTGTGCCATTACTCATTCACTTCTATTTTTGGTCTACTTCTAGTGATGTAATTTTTTGTTACAATTGAGTAAATATAAACTGACTGGCAATTTTTTTCCTTCCGATCAGACAACTAACAAAAGAAAGAGCCATGATACCAACCCACTTATATGTATGTATGTGCTCTCTAGGCTACAGACCGCCCGACAACAGTTGTTTACTACTTGTGTTTTAATAGCCGACCAAGAAGACACTGTAAGAATAGCTTTGTCTTTTAATCTAAACTGAGTGCTAATACATGCTTAACAAAGTTATTTATAATACACTTTCACTTCCCAGGATAAATTACCTCTCATGGAGGCTGTGGACTACTGATAACAGTAGGAGTCATGACCAGCGGATTCTATTTCCATGCCTAAAACTTATTAGCTGTATAACGCTAAACATGTTTCTCATCAGTGCATCTGTTTCAGCAGTTGCAAAACCAGGATAAGTGCGTGCACCCCCATATGTACCCTGGTTAACAGGGACTCAGGAAAATCAATTACCATTTGATGTATTTCAGTACCATGGGATGAAAGTGGCTACAAAAACAAAATGTGTAGAGAATTAATTTACTGACAGATAATGAATACATTTACCTGCGTTGCCTCCCAGCCCCACTGCCTGTACTTGGGATCGTGGGTGAATCTCCACATATACCAGTAGGTCTCAATCACCTCTGGTCTCAGGATGTAATACTTCTCATTCTGCCGCACTGCCACTGCCTCTACGCCACCGTCAAATTTGAATGCTTCTGGACCCAGCTTTAATGCTGCAGAGGAAAGAGGAAAAAAAGAAAAAAAAATAAAAATTTATTCCGTACCAGTCTTTGCAGGAAGGGTGGCTAGAAGACTTCTATATCCCAAGCATGCAAGAAAAGCAGGAACTAGCTTGTCTTTAAGCAGTCTCATAAATATTTCCTATTGTTGAGGCCTATAATTTTTCTTATGAATAATTTATCCAGTTCCTGTGAGGAAACTACCTACCTTGACAAGAATACAGTAATCCTCTTGAAAATTAATGAAATGCTAAGAATATAAACATATTAACATATTCAATTATAGGATAAAATTGAAGTGGCCAACATCAGCAACACAAAAAAAGGGTCAACAGAGATTTTGATGCCCTTTGATCCCACCCAGCACAGCAGGAAAAGATCTTGGAACAAAACCAGAATCCACCATCTCAACCTGCATCTTTATCCAAACTCTCTTGTTTTAGCAAAGTGCTGTCAGGCCACCGTAACGACTATGCTTCATAATATGATCCTCAAGTAAAGGGTTTACAACTAGGCAACGAAAACATAGCCACATCTGAAAGTAAATCTCTGAACTAAGAGATTTCACTATTTCAGTCCTTAAAGGAAGCTGTAATGGCCCTGTGCCAGCATCTGGAAGACTATTCATATAAATAGGAGGTACCTGTAGAAAAACTGTCTATAATACAAATATGCAATTATATATATTTTTTATTATACAGCTACACATTATTCCTCAAATTTGATATAAACAATGCACTCTTATCTACAGCTGCACCTCACCCTTTGCTTTGGCAGATAATTTTTAAGGCACTGGACTCTGAAGCTGCACTCGAGCCATAAAAATTATCAAAGCAATTAATCATGTAATTCATATGGGCCAGAAGCTCAAATTAACCATGGTCTCCTGAGTCTGAAAGGGAAATCTTAGAATACTACAATGAAAAATATGAGCACCTCCCAGTGTGTGCCTCGGCAGAAAATCTCCAAAACTTCCTTAATCTTTTTGTTTCAAGGGAGTATGGCTCTGGATGCAAACAGAAAAAAGCACCACGCTGTGCTTCAGCCACACACGTGGCGAGGCAAACTACATCAGGAAATGTTTATGATAATTCTTTCAAAATGGGCCACTTTAGCTGTTTCAGTAAAAAAAAAAAAATTACTGCAAAATCAATGATATTAGGGTTCTACCCATCCAAAATTAAGAAGTTAATATTGGCCATACTGCACTAGACGAAAGTTCATCTGGTCCAGTAGCACGTCACCGACAGTGGCCAAAACCAGACAAGGATGGGAAGTGGAAGAACGGGCCAAATATATATGACAGCTTCTTCCAGTTTCTCTAGCAGTCTCAAATTCTTCTGAGCTCAAGGCTTCTATCAAACTAGACATACTTTTTTATGGGTACTAATTCTCAATAGATTTATTTCTCAAGTACTTATCTGGTGTTTCCTTAAACCTATGCATGCCTCAAGCATCCAAAACAACCTCTGGTGAAGAGTTCCACTTCTCTACTCTCTCTTCAGTGTAGAACCAACTTCTTTTGTTCTTTCCTATTTTCAGCTTGGTTTCTTCTAGAGCCATTTGACAGCCCTTAGGTCTTCTCTTCGAGAAGACAGCGAACAGCTGATCCCTGTCCACTCTCGCCAGAACCTTGCTGATTTTGCAAATCTGTTGTGTCCTACCCAAACCATGCCTTTTTCACAATGAAGAATAGTATCTGATTCATTTGTTCTTTGAATGGAAACTGTTCCATACCTTTGCTTTTCCTTCTGGCCTTTCTCTGCAACTCTTTCAATTCTACTGTATCCTTTGTGAGATGCGAGGACCAGGCTGAATACAGCACTAAAAGTGTGGGCAAGATTAATACAGCGGCATAACGACATTTTCTATTTTGTTCTTTCTCACTTTATTTTTCCTAACTGCTACTACGCTGACATTTTCATAATCTCAAGAGCAATTTCCTGAGTTGTAATGGTCAGTTAAGAGCTCATCCTTTTATATGGGAGGTTAGAAATAATTTTTTCATAGGTGCCTCACTTTACATTTAACTACACTGGATTTAGTTTAGTAATTTATTACGCAATTAGTCATCCTCATAAGGTCCTTGAGCAATTTTTCGGCTTTCTTTCATCCTTGCTATCCTGAGTAGCTTTTTAAAAAAAAGTTATTATCAGCACACTCACCTTACAGTTCCTGCCCTTTTCCAGATCATTTATGTATGCGTACACAAGTATAGATAAAAATAAGGTATATATATCTTATTTGTATATACATATCTAAACATACTAAAATATAAAATGTAAATATACATATATACACGTATGTGCATAAATATATATAAAATATATCAGAGTACCACTGGTTGACCACCATTTGTCAACTGCAAGAGCTGAATATCTCTACACTACTTATCATACTGCAACCATTTTTTTTCCTGCATGCAGGTACTTGCTGCTTATGCTGTAGCTGCTCAATATCATTAAAAGGCCTTAACAGAGAATTTCTGAAAGAGCCTTTTGGAAATCAGGTAAACCATGTCAGCTGTATTACTCTTCTCCACCAAAGAAGCTCGATTTCAGGCAGTTCTGGTGATGCATCACCTACAGAAACTGTGTCACCTTCTCTTGCTTTGTAGCCTACTGGTGCATTGATCTTTAATACTTTACTCTTATCTACTTCTGAAGTTATTTGGCACTGCAAGAAACTACACCACCCAGAGGATGGGTGATCCCCATAGATTGTCACTAACTCACTGAATCGTTATCTGAAACCAAGGATGTAAAATTAATCATGGCACCTCTGCTAATAGCTGACTAAAGTAAAGAAGCTACTACAAACACAGTACCTTTTGGGGGAGCATTCTTCTAAGCGTGAGAACCACCTAAGCCCATTTTACAATGCTAGATAACACTTTAATCCAGGTATTTTCATATTGATGGGTCTGCTAGGCTGTATTTCTAGTCAGGGAGAGCAGACGAAAAACAATTTCATATCATAGTGCAAAACTGCAATTCTAAACCAGTATCATTTAAAAAGAGATTTTAACTGATTTAAAGTTGACTACAATGAGAGTTGTATTTAGCACTGTGAAAATAAGGGCAAATCCTCAGGCTTCTAGATGAATATCTATATATCTAATTTTAGAAATAATTTTGAAAATATTTCTTCATTCTTTTGTGTGTTCCTTTAAGACTACAGTCAATCTAGTAACAAATTTCCTGAAGAAAGGATTTGTAATTATAGTAACACTTTCTACATTCAAACTCTCACAAAATTCAAAGAGACCCTTTAAGATACTTTTGTTTGAGACTCTCTAAATCATTCCATCAATGCACATTGTTATTTTACACTTCTCACAAAAATAAGTAATTATTCTTATCTTCTTTGCACGTTTAGCTGCTTACTGAGACTCTTAGGACAGAGACAGCATCTACTCATACCCTGACAACGTCTCACAGCTGGCTTATTCTGCATTGGAATTGTCACACATATAAAAACATATAAAAACAGCAAATGCCATACCCAGATTCTAAGGACAGTTCTTGTCAAAAACCTTAAAGACATGCAAAAAACTTTATCTTTAAATAATTGATCTGTAGTCAGTCAATACATATTTCCAGCCAATGGCTAGGTAAATTCTTATGTATAAGGAACAATATTTTACTAAAAATACCATGTGCTATAAATCAGCACATGCTGTCAATCTGTATCAGGAATGGTGTGGCCAGCAGGAGCAGGGAGGTGATCGTGCCCATGTACGCGGCACTGGAGAGGCTGCACCTTGAGTACTGTGTTCAGTTTTGGGCCCCTCACTACAAGAAGGACATTGACATGCTGACGCGTGCCCAGAGAAGGGCAGCGAGGCTGGTGAAGGGTCTGGAGAACAAGTCTTAAGAGGAGTGGCTGAGGGAACTGGGGTTGTTGTGCGCAGTCCACACACAAGCTTAAATGTTGAGAAACCTTGCACCATAAGCACATGAAGCTGCATTCTTTTAGCCTTACCAGTGCCCACTGACAGCATCAGGACTCCTTGTGCTGTGCCATGGGCATACAGATCAGAGCACGCCTTCTATCTTCGTTTCTCGCAATCTTCTCTCCAAATGGAGAGCACCCTAGACTACAGAAAAATCTTTGAAATCTTCTGTCATAGGATGGGAGATTAGGATGACTGCAGCAATAATCTATCCATAGTTATGGTACAGAAAAAAGAAGAGTAGGAAGCAGAGACATGCGTAGATTATATATCACAAGACTATTCTGAATAAGAATGAAGAATATTATATTAATGACTTTGACAGTCATTAATCCCTTCCGAATCCTTGGTGTTTCCAAGGGGTGCCACATATAGTCGCAGTTTCCTGAAGAGAGCAAAAGCCTTGGGGGTTTCATGCCGACAAGTCTAATGCATCTTGGAAACATATCTCCCTTGCTCTGAGGCAGTTCAGAGTTACGTCTTCACCTTCCAAAGACCATCATCTTCCTCTAGCTGGTGAATTAAAAAGGCATCCCACAGGGAGTGCCAGACTGATCCTCAGCTTAAGTGGAATCTCCAGGGATTTTCACAGAGAACATGGCAAGGGCCTGAGCTCTTCACCAGCCTACGACTTTGGAGTCTGAGGTCTTTTCTCAGATATTCCTGGAGAATATCAGTAGGTGAATCAGAAAATCAGAGAGACTGTGTCCCTGCATAAAACTCTTATTGCTGACATGGCAGTGATGCCAATTGACATAATGCCCATGGAAATACACCAGGACTGGTTGCAAGGACTTTCCAACTTCTCTGTATTAATCAGCGCTGTGGAGCAGAAAGCATCACGAGAGATGAAATGGGTAGCTAAAGTGCTGACAGAATGCAGCCTAGTGGGAAAGCCAATAGAAAGGAAGTAGCAACATCTAGGAGGGTTAAGGCAAAACTTGTAACAAGCCATATAGGAGAAGGCTGTCACAAATTAGACAGACCACCTTACATTTGGACTATGAGACTTGGCCTGACATGAGAAAACAGCATGTGTAGGATAGCAAAATTTTCTCAGGGAGTAGAGGTCTTGAAGACTTGCTCCCAAAAACCAGGAGGATGTTGACACAATTTAACTGTCCAAATCTAAAAAGCCCCAAGCTAACCTGAAAGGAATTATTAACCTGCTTTTAATTACTCAGTCAATTTGGTAATAAAAGCAGATACTTTCACCCAATTTGGGTTACTATGATGGCTAGGTACCTTATGAAAAACCTCAGATCTGTACAGAAGACAAGCAACTGACTTTTGAACTGGAATGGGTCGGTCTGTTTCTACCATAAGACGTACCTCCTGTCATCTGTTTCGACTGAGATGAATAAGGTATCCTTAAATACAACAGATGAAAGTCCTCCTCCTTTCTGTAGAGATGGGATGATCTCCTCCACCACCACCCTGAACTGTTATGTATGAACACATTCAGTCCTCACTAGCCCAAAATGGGGTCTCATCCCTCCTCCACATCTGCCTCTATGAAAAAACTATTAATCTCAGTATTGATTAAACCTGACTAAAGCAGAAGCAACTACCAACAATAATGGTGTTAGGTGATAAGGAAGAAACTGAGTCATGTGAGCTGAGATCAAGTACCTTTGCTTGACCCAGCAAGCAACATAGGGGCAACAGACTATGGCCTTTCTAAGGTAGCTTCACAGATCTCAGGTTGGTCTTATTTGTGCACTGGGAGATGTGACATGGTATCACACCAGCAACAATCTGTCCAAAAGGTGATGGTGTGCTTTAACTTGTGCCACACCTTCAATCAAGTTAAGAAATGTCGTAAAAGCTTCAGCAAGCCCCAGTGGTGCACTGTGAGCATCCAAACCTGCAAGGGATCACTGATACACATTCCAGGAGAATAAGGAATACCTCAAATGTCAGTGGAAAGCTCTCATTCCGATGATGCTAAGGCAAATAAATCAGTCTAAATAGGCATGTGGACTGTCACTGCCAGACAAGAGCATTTTACGTATTATCATACTGGTAAAGTCTGCCCAGATCAAAGTCACTCCAATGGAATTTATCTGAAATAACATTACCCAGAACTCCTGGGCCCTGAATCATCTGTCATGCAACCATGGATCTCTTGTTTATTTATTTATGCAAGCCATGGAAAGCATGATTTCAAACTAGAATTTCTGGAGATGATATTCCATGATTTCTATGACAATGTAACTGTAAAGACATATAGTAGCAAACACAGAATTTAGTTTGCCTGTGCTTTGTGTAGTGTCAGATTTTTTGTTTTTCTAAATTGGCTTTCATACTTGCAATACGTGCAACAGGTTGCCAACAGTTGGCAATATAATGCCATTCTTTTCCAGAAGTATGCTCATTCTGTTTTAATTTTACTGAGACTGGACCTTGAAGCAGCTTTTTTTTGTCATGCTCAGCCCTTATGGAAATTTAGATTGCTTCACAAAGCAGTATTTTTACAGTTACATATTTTAAACCCAGACATATACTGCAGTTTATGAGCAACCCTAGCAAGAGAAAGGAAAGGACAACTCTGGTTGGTTTATCTGCAGAAAAGAGCTCTCTATCCTCAGCACACAGTCTCAGCACCTTGCTGTCTCCTCTGGGGACACCAAAAGGGGCAAAGCTCTCCCAGCTCTACAGGAAAGGGAGGTCAGGCTCTCCCCTTTGCTGACTGAAACATAAACTTATCAGCTAAACCAGAATGACCGCCCTCTGAAAGAGAATCTTCTTCTGCAATCAGCTAGTCCTGTCATTAGAGTGTACAAATATGTCTCGAATATCACTGTTAAAGCATAACTAAGAAGTTGACATTTTGCACATAACAGATGTTTATTTTCTTTGAAAAATCAGTCCAGGCAAAAAAAAACCCAAACAAAAAATCCACACTACTTAGATTGCAGGACTGAATAACAGAAAACTAGGACACTGTAAATTTATAGCTGTCTGTACAACTTTCAGTCTGTTTCCTTCATGTGTGTGTTCTTATACAGTCAATAAATATGCAATCAAAACTTTTATCCCATCATCTTTTGACTTATTTAGGGTACTGAATAAACATCAGAAGAAATAAAATTAGGACTGCTGCACAAACAACTGTAAATTTAATATTGCTTATTTTTAAGTGACAAACATTTAAATATTTCATTTCTATGTTCAATTTTTCAGAATGCAACAATTGTTATTATGTCCTATCTTTGTCCTTAATGATCCTCATATTTTTCCTTCTCCCTTTTTTTTTCATGCTGTTGCTACCCAGGTAAAAGTATTGGTCATGACCATCAAAACAAATTCTTCAAAATTATGGGCAACTACACAATGATACCATGTAATCCTGCGAATAAATAAATGGATTCTTATCTTAAAACTGCTTTTAAGTTTTAGTTTTCATTACTTCTACCAGGAAGTTATTTCAGAAGCTCACTTTGCTGATGGCTACACAAAGCCACTTCCAATTTCCAAACTACGTTTATTCGTGGCAAGCTTATAAATCTTGCTCTTGGTACAACCGTGTTGTTTATATCTTAAAATAACTATTTCTTCTCAGTGTTTACCCCTTGAGATGACAACAAATTTATTCCCTTCTTTGGCATTATTTTTCCAGTCAGAGCAGGCCGACCTATCTTATTTTCCCACTGTAAGATAAAAGCTCTAATCATTCTGTTGATCCTTCTCTTCATTTATTCTGCTTGAAATTCAGATTTCTATAGTGTATTCAGGATGACAAATTCTACCTGTCTTCTAAGGCAGTGTTAATAGTCTCTAATCTCTGCAGAAAATTATTCACCTGATACAGACTAGGACAGCACTGGCATTTTTCAACTCCCCATTTAGAAAAGCGAGCTCCTGCCTTTTTTCTGGTGAACTTTTTATTTCTGACAGTCCAGTCCTCAAGATCTTCCTGTTTATCATTCTGAGACTCTTCTGTTTTACTTGTCTTATGACTTTACAGCCACTGTAAGTGTAATCAGCACACTCTGACTTTATGCATCACTATTAAAGATGTAAAATAAACTTTGTCCAGAAGACTGAACTGGAGAAACTTCCAGCCCAACAGCAAAGTCTGATATTGCCTCCTCATTAGTCAGGTCTTTGGCCATCTCACTGTTTGCATACCAATCTTCATCCTCTCCAGTTTAATTGTACTTACCCAAAACGCACTATTACTAAACCCAGTAAAAGGTGTACTTACAAATTTTTCACTCTACACAGCTGTCAGAACAATATGTATGACAGGAAAAACTGCCCCGTGTATCTGGGAGGACAAGAGTTCACAAGCACTCCTTCCTCCCTGCACCCATATAGCCTATCTTAGCTGACTGATCCAAAAATAGGTATAAACATTCAGAAAGGAACCATATAAAGTCTGGTTTTACATTTATTCACCATGATGTAGATCAGAAGTAAACACATAGATGTTAAAAAAATTACACTGGTGTAAAACCAGTGCATGTTAGACAAGGCATAGGCTCACAACAAATCTTAAACATAATTACAAAAATTTCTGTATTTCAACTACTAACTAGATTAGCAATGTATCTTACTTGTCCTGTCATACGACTCATGACACGTATGCGCAATTTCAGCTCCAAGCTGCAGATAATGTCCAGCTTTATCATCTCTGGAACCATCTGCGCCAAGGGCAAACATTCCCCCTGCAAAACAGGTCAAATGGCCCATCTTTCTTTCAAGGTGCCCATTCTTCCACTCCCCGATGAAGGTCAGTCCTCCACTGGACTTTCTGATGAGATGTTTCTCTATGGCCTACAAGAAGATTAAGAGAACTTTCAAATACTGTTTCACATGCAAGTTTTACATACTAACTCTTCTCCAAAGAATAAAATACTGTTTTCAAAACAAAAAGAATTTTCTTCTTCAGCCAGATTCATTTCTGAGCACTACAAGAACGAATTTCTATAAGAATACAAATTCAATGCACGCAAAAAAATACCCTAACTGCTAAGCGATGCTAATGAGATCAATCATAGGAAAATAACAACATAGATAACATTATACTTTTAGCTGAGAATTCAGCACATATTTTATGTCTCAAAAAATGTCTGTCTACCTTTTAACTCTGAGAAGTACCTATGTGCTCTGCTGTGTAGCCTGTGCATACTCAGAAAATATATCCACGTTGGATACTTTTGGTCAGTAACATATGTACAGGCAGCACCTGTACTCTCGGTCAGCCTTTAATAGAAAGCGACAGCAATGCTCCAGCCACCTTCTAGCTGCTTCTCTGTAGCAGCTTTCTGATTGCACAAGGTCAAAGGATGGGTGAGGGCAGCTGTTCGCAAAAACCATTATTATTTCGTAGGTAACTGCTGCTTTTTCTTCGCACATTCATACCAATATATGTTGTTGCTTGTGATTTATAAATGGTATTCTTCTGGGAGCAGGAAGAATAGCTGACCTAACTTTCCAAAGTTCGCAACTACATGGAACAACACATTTACTTCAGCTTCCTTCAGAGAGGTTCACAATCCCCACCAGTCCACTGCAGTACTTACTATCTTTAGCATCAGACAGTTTTTCTTGTAACTAGAATCTTGTTACAGTTTGAGTCCTATAATTATAATTATCTTCTTTACCATGGAGACATTATTCCTATCTTCTTTCCAGAAATCGCTTTTGTACTTCCACACATAACCATCTGATGGGTTCACAACTTCCTTCAACGTGCGTCACCTGTGACTGGTCAGAGTACTCCAAGGCTGAGTAGAGTTAAAGGATTAAAGTGCCATTAAACAGGCATTTACTGCTCTCCTTGCCATCCACAAGACCTATTACGGAAGTGAATTACTACCCCTCCCCATTCCTTTTCTGGTGCCTACAACAAACTACACCCCAAACATTTGCAACTGTATTTTGCACTAAAACTAGATACACTGAGAACACAAAGCCAGAGGATCCCACATACGACTAAAGCGGTTATCTTGGATGTGGAGGTCATGTCTGCTGCACGCAGTTGTCTCCTTGCTATCTACACAGTGCAAACCACACGGTTTGCTACAATACAGATTCAGGCAATAAACACATATATTAATCAGCTTGCAACTTTTAATTCAGGTTTAAAAGTGTACAATGAAATAGCGTTTCCCTCTAAATAAAAGTGAGACTGTCTTTTGTTTTCAACAAAATGGACAAATGAAAAGCTTCAAGCTCTTCTGTGACTGTAGTCAGTATTTCAAGCTAACTTCTTTTTTAAGCTGATGTGTAAGTGATATAGGCCTGTTAAAGCAGTTGCACTGAACCCAGCAATACTTGATAACATGGAAGTCCTCTATCCAGGTACTAAAATAACATCTGACAGCCTTCCAAAGTTTTCTTCATCAAAAATCTTTTCTAAAAATAAAATTATTGAAATTACAATTAGAAAAGGCACAATTTGTAGGATTAGGAGCCTCATCTGGGGAAGACAATACAAACAGTAATCCAAAAGAGTTGTGTTTCTGAATATGTATGTGTTTCTGTATGGTTTTCTGAATATGTTCTTGACTTGAGACACTGCAGTGCTTGCGACAAATTTCTGCATGGTTGCAGTGATGTGAATCTACACCTCAGCCATGTAGCCAGTTACGATCTGGCAGTCCCCATACGGCCAAGGCGAATGTACTAGCACAAAGCCAATGCAGTGGATTACAGGGAGGAAAGACTCCAGTATCATCAGCGGGGCCCTGCTCCTTACTTGCACTGTGGACTGACCCATCATTTGGATGATGAAATTTCTCTCCACTGTCCTCTATTAAGCCTGTGGGTTCTGAAAGTGATGAAAGAAGCACTGGGCTGCGTTCTTGGTGGGTTGATTTTTTCACTAATACCACCGACAGACCTGAAGTTTGTGCTTATGGTGGGATTCAACAAGAACACAGAAATAACTGACAGAGCAGAAGCTAACAAGTCTGACAGCTGCCAGAGCGGCTGTCTAACAATCATGCAAATTGGTGTTGAGGACTGGTATGATACCGTGGCTTCTGCTGCTGGGCAGCCCAATGTGGTTAACTGTACAAGCCTCATTTGTTCTGAAAGCACTAGCAGAGGGAAGGTTGGATCTGCTGAAAATTCTGCCACTGAAGATGGTACTAACATTTGCAGCATTAGCTCTGCTGATTCAATTATCCTAGACTGTGACAAAACTGACATTATGATGATTACAGGATTTTTTTGACCATATGGTACATAAAAGTTGAGGAGTCCTTTTTAAAGAAAAGCCATTTTTACTATGAGGAGCAAAAAGGCTTGAAAGTGTTTGGATTATTCATTTCTTGGAGGAAAACATTTTTTTTGCCGAATGTTGTGTGGAATTCCCCTTTGAATTTTATCTTCTTGTAATTTCATAATTATTGAGGAGTAAGTGGTTGCAGGGGCACTTCCAGGGGGACAAAACTGCAGTGGTTGGCACCAGGAGAGCCAGCAAAGGCTAAAATTTATATAGTTCTCCATGGGCTACTCCTTCACTCTAGACTTGCTTTTGACCGAAGAACATCATCTAGAAGCAACATGCCCCTCTTCTGAACAGAGAATATATTTTCTGATCTTGAACATCACTGTCTCGTGTAATGGGTAGTTTTAGAAATCTGAAAATCAAGTTCTGTCAGCAACATAATAATTGAGTTCCATCTAAAGAGCTGCAAACGACGCATCCCCAAAAAGAAAATAAATGCGACCCTCTCAAAACACTTCAACAACGCACTGCTTGATAACTGTAGAAAAAGGACAACTAATATTTACAGTAATTATCAAGGAACAGCTGGCTGTTGCTGGGAGCACTGCCTAGCAGACAAGAAAATCTTGTGCAGGTTGGGACAGATTTGACATTTGTATCCTGGGGTGGACAGCTGGGGCCACAGAGCACTCCAGTAGGTACTGTGAAGCAGTGGCATCCAGCTGGACCATAAGAGTACACATGCACAAGAGCAGACATGTATACTTCAGCTCCCAAAGAAAAGGCTTAGTTCACATCAACTAGATTAACTGATGGAAGAAGCTTCCTTAGTCTGTGAAATGCCCGAAACAATAGTCTGAGATGTGAAAACAGAATGTTCTCTTTCTGATGTTCATGCTTTCTGTGATATTTATGACTACAAAAAAAGCATTCTTCCAGCTGTTTTGCAGCAGTACTTTCTGTGGTGTGATAATCAAACACACTGCTGAATCCTTCTTTTAGCTATCTAATGCTGTGCGAAAAGAACGAGTGAGGATCCAATTCATGAGCCTAACAGATTAGATTACTCAAGGCAACAGATCAAAAGGAAGCTTCCCTATCTTCTGGTCAATGTGAGAAGGAGAAAAGACACTTTAAACCAGATTAGCTGGGAGGTCCGCATGATGATGCTGAAAGCACAGTTAAGAGGTGCACCCTCACTATTTATCAGCACAAAAAATACTCAGAAAGTTTCATAATTTCAGCTCTTACCACAACAGTGAATCTACATACTAGGACATCGAAATGAAGTGTCCTTTACAGTGGAAGACTGCATTAATGTTATATAGCACACAGAGGTCACCGATACAGAATCTGTTCATGCTCTTGTCATGAAGTATGTGGTAACCTGGGTAAGGCTTCATATGCCATGGACTGGAAATCACGACATCTGAAGAACGGATGCTGTCATCTTTCTTCCTCTTACTGCTTCCAAGGAGTGGGATATCACTGTCTCCTGCAAGACTCGGGAGTGAGGGTATGGTTGTCTGTCTTCCACTCTCTTCCCTGCAGCCAGTTAAAGGAGTGAAGTGTGACTGGACAGATACCTTCTTTTAGACTGGTGGGCGCTGAGAACATTTCCAACTCCGTGCTATGAGTGGGAAGAATGGATTTTACACCCTTCCCCTTCTGCTTGCATAAATTACACAAAGAAATTTTGCTCGAAGTTTTGAAAAACAAAGAATCAGAAGTGTTAGCTAGGGAAGCAGACCTATGGTATGGGCAACAACAAAAAAATGGTAAAGGATTTGGCTCTTAAAAATATTTTGCGATTTTAAGTAAAAATTCAAAATGCAATTACGTAAAACAAATCCTACCAATGATCTGCCAAAAACAAATGCTAAAAATAAACCTTCAGATGAGGAAAAATTGATGGAGCTATACATAGTGATAAAGGAAGTGTCAGTCCTGTAAAATCATTCAGAACAGGTGACAAAATGAGTTTTGCCTAACAATTTTGTTTTAATACAGATAAGCATGAAGTCACACATCGAGGAATCGGGAATGTAAAACACAGTAGCAGTAAAGCAGTAAATCAGAAGGAATATAACCAACTTCAGAGTAAAACCAACTGGCAAGTAGATGACAGTGTGAGGCAAAGATTAAGAGTGTAAACACAGCTCTTGGCTGGATGAAGAGGAGAATATTGTGTAGAAATCAGGCAATGACATATTAGAAGAACCACTACATTCTTGTCTCTATACTGAAGACACTGGAAAGTACTTAGAAAAAAGACAAAGAAATAATTCAAACTGTTTTATATTGTGAGAACAAAGAAGGCAATGCATTTCTCCTTCAGGAGAGAATGCCTATCGTATCTTTGTTAGTAACCAGTTACATGATACAGCTAGCCCTTCAAAACAACGTAGGGAAAGAAAAAGTTCAAGTAGCTGAAAGCCAAATGTAATCAAATTCAGATCAGGAATAAGACATATTACAGCTTCAAAGTAATTTCGGACTAGAACTTCCATTAGGTATCTTTTAAAATGTGAATTCTGGGAACTCCAAGAACATGTGTTTTGCTTTAGGAGACTGACTGCACTAAACCCAAGCTTTAAAAGCTTGTGTTCAAAGAAACAACGGCATGCACAGAGCACGGAACAAGTCAGGCACCAAGCACTTATCCACACCTGGAGAAGACTACACGGTCCCTGCTGCTGTTGGTACCACAGCTAACTTGACTAGAACTAGCTTGGTTACTCTCTACATGTCTTAACTGTAGCACAGGCATGTTGGCGTATGTGACCTTGATGAAAGAAGATGCTGTGTATGGGGAAACTTAAGAAAGTAAAAGCTGGGCAGCATAAAGTTCTGAGCCACGACAAAAAGTCCCCCAACCCAAATCCCACTGGACCACCCTGCAGTACTGCTCTGTTTGGGCAAGCACTACTTGATCTGTGAGAAGGAGCAAGACCATATTGCAAAAGAACTACAGAGCAAGGAATAGGTATGAACTACATTTTACAAGATAAATATGCAATATAACATCTAAGTGCTTTAGTAAATAATTTAAAGAATAAAATAATTCAGGACTTTAACTCCTAGAATGATTCTGAACGTTGGATAAAAACGACTTGGTTGTTCTGCACACATCTTAGGGTTGCTAGATCTTTTTCAAATAAAAGCTTGGGCTTTTACATTCTACCATTTTGGACAAGCTGATTATTTTTAGCACAATAATCTGCATCAGATGTATTCCACAATAATACTTTCTAAACTACTCAGAGTGAAAGCCAGTATTATTCATCACTTGATTTCTTAAAACTTACATAATCAAAACAAGTTCTGCGATTTTTGGGTTTGCTTTTTTTTTTTTACTTATTAAAGATGGTTTTTAAGTTCCACTGTATTGGAAAACTCAGTGAATTATAATCACCTCAATTGCATCGTCGTACATTTTCCTTGCCTCCGTGTCCATCTTGTCTGACATAAGCCAGGCTTTCAATAAATATTCATAAAAACTGTCTCCCAGCCCGCCCACGGATGTGTGATCTGTAGGAGGGAAAGAGGAAAAAAAGAAAGTTGAAGCTGTTACATAATAGCATCCTTAAATTTATTCAAAATATAAACCTATGTTTTTAAGGTCTACCATTGTAGAATTATCAGTATTTTAAGCCTGTTTAGCAGGACAAAGCTGCACTGTATCGCTGTCCCCTCCGAACTTAACTGTGTAGATGTGGAACCTGCTGTATGTGTTCACAATTTGTCATTCTGCACAGGCTATCCCTCATATCAAAAACATAATTTAACCTCTGTTTTTACTTCGTTCCACAGAACCTAACTATTTTGCTGCTAGGGTTTGGGATTTTTGATTTTTTTTAATTACATTAAAAAAGCATACACAAAAAACTGTTAAGATCTCTGTATCCAGGATGCAACTAGGTCATGTGTCTGGCTATAAAGTGCCACGAACTACACAGAATCCAATCTTTCTAGGAGATTTTTATTTCCAGCAGGGTAGTTACTTAACAGACTAATGAATTTCTCAAAGTAAATGTTCTTATTTAAATTCTTTCAGTCAAAAGGGAGGCAAATTGCCTTTGCCATGTACAGCACAAGCCCCGCTCTGTTCTGCCGTGGCTGAGCAGCCGTGCAGAGCCACACCATGTGCTACAGGGCAAGGCTGCTTGACTGTTAGAATCCACCACCACATAAACTGGACTTCCTAACATGCACAGTTCTTTTTTGTCACTTTCTTTTTCCTTGCAGAGGCTGCCTTTCAAAAGTAGTGGCATCACTATTCTGTACTGACAGACCACATGAGTACTACCTACGTTTCTCCTTGGGTGAACTATCATAAATCCCCACAAAAAGCCTACTGATGGTCTGACTCAGTCGTGGAGCTCCCGCTCCAACCACGGTAAGCACTCCCTCAGTATACCTTTCATTCAAAACTCAGTACACTCTATGAGATTTAATAAGGGACTCCAACCACAACAGCACATAACCTTTTCTCTTTCCCAACATTACAGCCCCCGAAACACTGGCACCAGAACAGCCTCAGTCTGCTGAAGCGAGGCAAAGGAAATGTTTAAGACAAACTTTGTCACCATGCCAGAAATTCACTGCCCTAAGCATGGCTGCTACAGTCATGCAAGTTCCCTTTTACTAGGTGGAAAAAAAAAGAAAAGATATGATAGTCCCTTCTCCAAAGTACCTCAAAAAAGTGGTATTATTCACAGTCTTTCCAGGATAAAGGTGTAAAAGAGAGGTTGGAGCTCTCCTTCTGTTCCTTCCTCCTCCAAGTACCGTCCTGCCCCAGCATGTCTGCTAGTCTCTGAAGATGTGAGTAGGAGGTTAGAGCTGGTAGATGCTTCTGTCCTAACTCTTCTAGCTGCCTCCTGACTCCTCTGCTACTTACCAATGGATTTCTAAACAAAGAAAGGAGCAAGTGGAAAGCCTGTATCTTTCCCATTTGGTTTCAGGTTATGAATTTGGAGCAAATTAATTCATGCCCTTCTCTTATATCTCAGTATCTCCTAGACAGCCTTTTCACACCCAGGTACTCAGTGATTTAACTACAGACAGTGGGCTTTCGTAAGCTTTCCAGCCCTGAGCTGTAAGACAGCATTCAGGTCACGAGTCACTTTCTTCCACAAATGCAAGGGCTAGAAATTACTCCTTCAATGCACAATTACATTCTCAAGTAGAAACAAGAACTAAGGGTCTGTGGTTTTCAGAAAAAAATAAACAAACCATCCCAAGACTTCAAAGTTCCGACTCGCGTCAGCGCTACTCGAGGATTGTCATTACAAGAGATATGGTTTAAAACTACTTCTGTTAAGCTGCTGCCTCTCCCTCAGCTGAGCTCTGTCACTTTGGGTAGTGCTGCTCCTTTGCCAGATTTCTTTCACAGATGCACTCAGTCCCAACCAGGACAGGGCTGCTGAATACCCCTCAGTAGTGTTAATCTTCTAGCAGCTCCAGCTAGGTTCAAGGAATGAAAGAGCAGGAAAATGAGTGGAAAAGGTTTATTTCCTGAACAGAGAAATCCATGTTCCAGGTGAGTTTCCAAAGGCAATTACCAGAAACACACCCCATTTCACATCTACTTCTTCAGGCAGTCGTCTGAGAACTGCCTTTCTCTCCTGTCAGCAGCTCTTCTCCTCCTCCACATTGCTCCTTTTCTTAGAAGAAAGTACAGGGAACACAGGAACCAGTAGCATCGGGACACACAGGACTCAGAGCCATTCCGAGTCAGCCTTTTTTGCACCTTCTTCATGTGCTCAGAGAACAGAACTGCACAAGCCTCTCAGATACAGATATTCCTCCCACTCAGCAAGTAAGAAGCAAACATGGTAAGGCTGAGGGGCTTCTGAGGGCCTGGCAGCTCCTAGCAGTAGTGTTTCCTTTATTCCCGTTTCACACACCCCACTTCAACTCTGAACTACTAGGAATTTTCAGGGTTCCTCTCTCATTAAACAGTGGGCTCTCCCATTCCCCAGTGGATGCCCTTCACAGATGGACCAGAGGGTAGACCTGTCAGACAGGGCAAACTGAGTCTGTTCTTTCTCTTCAGCAGCAAGAAAGGAGAGATGAAATATTTCTGGTGGTCGCACACAACAAGACATCATGGATAGGTATCTTTCACACATAAGAGAAGCAGTATTTCACAGGAGCTGACTGCACTGAGATACAGCTGCCTTTATTTCCTTGACCTTTTCCATTTGCAAAAAATGGCAGAAAGAGAGTGGGAGTGAAAGGAAGGCCATCGCAGCAGCTGCGCTGAGGTTTGAGCACAGCAAGTCTTCCAACTTCTACAGCTGCATTAAATGCACCCCTGGAAAGATCTGCTTCTGGTCTTCTGCTAGTGTCAGAAGGCATTGCTAAAGCAGAATTTGTTGCATTTTGCGTAAGGGCCATAACTAGAAATGACTTAAAATTGAAATACTTATTGTGAGGACTGCAGAACTTTGACAACTTGCTCTCATCTAGAGTGGAAATGCAAAAGAAGTATTTTTCAAGATTCCTTGGCAAATATGTAGCTGGTGAAAACTGTAGATTTGGCTCATCACACACCATTCTCTCCTACAAACAGAGCTCCCTACCCAAACTTACCATCCGAAGGTCCACAGTGATTATCACTCTCTCCTGCTATTTGAACTACAGCTCCGATGGATTCAGAGATTTAATTCAGCTCAACTCAAAATGTTTTGCTCATAAAAGTGTTTTGCATGTAAAATATTTTGAAGTTTTTCAATCAGTCCTAACCTTGCACGTCGATACAGAATACTAAAAAGAACAACTCGTGATTTGAATAACTGAGTTTACAAAAGTGTCTTGGCACTGGGTACTCTTCAGTAGACAGCTGTGAAGGTATTATGTTTACAATGTTTGTATTTTGCAAATTAAAAACTGATTTAATTTTTCACATATTTGATCTACAGGAACTATTTAACTCACTCTGTCATTTAAAGGTTTTACTGTGAAGAAGTATTTCACCGTGAAATCCTGAAGTAAAACTCTTTACAGATAAAGACAAATATAGCAAAGAGAACAGAAGTATGAGGGCATATCAAATATGGCAGAAGCCACACAGTGATTCTGTTCAATGACATATATACATTTTTAGAACATTCATCCCTTCCAATCAAGACAAATTAAAAATTCTTCTTTCATTTCCCATTTTGTCAAAGGTAGGCCCAGATGACTGGGCAAACATGAAAGATTTAGAGTCAATGATTCTTTGGGAAGTCTTACTTTAAAGACATAGTAGCTGCAGTTGCAAAGAATACTTTAAACTACTGCAGTCAAAAGCAATACAAAAAGCACGGTATTTTTTCTGGTTTCCCACATACTGAAAAGCACATTGCGTCCAAACCTGTCCAAGTCTGTTTGTACGCCTCTTCCTTGCCAGAAAAAGCCAAATAAAATCTTAATAGAAAGACGATGATATTTACAGTTTATAGCAACATTTTTGCTCAGATACTTCAAGAGACTTACATCCTGTTAAATACTGGTATTTATCTTCTTAATAAACAGCACACAATTGAAAAACCCCAATCAATTTCATAGCAATATTTTAATGAGTTTTTAATTTATTGATAAAAGGAGGACTATATTTAGTCAAATATTGTGTCTCAGCTAATACTCCAAAAATCACATCCACGTCTTTCCCACAGACTGAGTGAAGGACCTTCTTTTGAATTCTTGCACCACCATTATCTAATATTTCTAAAACCAAATTGACTCTGAATTATTTCATGAGTATCAGCAATCCATTAGCTCACTGCTGAAGCAGTCTCCGATGATGAAAAACAGGACAATGATTTCACAGCAAACCACAGAAATACGCAGCAGGTCAAAAAGGAGCGTACACGCTCTCTGACTGAAATGACAATGAATCTCATCTGCAGATAGGAGGGAGAGTCTGCGGCTCTCCAATGACTTGTTCTCTGTAAGTGAAATTGTTTCTTTACAAACCTGGGGAGACAAATAAACTTGTTTTTACCGAGCAGCAGGGTTCCTCCTCCTCAATTTCAGCTGGGGCACTGTGACAGATCTGGCTGTTGTTCTTCTCCAGGACTAATTTTTGGGGGATAGTAGTAGATAACTGGGATACTAGGCATTCACATAGCTCATCCTCCTTTCTCGCGCCCAGATCTACCTAAGGGCTGTAAATAACTTCCTCCGCAGCAAGCCACTTTCTAAATGACCAGCAGTGGTTCCCAAGAATACAGTTACAGCAGCAGACTGCAAGTTACAAACATGTGCCACACTTCCTTTTGTTTACAGGGAAAGTTTGGTTCAGTGAGCAATCAAGTATTTTCCACAACAACTGAAAGGCCCCTAATGATAAAATTAATAACAAAACCTGCTCTAATGAAGGTCTACCTGCTCTCTAGAGCAAACTTAGATGTGTAAATTATTTTTAAGCAGATGGCTTTATGTAGTTAGCAGCAGCTTAATGAAGCAAATTAAAAACAGTTCATGATTCGCTAAACCCTCTCTGCTTTGTGCCTTAATTGTTCAATTGTCATTTCTTGGCAATGAGCAGGAATAAAGAAGCCAGACATTGTTTTAAAAGCAGCACATCATGCCAGAACTGATGCTGCAGTCACAGCACCGGAGGGGTCAGGCTTCGTGTTCCCCATGAGCAGATGGGAAGCGAGCCACTGGCCCTTCCTGACCCCAGGACATGTTCTCCAGCTTACGCGTCATTTGCTGCACACGGAGTCAAAAAAATGAAATAAAATGCTGGGCAGAAGCATGTTTAGCACACACAGGCTGCTGTGCTGACAACCGGTGCAGTAAGGTAACATTCTGCAGTACATAAGCACAAGCAGGAGATGAGGATCAACTACGTCAATAGTACTTTTAATTAATGAATTTGCAACTATAACACTGATTCAATATTTTTAAGCACAGACAGCTAGAGAACAACCAAGGAAAGAATTAGAAACCTGGCAACATGTAAAGGAAACTCAAGTCTTAGTACTGGAATTGTTAGTTATGACTCTGCAGTAAAGGAAAACAAACTTAAACCTGTCTACAGTGCTACACCCAATCAACTGGAAACAGCAAGATGAACAAACTACTGATTCATTTCAACCAAAAGATGAATAGTACAGAACCACTCCATAAGAAAAGAACAAGTAGTAAAAAGGGAGGCTGATTTTCCTTAAGGAGCACAAATGCTACATCTTTGACAAAGTGCTATTATAATATGCCAGGAAAGGAGTTCAAGAGTGAAATATATAAATAACTGGGAGGGAGTAGTGAAGTAATTAAGCTAATATTAACTTTCATTAAGAAATCCACACACCTCCTCCCCATCAGTTGTTCTGGGTACCAACTGGCTTTACACTGCAAGAGCCCTCTTTCTCTGTGTAGCAAACTTACAGAATTGCTTTTCTGTTTGTCTTCAGAGTGGCTCTGATTGAATTTCAGTTCAATCTTTACTTCATATAGTTGGGCTTAGTGCCCTTTAGCTGCTCTATATAGGTGCAAGGTCCCTTTCTAATCCTTTAATCCAGAAAGCCGAGGCCCTGGAAATTGCAGCTGCTGCAATCCACAGTGGAAATTCAACCTAAGGATGCCATAAGCCATAGTGGATGGCTTAAAAGTGCAAACACTTGAAACTTAACTGCAGCAGAGGCATCCCCCATAAAAGGAGATGCAGGTGCAATGTTTAGTCACCTATCAATCATTTATCACTAAGGAACATGTTACCATGAGAATTTTTCTGAAAACATGCAGGTTGTCACATAACAGAACTACATTCAAAGAACAGTTAAGGTTGCAAAGCCAAGCATTTGTAAGTTAGGAGGTAGCTGAACAGACATTGCTTCCAGTTCCACTGCCTGCTGCCACAACAGATTCCAGCAACATGAAAAACCCAGCTCAGCTCCTCCCAACCTGGGGACACGTGATCACGCCTGCTCAGCACACACAACTCTAGAGAATGTAGCAGCTGAACTCTAAGTACTCCATATGGAGAAATTAGACGTGAATATTTTTCAAAGGCTTGAAAAAATATGGATTGTTTTCTCCTCAAGCAGTCCTGAAACAAATAATTCCCGCGGTATTTCATATCCAAAACATGATGGCTCTTGAGTTTCTTAACGGTACACTTAGAAAAAACAAACTTTAATCTGGGTAGAATCACACTCCACCTCTAGCTTTATTTAGAAATGGCTGAAGCATTTTTGCCAAAGCTGTTCAAAAAAAACCCCTAACCAAAACGGCCTGAGGCAGACAGAATATTCCAGTTGGAAGAGGTGACGTTTGGCAGCTACAAGAAACTGAAAACACAATCATTTAATGGAAAGTGTTGAGCAATCTTAACTGTGAGTGCTACCAGCTTCTTGTACCACAAAATTAAGCAAAATAGCTCCTTAGAACTGTAGTGATTATCAGACTAAAGGTTAAAATTCTCAAACTTGCACAATTCAAGCGTGCACAAAGACAACAGAAATACTGTGAAACAGACAGGGAAGTACAACTAGCCCAACTAATACATATATTTAGGTAACTCAAGTTGTTAGAACCAAAAAAGAGTCTTCAAACTGAAGGCAGTTTATGATTCTGTAATGTCAAAGGAGTATCGCAACTTCGTATCTTAAAATAGGCTCTCCCTTTCACACTCAGGAACTCACAGCTGGAACAAGTATTTTCCTTTTTGTATTCAAACTTCCCCGAAACTTCAAAACATTCCAGCCATTATTTATAATTCTGGAAAGATTTAGGTCATCTCTCAGAAGACATGTTCACGAATTAAAGACTAATCAACTAAATCTGTCAAGTCCATGTGTGAAAATTTAAAACATATTAGACCTTCACGTCAGTGCTTTTACTGAAAAGTGGCCTTTTACCACCTAAAATTTTCTTTTCCAGATTATTGCGCCCACCAACAGACACACCCGAATGAAGCACACCTACCTCTCTGCCAAGTTTGGAGCCAGTGTAAATCCTGCCTGCGCTGGCAGCTTTAACTAAGCTGCTGGAATTCACAGTGGATTGATAGGAAGTCAGGTACTTGTTTATCTCCGATTACTTTTTTAACCTGACAAGGTGGCTGTGAAAAAAACAGCTAAAGAGTGGTTTAACACCTTCTGCTACAACTAATATTGCTGTAGGTACGTGCTCAGAACCCAAAGAGTCCCTTTTGAATAAGAGTTTCTACATAGGGGGATTGACAAGCTCTTAACGTTATTACAGCTTTTAGTTTATTCACCTTAGCCTTCCTATAAGACCTCAACTCTCCTCTTATAGACTAAAAACAAGAAAATGGGAGAGAGAAAACCTTCATTAGATTAAATCTAGCCCAACATCCATCTATGTTAAGGCAACGACGAGATTCTACAGGAGCTCAAACTTTAAAAACTCACAGAGCATGTGTCAAAGGATACCTTTTTAGTCCCCAATCATTTTAAGTTAGCTGCGCTCAAAGCCAACAATTTAAACTCTCAAGAATACCAGGTGGTACCCTAAGACATGCTGAACTTACAGTCAGGAAAATAAATGTTAAAGCTGTTGTGGGACAGATTTCAAATTCTAAATATTGATGCACTCCCCACCAAGACCATGCTCTAAAAGTACAGTTTGGTGGTACAGCAACATAAAATATTCATCTCTTTCCACAGCAATGTGTGTAAGCACTTTCAAAACCCAGTTACGCTATACCCAAATCCTATCTTTAGGAATTATTTATAGACTCTCTCTCTCAAATGCATCATTCATATCCATGTTTAACCTTCCAGTAACACTAGAATCTTCGACACACTAAACTAAGCTTTTATTTGTTTAGCTTTTTCAGCATCTTGCTCAACAGACCAGCAAAATGTCTTAACCTTGTAGACTTATAAAAGCATATTCCCTGTAACGCACAGCTCTGCTGTATTTCATTTAAACAAAGTTTTAACAGATTACCTTGCTCTTGGCTTCTAATGAGTAATCAAATTTGAATGCAGCCTTTTCTTGGAACACAGTTAATTACATTTGTACATGGTTGTAAAGCAAAAAGGCAAGAGAAATTCCTCATCACGAGGTTACACAGAATATTTTATATTCAAAACACATGCATGTTCCTAAATACAGAGCAAGACAGAATATTGTGGAGACAACATCTGCCAACATAGCAAAGAAAACTAAACAGCAGAGAACCATCCCCACCTCCTCTTCTGCAACTCATACACGTATGCCTAACTGCTGGAAATCTAGAAATCAATGCCTTACTGCTGGAAGTTTAGAAATCACGTTGTATTTTCATTTGTTCATTATGTACTCAGCCAAAAGCAGATTAGAAATAAAAACCCTCACCACAATAAATGCCTGCAGCAACCCCCAAACTAACCACCACATGCTCCAGCTCTATAACTGACATTCCAACCACAAATCAAAAAAGAAAACTACTTGCTAAATAAAATAAATGTGCAAAGATGAAGTCAGGATGGGAACTACTTCTACAACTATTTTCACAAGAAATAAAATTAATTATTGTAGCCCTGCACCATTTCCGTCCACGAGAGAGAAAAACTTTTCCTTAAGCCAAAGCAGAACCCGCCCCCCACCCAACAATTAAAGCATTAGACACTATTACCCACAAGTCCCAATGGAAGGTAATTATCTGAAAAGTTTTGGAAAACACTTTTTGGAAAATACAGGCCTACTTGACAATTCCCTTCACTTCCTTTTAGGTTATGGATGTTTTGCCAGGACTTGACATTATATTTCACACTGTGATTTTTCGGAGCTTTTGGCAGTGCTGGTTTCTTAGTGTTGCCTATAACATGCAGGGATATCGACAAATATAATTTAAGAGACTAATTCTGCTAAACAAGGCATCGAGTAAATAAACAAACAATGTGAGGGTGGGGGTGAGAAAATGCAAAGTACTTTCATAGTTAAAGGAAAACACACGCAGCTTCAGCTGGCAAAGACAGGAGTTTTCCAACACTAGCACCTTTCTCGCTACCCATAACTAGAGTGTCAACCTGTTAATTTACACTACAACTATATTTTTATCTGAAATCTTCATCTGCAATATTTTTTTAATCTTGTGAAAGACCACTTCATTCTTCAATATTATTCACCTCACCTTGCAATTTGCAGGGGTTTTAATCTTACGGAGGTGAATGTAAAGACTAAGAGAAAGCGTTTCTTGCTTAATTTTAACAGTGAAAGTCCTGATAACAGACATTCAAATAGTGATTTATTTATCAATCTCTGCAGCACCTTTGAAAGATTGCATTCAAGAGAGCCCCTTTTCCTATATATTAGATAGAGCTCACAGTGCCAGGACAGTATCCTGCAGCTGACATACTGATTATTCCCAGTATTAGCATTCCGATGCATGGGGATACGCAGAATGTGAGAGCACCTTCTTCACCAAGTTATCTGGGCAAGGACTATTCAGTATAAAAGAAATAACAAATGACAAGGAAATTGGTAAATTAAACACACAGACATTAATGAGCAGGTGGTAACAGACAATAACACAGATTAGAACTCTTCAGCTACTGATTGATGGGCCATTGAAGGAACTACTCAGCCACAGCCTCCAGAGCCAACCTGAATTTCGTCACTGATAAGAAGGAGGAAATATGATTGTCACGAGCATTATGAGGCATTTGAGACTTGCAGGACTGCACAAAATCTATTTATGGGACAGTAGAAAGGGCCTGTGGCTTTAGATAAACCTTACTATGGGCTATTCAGGGCCAAAGGGAGGGAAAGGGAAGGATCAGGGCAGACTGCAGAGGAACAAGCAAGGGAAGAATGGAGGAGAGGTGAGTTAAAAGGGCCTGGTCGCATGTAAACAGGCTGCCGATCAACACGCTTGTCTGTCTGAGCCCTGCACCCTACCAGCACAGTCTGCCCTAGCTTCTTATTAAATCCTTTATTTTTTTGCACGTAATCCCACTCCCTATTCTATGTGTGAGCACTGCACAGTGTAAACATCAGCAGCTGAAGAAGAGGCCATGGATTGCAAAGCCTGCAGGTCTAGGTGTCAGCATTTGGAGAGATTGGCATGCACGAGAGGTCTGGGTGCCAGTAACTGGAGGGACTGGGATGCATGTTGCAAGGTCAGAGTGCCAGCAACGTGAGAAAGGGGCTGCAGGTCACAGGGGCCAGTAGGTCCAGGTGGCACTGGCTGGAGAAAAGACAGCAGGTCACAGGGCCCTAGGTCTGTGTGTCAGCAACTGTAAAGACCCACGTATGCTTGTTCTTCCCAGTGAGTTTAATCCTAGGTGCATGTGTGTATGTGGAAGTCGTCAGCAAGCTTCAAGCTGGACAAGCTGGTGAGTAGAAGGAGACATGCATGTGAAAAGCCCAAGCTCTGAGCCGATGGCTGCATAAGGGTTCCAGGGTTCGAGCACGGCTATTATGCTGACTGAGAGCCTTTGCTAATATCTGAAGAATCCGTGAGTGTGAGGGTGCTTGCGAAGAGTGTGCGAACGCGTGCATCTATCTGGCAGTGAACATCAGGAAGAGGAGCAAGACCTGGCTCACTATGTTTTAGGTGAGCTGTGGCAGCACTACATGTGGGTGCTACAAAGGCAGTGCTGTTGGTGCCAGTCTGCGTGGGTGGCTGTGTTAGAGTCCTCTTAGTGCACCTCTCTAGGATACATCCTCAGACTTGCTACTGGCCAAACCTGCAAATGGGCACAGCAGCAGCCACATCCATCGGACTGGGATGGACAGACCTGTGCCTGGCTAGGCTTCCATAGCTGGGAAGGAGGAATCCCCAGGTCTTAGAGTCCACTGGGTGCAGTGGTTTTCTTAGAATCTTTAACAAAGTGCATTACAAACATTTAGATCACATTTATTTTCAATTTTCCTTTAAATGCTGACAAATAAATATAGACAGATGGTGCTATGTACTCAATAGTGTCATATCACAAATAAAAATAGATAGTGTGTGCTACTCATGGTTTGTCTATTACCTGAAAGAGTTTAAATGAAGCAGTTCTGTTTATTACCTAGCTCAGCCCAAGAGCATTAGCCTAAAACCAGCTGTACAGGCAGGCATAAAAACTTAGGAATGTTCACCCAGTATTCGCACTGATTTAACGAATGTAATCTAAAATTGCTTTTCTTGCTTTTCCTACACCTGAAAATGACACCATTTTAACGGAAGTGTAAATATAATCCAGATAAATTAAATCCACAGAAGCCTTCTTTAAATAGTATTTTAAAATTAAAAGTACTTGGTTTGGTTTAAATTAAGTATTTATTATTGAAAAATCAAAGACCACCTGACAAAACTGAAATATGCACATCCACAAAGGCATTTGCTTTGGTTTATTTAAAGGCCAGCCTACAGCACAAACAACTGGGAAACAGAGGATCGAAATTCCTCCCATTCAGCCACCTTAAATTGTGCCTCTACTTACTCTGTAGCAGCAGATGCAGGGAACTGCGAGAAAGTGGGAACATCACCAAAAGGTGCTAAGGCAGTGCGTGTAACAAGGCAGGCTAAATACCTGAGTGAGTTCTCCTCTTTGTCTCTAGAGGATAGTCATCACTTTGTACGTGAAAGACAGCATTTAAATTCAGTGCATTAAATACACACACGTGGACCAATATCACATTGTCAGTGAGTCCTTGTAAACAGGCTGACAGAGTGCCCCTCACCAGGCTTTTAAGTTAGTCTGCTTGCTAATCTGACTAAAGGGGCTTGCTTTCGGTAAGGAGACACGAACAAAGCAGTGCAGAGCAGACTGCAGTCTGAATGTTCACCACATCAGCATTCCACGATGGCAATTTCAGCACCTGCTATTACATCCCTAATAGCGGTGCTCAGGTCATGCACCATAAATTCACATACTGGCTTACTTCACAGTAACTTGTTAATGGGCTCACGTATCACTGAGGGGTAATAAACACAGAAGGCTAACATAGAATAGATATTTCTGGTTATTTTCTTGCATGTGGAAGCCATAAATAGTCTAAAAACGAATTTTAGTTAAACTGACACAACTTTTTTAAGTAACCAACCCAGATAACGCTACAGGTAGCCGCGTTGCAGGAAGTGAGATGTGAAGCCCGAGCAATCTGAGTTCCCCTCCAGTAACGCTATTACTTGCACGAGATGTTGGAACCAGATGAAATGCAGTAATTTGCTCGTAATATTGAAAAGAAGAATGCCCAGTTTACAGAAATGTGCAAACATGAGTGGCATGTCCTGACTTGCCTATAACATGCAGATTGTCATTTTCTTTGTTATTGCTGTTCTAGTCTATATTCTCATCTAACCTGTTTGCAAATGCAAACTAGAATTACATTTTCTCAACATATTTTCATTATTTAAAAATAATTTTTCTCCAGTACAAATTATTTTCCATAATTCTGAAATCTCTTGCTTTTAATCAAAATGCTACTCATTATATTTGCTTAGCAGGCTTCTCTAGAAAGCACTGTCAGTGTTTTTGAAAATATTCTAAATTCAAAGTTCTCAATTACAGAACTTACACCAAACCAACCACTCTCCAACTGAAATGAAAAGCTAACAGAAGTTAACCGTCGGTTAATGTGCAAGGTTAGAATATGCTTCTTGCCAGCTATTTTCCTTTCAGTCTTACAGGAACTGAAACCCCGAGGCAGAAGTATTTTAAATCACTTGTTCCTACTGGACCATCACCTTAGTCCGTAAATAAAAATTGAATCTGTCAATATTCCTGTGGGCATTATAGCTCTGCCTTCTAGCAAAAGCCTCAGTGAGTTGACAAACCCTGAGCTGAACCTATTAAAAAGCTGTCTGTCTCATGCTGTAATAATACCTGCACATTACAAGCTTTAACACAAATATTTAGCCTACACATTACATCATTTTCCTCCTCCAGGGTACAACAAACTCAGTTCCTGCTACACAGCAGTAAGGGTCCAGTCATGTGCAGCTATACTATGAAGCATTTCCACTGGAAAGCATGGAGATTTAGCAGTGACCAGTAAGCCATTCACTTGACAGTTTTTAGGACTGGTTTTTACAGCATTTGAATGGAAAGAAATGATGGGATGGAACGGTAGTCCCTGCGCAACCCTGTCTGCTGCAGCTCCCGACTCTGGCTGCTGCTGCTGCTTCACGAGGCAGGCAGAACAAGAAAGAAGGTAATCTGCCACCAGAACCCTTCTTCAAATGCTACCTCAAATGCATTAAATGCATATAGAAATTTCTGTTCATAAAAATGTAAACAATACAAAGACTTAGCTATAGATTAATGTGACAGTAGATGATTACTTATCTCTCCAACTTGTTAAGAACCTGGAAGCAATGGTCACATCCTTCTCGATGAAACCATAATTACCAATTGCCTGGTAAGTTACTTCACTGATCATACCTTTTTAGATTTATGTAACAGAAACATTGACTTGTTTGAATAAAAACATGTGTCTCCGTGAGCACCAGCAGAATGAAGGAGTGAAAAGGATGGTCTGTACGTCCAACAGCACTGTTCCCAGAACATCACTCCCCAGCAGTGAAACTGCAGAACATGCTGTATATATCAAGACCCAAAGGCCTGCACTCTGATAAATCAAGCCACAGCAGAAGTGACAAATCAGCAGAAGACCCTGCATCCCAACATCAGCATGGCAACAAGGTTGCAGCACATCACATACACCATTCTCCTTCCTCCTGCCCAAGAAGAGAACAGACCATAGGCATATATTTTACACTTACATTTAAATGAGGAAAAACAGACAAGACACAGCAATGTGGCCCACCATCCATGGAGGCTAAAGACAGAAATATTCTGAGGCATAGACAAACCCGGTAACAACTGCTGATCTAAGATCAGCCTAAAAGATCTGCCCAAAAACTAGCTCATCACCGTCGTTTAAGAACCCTAGATATGCAAAGAGGACTGGATAGCCAGTGTCCCTTTTTCTTTGAGTCTAGACAACTTGGACATGTCTTGGTACCTGTGAGTATGAGTGAACTAAACTTATGAAAAAATGAGAGCAAATAAAAATCGCCTGGCTTAATGACTCTGTAAACAGATAAATATCACCCTCCCCTTCCATAAGGCCCAGCACTGAATTTTATCACTCTAATTTCCCACACCAGCAGCTGAGATAAAAACTTCATATTCGTGAATTATATCCAGTTCATACAAGGTTCTGATGGACAAATGACATTGAGATTCTGCAAAATATGATTTAAAGAAAAGAAATGCAGTATGTTGTGAGACCTATATGCTAAGAAGTAACTTCTATGGCAGCATAAATTACTCCACAGATCTCTGGAGCAAAAAGGAAAAAGGAAGAAAAGTTTTCTTCAAAGGCACATTAGTTGCTCACACTAGCATTTAGTACTTGGAATTGCAACTTAAAGTAGATGCAATCCTTGTGGGGTTTTTTATGTGCCTAGGCTCCTTGTGCAACAACATCTAAGAAAGTATCAAAATACAGTATCAAGGTAGAAGCTAACAAGAATTTTCCACAAAATTTTTCTTGCAAGTATAGATACATCCAGCTTACAGTCCTATGGAGCCACAAAGCCACTGAAAATGTTTGAGGCTTCTCATTTCTTCCACAAATCTGTCCTGCAGTAGGAACTAAGTAATTAAGTTTATCTGTCAGTTGGTTAGAACAAAATTAAACAGAAAATCAACACAGAAATGTATATTTTTTTCTTCTATTCAAATACTCTAACTTTTTTCTTTAAAAAAATAAATTAAAAGGTAAAGACAAAACAAATACTGAGAAAACTTGACCTAAATGAATTCTTCCATTATATATTTTGTTTGTTAGTCTCTAGATAATCAACTCGTAGTAGTAACATTAATTAGTCTCACTGCTTTGTGCACATCACTTATTTCTATTACTTTGAATAAAGGTACCCACCACTAGAATACATCCACTGCTGGAATGCCGGGTATAAAAACAGAAAATAAACGCACCACCAGAATGCTGCTATATTGCAGCTAAACCCTGTATTTCTTCAACAGTGTATTTATGTATGTAGTTATGTAATTTATATTACCTATTTCACACCACTCATGACTTAGTTTGAACACTGTACAGATTAACAGAAAACCTAACTAGAATTGAGCCAAAAAAGTCTGAGGAGGGAAAAAAATGCTAAAAGGAAGGGGAAAAAAAGGAAAACAAAAGGTCAGAGCCAAGAGTTACATGTATCTAGACAAATAAGAGAGTTCTGAAGTAATTCTCAGAAACTACCTGCAGAAAGTACTTTGTACAAGATAAGATGTATCAAACTAAAGGTCGCAGCAAAGACGAAAAGGGCAGCTTTCCCAGAAGCTGAAAGAAGAAAAGTTATGCTTTGGTACTCTTTCCACCGTCTCAGTCTTTCCAGGACTAAAGGATGTAACAACACAAACAGAATGCTCTTTGAATACCTTCTGAGGAGAAGATAAAAGCCTTGCCTGCCCTTAATACCACCAATGTGACTCAAGTTAGTAACAGTATGGTTACTCTGCCCTAGTGAGGCCCCATTTGGAGTACTCTGTCCAGTTCTGGGCTTCAAGAAAGATGAGGAGCTACTGGAGAGAGTCCAGCAGAAGGCTGCAAACATGATTAGGGGACTAGAGCATCTCTCCTATGAGGAAAGGCTGAGGGAGCTGGGCTTGTTTAGCCTGAAGAAGAGAAGGCTGAGAGGGGACCTTATAAATGCCTATAAATATCTTAAGGGTGGGTGTCAGGAGGATGGGGCCAGACTCTTTTCAGTGGTGCCCAGCAACAGAACCAGGCGCAAGGGGCACAAACTGAAGGAGAGTAAGTTCCACCTGAACATGAGGAAGAACTTCTTCCCTCTGAGGGTGACGGAGCACTGGAACAGGCTGCCCAGGGAAGTTGTGGATTCTCTTTCTCTGGAGATATTCAAGACCCACCCGGACAAGGTCCTGTGCAGCCTGCTGTAGGTGACCCTGCTTCGGCAGGAGGGTTGGACTAGATGACCCACAGAGGTCCCTTCCAATCACTAACATTCTGTGATT
>Ga0065711_1002682_pt1 | contig 51656 bp, 20 predicted proteins | sample Hoacrofraction12_FD_59098 | JGI IMG/M metagenome (GOLD analysis project Ga0065711, IMG submission 59098) | Hoatzin crop microbial communities from Cojedes, Venezuela - Epithelial fraction 12 v2 (version 2) | ecosystem: Host-associated > Birds > Digestive system > Esophagus > Crop | place... | reverse complement strand
CTCATCTTTCTTGAACTGGGGAGCCCAGAACTGGACACAGTACTCCAGATGAGGCCTCACTAGGGCAGTGTAGAGGGGGAGGAGAACCTCCCTCGACCTGCTGGCCACACTCCTTCTAATGCACCCCAGGATCCCATTGGCCTTCTTGGCAACCAGGGCAAACTGCTGGCTCACGGTCAACTTTTCATCCACCAGGACACCCAGGTCCCTCTCCACAGAGCTACTCTCCAGCAGGTCCGCCCCAAGACTATACTAGTGCATGGGGTTATTCCTCCCCAGGTGCAGGACCCTGCATTTGCCCTCGTTGAACTTCATCAGGTTCCTCTCTGCCCACCTCTCCAGCCTGTCCAGGTCACGCTGAATGGCAACACAGCCTTCCACCGTATCAGCCACTCCTCCCAGTTTGGTGTCATCAGCAAACTTGCTGAGGGTACACTCTGTCCCTTCATCCAGGTCATTGATGAAGAAGTTGAACAAGACCGGGCCCAGTACCAAGCCCTGGGGAACACCACTAGTTACAGGCCTCCAACTAGAATCAGTGCTGCTGATGACAACCCTCTGAGCTCTGCCATTCAGCCAGTTCTCAGTCCACCTCACTGACCACTCATCCAGCCCACACTTCCTGAGCTTCCCTAGGAGGATGTTATGGGAGACAGTGTTGAAAGCCTTGCTGAAGTTGAGGTAGACAACATCCACGGCTCTCCCTTCATCTGCCTGGCCAGTCATGCCATCGTAGAAAGTTATGAGATTGGTCAAGCATGATTTTCCCTTGGCAAATCCATGCTGACTACTCCTGATAACCTTCTTTTCCTCCACTTGCTTAGAGATGATGTCCAGAATGAGCTGTTCCATCACCTCTCTAGGGATGGAGGTGAAGCTAGTTCCCTTGATCCTGATCTTGCCCTTTTTGAAGAATGGAGTGACATAGGCTTTCTTCCAGTCCTCAGGCACTTCTTCTGTTCTCCAGGACCTTTCAAAGATGATGGAGACTGGCTTAGCAATGACATCTTCCAGCTGCCTCAGCATTCATGGGTGCATCGCTCCAGGGCCCATGGATTTGTGGGTGTCCACTTTGCTTAAAGGATCTCTAACCTGATTCTCCTCAATCAAGGGAAGGTCTTCCTTTCTCCAGGCTTCCTCTTTTACATCCAGGGACAAGGATTTCTGAGGGCAACAACAGCAGAGTGCCCCATGCAGTGTCTCACTTGGATGTGCCTGCACTCTTGGAAGCTTGTCCTACAAATGGACCTTGAGCTTGTTTGGAAGTTCTAGCAGGCAACCGCAGCTACCGTATACTCTTGACTGATGAATGGTACGTCTCTGTCGGAGAAGGTCATCCTCTTTGACTGAGCATGCAGCTTTGGGAGTGGTGCATATGGAGTGGTGAGGAAGGAAGGGGACACCCGCTAAACCAGCCGGATCAGTCGAATGAATCCTGGCGATCAGTGGGGTGACAGATGTGGTACCCAGATTGCCCTCACAATCATTTTCTACTGTTGATTTTATTTTTTCTTTTTATATTTAAGAGACTTATATTAACAATACTAAAAAAATGTCTAGACAGGTCTTTTTTTATCATACGTAACAAAGCAGTACTATAAGGAGAATCTCTGGAAAAAAAAATTATCCAAATATAATGACCATAAAAATTTGTTTTGAAGATCTAGCACCACAATTTAGGATGAGAGAGAGTAATATCAGAGAAAGTTTAGGAACTGGCCTGCAGTTAGCAAAAGCAGAACTCAAAAAATGTACCAGTTGTCTGATTTCCAGATCTTCTCCTGTTGCAGACAGGATGACTGTCTTCCAAGGAGTGGAAAATAACCAAATTTCTGTCCTCATCTGAAATTTCATGCTGCTGCCATGGGGTAGGAAAAGTTGTCTTTTTCTTGGAAACTTCTTTTCCTCTGCCTTACTCTCGGAACAGTGCAATCTAAAAAAGAATTAACTTGGGAGCAGACATTGGTGAGAGGAAACATTTAGTAGGGAAAGTCAGTGAGAAGGAAAAGTCTAAAAAAGTTCTTTGAAGTCCTGTAGGGGGATACGCCCCAGAGTGAGGGAGATGAAGAGGAGGGAATTTTTATAGCTTCTTGGACAGTTTGGATAGAATGCTTTTAAAGAGAATGATACTAAGATTTTTTACAAAGACTCAATTAAATTTGTAAGATCAAATCAGAACCGGGCTATGAATTTCTGTAAAACTCAGGCTATACTGTATAGCAATACACATGCTTGATTCTAGCATATTTAGGTTTCATGTGTGTATGAAATTACACTATTTTCAGCAGACATACAACCAGTATATACATGCTAGAAAAAACAATATACTGCAAACATTTCAAATGTATAACGTGTAACTATATACTAGAGGAAACTTGATATTTGTATGTTATACACATTTTAGTGTTCAAAACAGCAGACTACTTACATCTGAAATTAAAACACATCAATCGCTGAAAAAATGATTGCACTTGTAGGAAAATACTATACCAAATGAAATGAAATTAATCAATACATACCTTCTAAAATCATCTTTATTTTATTCTTTTATTCTTTTTGTAAAAGTGATTTTTACTTCAGATGATGAACTGCATACCCCTGGGTTATTCTGTGTTTTCCTTAAATTTTTTGAAATTCAGAAATTACACGAAAGTATACTTTCACTTAAATTTAACAAATAGTCAAGCATTTTCTGTGGAAATGAGTCAGTTTACCTATAACTGGGTGAGTTCAAACACCGAAATACTTGCTGAACCGTGCACTGAATAGGTTACCATTTACGTACCGTACTGATTATGAACATTTTGGTAGAAAACTATAATCTAAAATAGTGACCTATTATTTAAAGACTTAAATCCAGTAATGAGCAATTCCAAGTCTTTCAGAATATTACAATTTTGAGATAATTGCACATGAAACAAGACAGTAGGTTCTATAAAGTATAAGAAAAAAAGCCTTAAATATCAACTATAAGTTTTCTCTGATTCCCTTCCGTGTCTCTTAAATATAAAATCTACCCCTTGAATATGAAGACAGAGCCATATATATGAGCCTCCTGAAGTAATCTCAGGTACAACATTCTGAGATGGTACTTTTGGCAAATTCTGATTCACAATATACAGCTAGAAAAACAGGCTAACTAGGACAAAAGAAGAATTTTGTTAGGAAAAACTGTGCTTCTTGTCTGGAAGTCCTTGGTACTGCTTGCCTGATTCTGCCGGTATATTAGCCTAAACCAATGATAATGACTAGGTCAAACAAGAAAGATCCAGTCTCTTAATGCACCACTCTTCCATCCTCTCTTGCCCAGGAAGAATATATGCAATACATACAGTACAGCACATATATTAACAGTTGATTCACTTCACCTCTTAGGTTTCCAAAGTGTCTTACAGATTTCACAGTTTACAATATTATGAATTCTGCTCAGTCTTTCCTACTGCACTACCTTCTCTCTCAATACTTCAGTTTTTTTCTGTTTCATAATTTAAAAATTGTCAGTGGATTAGTTTCTTTGTTCACGCTGTTAATGCTAGAAGAGCAGACCTATCGCTAGCTCCTTGTTCCTTAACGGATCAGATGGCCTGAGGAATTTCCTTATGCACCTTTTGTAACCACACACTGTCATTGTACATAGATACACAGCCTGATGAGGGCAAATACCTCAGCTCACCTAATCTTTCATCAAAATTTAGTTTCTGTTTGATTTGGAACTGCTACCTATGATGTACTGGTCAATAGTAAACTTAGTCCAAAATGATCAGATTTTACAAGTAATTATGCTCAAAATAGAGATATTCAGAATTTGTACAAGGCATCATAAAAAAACCATATGACAGGAAATGCAGCATTGGATAATGAAACATGAGTTAAGATATTATTTTTAAGTGTGATTATCCATAATTAAATCATTTTTAATTCTGGATCTGAGCAAGATTTCATAATTAAAGTAGACTTTTCAAAATTTCTGATACCACTTCTTAGTTCTTTCCTTCAGAATTCTATGCTATATCACAAAATTACAGAATGGTTGAGGTTGGAAAGGACCTTTAGAGGTCATCTGGTCCATCCTCCCTGCTCAAGCAGAGCCACCTAGAGCAAGTTACCCAGGACCTTGTCCAGATGGCTTCTGAATATCTCCACAACCTCCCTGCACAACCTGTGCCACTGTTTGGTCACCCTTACAGTAAAAAAGCATTTCCTGATGTTCACACGGCACCTGTTGCACTTTAGTTTGTCACCGTGGCCTCTGGTGCTGTCATTGTGCACCACTGAGAAGAGCCTGGCTTCATCTTCTTTACACTCTCCCTTCACATAACCGAATGCACTGGTGAGATCCCCTGAGTCTTCTCTTCTCTAAGGTAAACAGTTTCACCTCTCTATATGTACGGAATTATATACACAGCTGATCCAACAGATGAACACAGACACAAAATACCACCTCACTCACATGAATACAAGGTGCACCAACAGCCTCATTCTGTTCCCTTTTTGGGCTAAATGGGGTGAAAACTCATTAGTGGAAAATATATAGAGAGGTACAGTGTGGATGCCCCCAGCAGCTGGACTCAGCCACTCATTCTGCTCAGTGGCTGTCCCTGGATCCCAGTCTCCCCACCTGCTGGCACTTGGGTGTACAAGCCCCTGATTCTGCAGCTCCACTCCACTTCCTGATACTCAGACCTACACATGTACGCAGAGGGTTACAGACACACGAGTGATGCTCCCTGTAACTGGCCCTAGAAAACCAGTCTATCCAGTTGCTAGCCCCTGTATCCCCAGGTCTCCCAATTGCTTCCCATAGACGCACATGCAGACTGATTTCCCCAAGTTGCTTGTCCAGACCTGTGACTTTACTGGTAGCCAAACCCCAGATACCATGGTCTCTCCAAGAGCTACCTTGCCCCCCCTGGTCCCTCCAATAGCCAACTATCGAGCTTGTTGGACTTTCCGGTATCCGGCCCAGACTTACGGTCCTGCGATCTGACTCCAGGTGCTGACACTCCGACCCCCATAAGCAGACATACACACAAAACAAAGTCCCTTACCCAGGAAAACAGTTATAAACAGAGTTTAATCACGAGATGGGAAAGACTGCGATAGGCAGTGACCCCTTGCCTCAGTCTGTGAGGTGCCCTGGAGAGCTGCCCCCACTAGCTCCTGGTACATGGTGACTCCAGTCTCTGGGACTGAGGTTCTCCTGGGACAGGTTTATGGAGATGGACCTTTAATCACATAATCTAACACTGGTCACTGCTTTGTAGAGAAAATACTACAATGCTGTTCTAAGGTGGGAAGAATTTTTTACAAAACAGGTTTTTCTAAGCATATTACTTAGCAAAGTAATACGTATGCTGTCATTTTAAGTTAATAAAAACTCACTTTACAATATATGAAGTGAGATGTTGTAAAAAAACTTAATCAAATTGCTTTACGTCTTTGTTCAAAACAAGTAAGTTGGGGGCAAATACAAAGGAGGCAAATATTTAAAGTACTAACACATTAGCTGGAGAAAAAAGATAACATTCTACTCTATTCTGCACGTACCAAAATTTTTGTTGTTTAAAAACCCTTGAAAATAAAAGAGCTGCAGACAGTACTAGTCTTCTATTTTACTTTTTTTTCTTCTTCCATGCAAGAACTATTCAACTGATTCAGAAGCCCTTTCTTTCCAGAAAACTGATGTTCAATTTACCTTGATGAAGGATTAGTATGATATACTTCAAAGTATCTATAAATAATCAGTATTTTTCTGTAACTTCTGAACTTTCCCAAAACATGGTATAGGAGAATTCTTATTTCAAATTTAAAGACTGTATATTGTGCTTCCCTTGATCTTATGCCAATTGGAAGTCACTGATGACTTTTTAATGTATCAAAGGGCAAGTATATATATTTAAATCAATTTCAAGAAAATCCAGTTATATCTTGTGTGAGCTAATTTGATGATATGAAGAGTTCAAGATACAAGGAACTAAATAGGCAAGTTCAGCAGTATTGCTGAAACTAACAGGGCACCATGTTGAATTTTTAACATGCTTTTGCTATGCCAATGATTTCATCTTATAACATAGTAGGTTTTGTTTCATTGTGCAAGACATTATAACTCAGAGAACTTTGCCAAGTAGCCAATTAATACAATTTGTCAGAACCTGCCTGTTTTCCTTAAATGAACATAAAATGATTTAGCTCCTGTCAAGTGTATTAACCGTCTACATATTTAGAGTGTTATGTGTTTATGTCAGTCAACACTATAACTCACTGACTGATATAACTCTTAAGTGTGGAGTTTCGCTACAATAAGTTGTTTTCTATATTCTGTTTGAACATCTTCATGTCCTCGCCTAGCTGTCTAAAAGACTTGGATATCTAAGTCAAAGCTAGTAAGTCTTTGCTGGCTGCACAAACGATGGATAGTCATGTCTTTCTGAGGTATGTGTCTAAGGCAGGTAAGATGAATGCCCTCTTCAGATACTTGTATATTTCTGGAGGTATTAATGTTTTTCTCTAATTCTGTTGATAATGAAAAGAGCCCATAGTGGTTAGCTTATCCTTATTTTTTTAAGTAGCCTAGCTATCTATATTGGTATGATGAATACCAGATATTAAAAGGTAATTACATCAGTCATTCTAAGTGTTTGAAAACTGTAAATTGTTAAAAGACATTCTTCTACAGTTTTAATTTATGAAACACACTTTTTCCCGAGAAAGAATGTCTTGTATGAGCTGAAGTATTTTTTTTAAATAAATATATGTTTAAATAATATCTTGTTATGAAAAGTGGTTTTACACAGTAAACACAAAAATATTTCTTTACAGGAAAGTTGTCTTAATTAATCTTCTTACTCTAGTACCAACAGAAAAGCATCCTCAGCTCCCCTTTTTCTCAGCCAATGGAGATGATGATGTAAAGCTTCTGATATTCAGTGGCTAAATGCACTGTCATTTACTACTGTCTCAGAATTCCTTGGTGGGAGTAATTTTGCTCACATAAGTAGTGCAGAATAGCTGTGATTTTACAGCTGTGATCAATCTACAGTATTATTTTGCAATATTTTTATACTTTGTGTCTGTTCTCCTTAAGGGTGATGTGGCCAATGTAGCAGCATCTGAAAAAAACTGGTCAGTCTCAAAGGTCAGGTGTTGCACACCTTGTTCTTAGCATCTGGGGATAAAGAAGGCCAAACATCCAGACTATTTTCATCCGCCATTACAGGGGAGTTTCTAAACTAGCAGAAATTTTATTCTACTTTTTCTATTCCATTTCTGGCTGCCAATTGCCTTGATGTACCTTGTGACATTAAGCAAGTATCTTAAGATGATCTTCCCCTCTTTTTGCCATATAATAGAACAATAGAATGGTTTGGGTTGGAAGGAACCTTACAGATCATCAAGTTCCAACCTCCCTGCCATGGGCAGGGACACCTTCCACTAGGTCAGGTTGCTCAAAAGCCCCATCCAACCTAGCCTTTAACAATTCCAGGGAGGGGGCAGCCACAGCTTCTCTGGGCAACCTGTGCCAGTGCCTCACCACACCCACAGTAAAGAATTTCTTCCTTATATCTAGCCTAAATCTACCCTCTTCTATTTTAAAAACATTACCCTTTGTCCTATTACAACAGGCCCTGCTAAAAAGTTTGTCCCCATCTTTCTTATGAACCACCTTTAAGTACTGAAAGACTGCAATAAGGTCTCCTCGGAGTGTTGACTTCTCCAGGCAGAGCAAGCCCAACTCTCTCAGCCTTTCCTCGTACGAGAGGTGTTCCATCCCTTTGATCATTTTTGTGGCACTCCTCTGGACCCACTCCAACAGTTATTTGTCTTTCCTGTGCTGAGGGCTCCAGAGCTGGATACAGGACTCCAGGTGGGGTGTCACCAGAGCAGAGTAGAGGGGCAGAATCACCTCCCTCGACCTGCTGGCCACACTTCTTTTTATGCAGCCCAGGATATGGTTGGCCTTCTGTGGGCTGCTACAGAGTGGTTAGAGGGATGAGGTGCTAGTATGGGCCCTCAACCTGTCACCTAGAGGTGTGCTGGGGACACTGCCGCACAGTCAAAGTCTTGCAGACATGAGCTGGGGGCTTCTGAGGTAGTAGCAGCCAACAAGGAACCTTCTGTGAAACATCCCAAGGGAAACAAGGGCTGTTCCACTAAGAAGGTGACACAACCAATAGCCCAGATGAAATACCTCTAAACAAACACACACAGCATGAGAAACAAACAGGAAGAACTGGAAGCTTCTGTGCTGCTAGAAAGCTATGACCTAGTTGCCATTACTGAAACTTGATGGGATGAATCCCATGACTGGGAGTGTGGCTATCGATGGCTACAGGCTATTCAGAAGCGACAGAGAGGGAAAGAGGGGTGAAGATGTTGACCTCTACTTCAAGAAATCAATACAATGTGAAGAGCTGTCCCTGAAGAATAGCCACAAACAGGTCAAAAGCTTATGGGTAAGAACCTGTAACAGGACCTGTGGACCCATGGAGAAAGGAGCCCATGCTGGAGCAAATTTTCTGGCAGGACTTGTGACCCCATGGGGGACCCACACTGGAGCAGCCTGTTCCTGGAGGACTTCACCCATGGAAGGGACCCACGCTGGGGCAGTTCGTGAAGAACTGCAGCCTGTGGGAAGGATAAGCACCCACGGCGGAGCAGGTTATGGAAGACCATGTCCTGTGGGAGGGACCTCACGTTGGAGTAGCGGAAGAGTGTGAGGAATCCTCCCCCTGAGGAGGAAGGAGCGGCAGAGAAAATGTGTGATGAACTGACCACAACCCCCATTTCTCTTCCCTCTGCGCCACTTGGGAGAGGAGGTGGAGAAAATAGGGAGTGAAGCTGAGCCTGGGAAGAAGGGACAGGTCGGGGGAAGGTGTTTTAAGATCTGCATTTATTTCTCACTATCCTACTCTGGTGTGATTGGTAACTAGTTTCCCCAAGCTGAGTCTGTTTTGCCCATGATCGTAATTGGTGAATGATCTCTCCCTGTCCTTACCTCAACCCATAAGCCTTCTGTCCAGGTGAGGAGTGCAGCAATAGAGCAGCTTTGGTGGGCACCACACACAAGACAGTACTATACTTTTGTTATTGTAACGACTATATCAGACTTTACAAGAAGTATGTTTCATCATCTTACGTTGTCAAATGGTTGTGAAAATGTTTGAGAAAAAGACATCTACAGCCCGCAGGTAGAAAAGTGCATGAAGGCAGTTAGAAAAACCCAAACACCCTTTTTCGGAGTTCCCAGAAACTGAAATAAAATCTTCACTTTTATTACATTAACCTAAGGTTGACATTACCTTTGTCTTCTGAATGCACAGCATAGGAAAAAAACCACATTTTTTAGAGCAAGGAGCTCTAACAGTTTTGTTCATTTTGCAGCACTGCGAGACAAATATGTCAGACAGGAGAGAAATGCTGCTCTTGCTGGGCAGACTGTTACACTCACTTAGACAAATTCAGAAATCTTTACATGTCCCTAGGTTGACCCTAAATTAATAAAAGGTTTGGTACACAAACGAAGCCAACATCGGAATGACAGGAGCTCAGGTAAGGTTAATATTGAGAGGACAGTGATATACATACTTTTCTGTGTGCTGAGCCTTCAGGTTGCAGATATATTTGCTTATGTATTCCTTGAAAGCTTGAACAAACAAGATATTTTTACTACTGGGAAGTCGGGCTCGTAACCACTCATTCATCCCTGATGCACAAAAATATGTATGATCAGAAATGTCAAACTTATTTTCCTTAACATAGTTTAGGATAAGGTAATTTAGGTACTAAAAGGCAATTTACATACTAAAGAAAAAATGAGATTTCCTAGGTTCATTCTGACTTTTGTGGTGGTAGTAAATTATTGTCTAGACTCACATATACTTTTTACACAAAACGTGCTTACTCACATGTACATTGATGGACCATCAACATCCCACTCATTTTCCTAATTGTTGGGGGGGGGATGTTTTGCAAGAATTCAATGACATTCATACGATCTTGGTTTGCAGGAAGGGTAAAATTATGTGACAACCAGATTGGTTATGAAATTTTTCAAATGTGCAACATCACTGCTATGCATAGTCTATGGACTGCAGAGAAATTTCAGAGTACCTAGCTGTCTTGCTTCTGCATTAATAGTACTTTATCTGAGTCTACACCGCTTTCACATAGACGTCTCTACGAGAGGTCATGAAGTCCAGCAGGGATTTTGCAAAAAAATTATTAATTGTATTGATGAACACTTACAAAATAGTACAAAGTGTTCCTTACAGAAATCATGAGTAAAAAAAAAAAACAAAAAAAATCATCCACCCCATTAGAAATATGTTATTCTATTTATGGATCACATACTTCTATTTGACTTATTGTGACATGGCTTTAAAAAGTATGTTTGTGAATATGTGCACTGAAACATTCTTTTTTTGTAGAACTGTAATAATAAAATATAGCTTGACATCTATTTTTATGTCTAAAAATTCACATCAAATAAATCATATTAAGTAGTAATAGCGTAGGAATAGCATTGACTGTGTGGTAACGACAAGAAAAACAGGGTATCAAGGATTTTTTCTTACAGGCCTATAGCTTTCCCAGGGAGTAGACACAGAAGATACATCTGATGGCTCATCAGTAGTCTTAGTCCATAAAAAGCTACAGGAAACAGAATGCTGTACTTTAACAGCTTTATGTCAGCAGACATTTAGTACAATTTGAATATGTCTTGCCTTTCCTACTGTTAATGGTTTTCCCTATCACTATGCTTATGCCAGGAAATTTGAAAAAGTCATGGTCTCTCTTCTGGTCCCAAGGGCAAGCAGAACAAATATGTATAACTTGTAACCATATAAATAAGCTCTCTGCTTTCATTTTTCTATCCAAAAAGAGGAAGGCTCCATCCATTACAATGCTCTAGGAGGAACGACTGGCTCATGCCCAGGCATTGCCTGGGACAGGCATGGGCTCACAAAGCTGTAGAATCACTTTCTTTGCAGAGGACCTCTGAGGCTGCCTCGCTCACCCCACTGCTCAGAGCAGGGCCAATTTTGTTAGTGTGAATTTTGCAGTTCAAACTGTTTCAGCGCAGCATCTATGTCCACCCCCTCACCCTGCTTATTCATTTTATAGTTCATAGACCCACGGGAAGTGTTCTGGCAGGACTTGACACATACCTGTGAAACTTCAGATGTTGATACCAATGTTTTCCATACTGTAGAGTAGAAGATCTCCGTTTCCAGAGAAACCAGCCAACAGTTTTCAAGAGCACTAATTTCAGAAGCACTATTTATCCACTCTATCTCTCTATTCACTCACTCTAATAGACACTTTATCTTCTGAGAGAAAAACTGTAGAACCCGGCTCTTATCCCTTAGCTGGGGTAGTCAGAACTTACAGCAGCAGGGGCAGATATGATCTCCAGAACTTTATTAACAATTACTTCTGGTCTGGAATCATTATTTGATAATGGTTTCAATTCAAACTTGTAAAATGAGAACAGAGTAATACTATCAAGATATTTTGTAGACTCTAAGGCAGTCCTATTATTTCATAGCTGGCACAGAAGTTAAACATGCTATGCTCTGATTTATTGCAGAATGACATATAGAACTGAAATAGCTTAATAATAATCAGTAACATCAGCTCTCCCAGTTACCTCTCAGATAGGCATGAAGGAAAAATAAACCAGTAATCTCACTCCATTTAGCAAAGGTAAATAAAATGTCTGATTTATTAAAAGTATGACAAAATAGAGGTATTATTTTGTGGCCTGAACATAGACAACAGGCTAACATTTCCTGAATTTTAATCAAGGTCAGATAATGTATCTGAAAATGGCACAATAATCTATGCAAAAAAAAAAAGAAACATAACACCTAATGGTTACTTGGAGTCCTTTTGAGAATCACTTAGTATATGTCAAAGACCAAATCTCAGTGTAAGTAGCATGATAACTGCATGGTACTTGGAGGCTAAGGTACTTAGGATCTTTGAAAACAGAAAAGAAGTCATTTCCCTTGTAGCTAAACTGCCGAATTGCAAAAGACCTTTTCTGTCCTCACTTTCTGGGTTTGCTTAGCACGTTTGTGTGCTACTGTATAACATCCTTAACACTAGCCATTGAAAATATACTCCTCTGACAGAGACTTTTCATTTGCGCTTGACACTCTTCCACAGAGCACAGACCTTTAGCAGTTCAGCTCCGATTAATCGGTAATTTTTTGGTGATAAGGTTCAAAAAAGTGAGTAGAAACTGTATCTACATCAGATGTTGAATAAGAATGTTATTTCATAAATTTCATTGTTTTGAACATGAATAAATTTCATTTGTTTCATTTAATTTCATACTTGGAGCCAACCCAAATAATATGTGGGCTGAATGTATTCTTCCTATAACTTCAGAACAATGATTCGCTCCTTAGTCACATTCAGGCTTTATTGTTAAAGTATCTGTCTTTTGATGACTAAAAATGATTCTTCTTTACATCAATGTTTAGGTAGACAACTTTGGACTTACCAACATAACAGGTTTTTTCCACAAAGGATTTATGTGTGGTAAAGTAAGAAAAATAAATCCATCCATTCTGACTTTTAGACCATAGCTGAAAGCACTAAGCTCAGCCTCCTTCAGCTGCTTAGACCAATATGAGATATTATGAGGATAAATGACAGATACAGTTATTACATCCAATGGATCAAAGTGGAATTAATATTTGACTTCATTTCTGCTTGTTTCTTAGCTGCAAAAGCAAGACTAGATAATATTCAAAGACACCAATCAATATTTAACCACTTACTATTTAATGTGAATTCTGAGAACATTCAGTTTCAAAATCATTTATTGTAAAGTCAAATTAATTATTCTTTGGAGAGTTATAATTTATGTACCAAGTTTATCCTTCTCAAACATTTTCACTAACAAAGCATAAATATGTGAAATTCAAAAACATTGATACATGTTAGTTTTCTTCTATTATTCATAAAATCAAAGATTCATTACAAAAAAATGTTTACTTCAATTTAGCATATTCAGCATGTTTATATATACTTGCAATTATTCTTATGTGGTAGGTGCTATCAGTGGATCGAAAGTATAGTCATATGAGAAAATTAAAGTGCATCAAGAAAGAGCAGATAGCTAATAGTATTAGAACTTTTAGAAGCATTATTAGCATGTAAATATATTTCTGTAATTAAATAACCTGACTGCATTACCAAATTTTATTCATTTAACCAATAAATTTTATTAAAAACTGTAAAATCAGTCCCAGGAATCTAGAGTCCACTACTTTCCTAATCATCTGATTATTCTGTCTGCTGATCTACAAAATTATGCTCCTTGATATGAAATTTTATCTAGCTTCCTGACTGTCCTTGTCTAATGTCTACCTTAATGTTTAGCATCTTTGTCTGGCATGAAGTAGCTATGACAAAATTATGTTTCCTGAAGTTAAGTTGAGCTTAGAACTCTTTTTCTAGTTCCTTGGCAAATGCTCACAAGTGAAAAAGAAAAGGCATTAACATTGTAATGGATAGGAATCCCTTAATGGATTTAAATGGCATTTGAATATCTTCTTGACTACTTCTGAACTGCTCAAGCTTCTAAGCTCCAGCTTAAACAGAGGCACAAACTTCAAAGTTCAAATACCAATTCCTGTGGATTTGCAAGAGCCTGTCCCCAGGTACAGTGATGACTTTGGTGTCCAAAATGAAGCTAGGCCTCTCCAGGCTTAGCATTTCTGGGCAACATGTAGTCTGAACGGCTGTCTTGAGCTTAAGCATTTGCTTTCCAACTGATGCGACTCTAAAAGTTACAGTTGGAGGCCTAAGTAAGTCCCCGAGGATTATTTCTTTAACCAATCAATGTATTAGATAGTCATAGAAGATAAAAAATTCTTCAGCATTAAACATTTGCTTTCAAAATAGACAACAGTTATAGATGGGAACTTCCAGAGCAAAGAATCTGTATACAAAGTTCTGCTGTGGTTCACATGAAAAGCAGAGTTAAAAACAGGTCTGTTCAGTCTCAGATGGCAATCCTGAGTTAATACCATGGTGACAGGAACTCAAAACAATGCATTTGGACAATATCTGATCTTCTTCGTCCCTTAATTCCCATCCTTCTCTCCAGCACCTCTAATTGATTGGTTAAATTAGTATTTGGGTATTTATTCATATAGCTCCTATATTTGTCTAATCTCCTAATGTGTTGTACTGATGGTCCGATTACAACTTAGAACCATATATTCTACTGTCAGAAAGACACCTGAAAGTGAGAGATTGCACCATTCAAATCATAACTCTTGAGTCATTTTATGAGCTACCTCTTAATCTCTCTGTGCTTAAGTTTACCATCTATAAAACAGATGACCGTATGTGCCTATCTCATAAGTGGACTGTAAGGATAAGTACGTAAAAGATGTAAAGGTACTGTGGTTGAATACCAGACACACACAACTATGAATGACGAAGAAATTCCAAAGGCAAAGATCCTACTCTGATACAGAAATTAGATCATGGACAGTCAGATTTAAGAAACCACGCAGATTAAGGAAACTGCACTGAAGTATATTTCAAGGCTGGAACTTAAGAGAATAACAGTAACACTTTCACATGAGAGTTTATCTATAAAATAGTCTCTATGCTTGCCTACATTTTTTTATAATATTGCAACACGTGCTTAAATGAATACAGTAAGAAAATACTAAACAGTTTTTGAAAAGTACTGCAGGACCGGAAAGAAGGAAAAGAGAAGATAAAAGCACCTATCCTTTTCATCTATATATAAATAAATTTCTGTTTTCTAGTGTGAGGTCAGACAGTAGAAGCAGAAAATGCAACTTTTAGGACAAACTAGGAAGTTGTGGATATAAAAATTCTAGTATGATTACGAATTCAAATTACATTAAAAACAAATCTTTGGAATCTTTTGAAAATAATACTTTTTAAATTTTCTCTCCATGTATGCAAATTCCCAGGAAATATAAAATTCACATTCAGATGAAATCACATGTCTTTCCTGAATCCCAGCAATTGGTATGCCCCATCTTTTAGCATTCTACTGTCAGAAAATTTGATATCCAGTTTCCCATTACTTTGGATCATGTCCCAGAATCAGTCTATTGGAGTCAGGGTGGGAGTAAAAATATGCATTTCAGTCTGCCCTGCTGACGTCTTTCCCAATTCTATAAAGCATTTCAATATTAATTGAAAGAAACTGCATATCACAAAACAGTTGTCCCTAGTCTGAAGAATTTACTTCATAAAGAAAGGACAAGAAAAGACATTACGTTCTCCATCTTTTTGCTCAGTAATAACTCCAGCAGAGCTCTGCTCCAAATGAAGTGACAATGCTGCTTACTGGGGATGGCTTTTTACTGCCATACTTTCAAATATCCCATGTCACATCTGAGACATCTCAAAACAAATGATCAGCAGATATTGCCTCATAACCAACCCATTGTATCCGTTACTAAGCAAGACAGCCAACTTTAAATTCACTTTTCTTATTAAATTGAACTATTATGTATATGGCCTATAAAAATCTCAATTTTTGTGTGAAAATGAATTAATAAGAATTTTGGAAATCACTGTTGCTAAGAGCACTTCCAGTTAATAACCAAAATGGATTAACCAACGAAGTGGAAAAACACCATGTAGATAAAGTAACACCATACACAAGAGAGCTGACATTGTACTTAGATCTATGAGCCTTAAACAGGCCAATCAAGCAAAAAAATTAGCAGATGCCTAAATCTGTGATGTAACAAATGGATTAACTGATGTCAGCATTTTAAGCACTCTGAACAGCTCTTAAGGGTACTGCCCGAAGAAATGTCAGCGTTAAAGTACTTTTATTACCTCACTGGGGAGATATAGATTCACTCAGTTACCCTTTGATTTTTGAGCTCAATAGCTTTTACAGAAGCACAGACATTATATAAATTATGTATTTAAAATGGTTTCACCTTGATGAGATTAAATAACTCTTGTCCAGATGTGCATTTTAGCTGTTCGACCTACCACTAAATTTCAAAACAGGAAATTACCTTAGTATCGAAGAGAAATAAGAAACTTATTATAAGGAAAACATCAGAAGCTTCAATTTAGTTTTGAATTTTTCTGGTGATTGTATTTGTTTGTCTATTGTATTTATAGTGACTAGATGGAAACCCACTAATCAGTTACTTTAATATGATTTTTTGGTGCCATAAACATTTACTCTCAGTTGTTCCACTGAGATAACCCCAGATTTGTTTATCTGAAAGTTCTGCCAAATAATTTTTTAGGTAACTTGAGGGGAAATAAAATAATAGACTTATTTGCTGTCACATACAGAACACTCTCTACACTTTTAAAGTTTTAATTTAATCAGCACATTTCCTAAAATTGGCTCCTAAGAATGCTTAAGAAAGGCACTGAAAGATGAAATTGCCAAAATTTGACAATTAAAGTTATTAAAAGGTAAATAATTAAAGCAAGACATCTTGCTTTTCCGGTAAGAAAATCACTTGAGTGAAGACTGGTACTAACAAATATGTAAGCCCGATTACTTCAAAATGAATGAGTCAAGCTGAAGGAAACGATTTGATCAAACTCTTAATTGGAAGAAGTTTCATATTTCAAAAATACATTTCTAGTCACAGAGCAAGACAGGATAGGCAGTAGTCCGATAACTGAAATACTTGCCAGTGAGTCGAAAGATGCAGGCTCAAGATTACAGAAGTCATGGATCAAGCTAAAAGCATAGAAATCACTTAACAATTACCATCATGGGCAAAAGACACTTGACATGGGGAAGATCATTTTATTGCTAACTAAAATATACTGGAATAATAAGAAACAAAGATCAAAATTAAAACAACATCTTACTCCCACCCTCACCTCTTTCCAGGTTCAACTTCACTCCTTCATTCCTAAATTGCTCTACCACTACTACCCCAAGCGATGCAGCAGGGATGGGGAACAGGGTCCATAACAGCTCCTCTCTGCCACTGCTTCCTTCTCACACTTAAGCCCTCCTCTAGCATGGGTCCCTACCTTGTGCTGCAGTCCACCAGGATAAACCTACTCCAGCATGGGCTCACCACAGGCTGAAGATATCTGCTCCACCATGATGTTCTTCAAAGGCTGTAGGAATATCTCTGGTCTGGCACCTGGAATAACTCCTCCCCCTCCTTCTTCTCTCACCTTATTTTTTGCACTGTTGATTCACACGTCTGGGGTTTTTTTTCCTCAGTCTTCTCTGATCATCGGGCATTTTTGCCCTTTCATAAACATGTACTCACAGAGGTCCCACCAGCTTGGCTGCTGGGCTCAGCTGTGCCCCATAGTGGGTCCTTAGCAGCCAGCTGGAACCAGCTGTGTCTGATATGGGGACAGCCCCTGGCCTCTTCTCACAGAGGCCATCCCTGCAGCCCACCTTGCTACCTACACCAAATACAGCAACTAACTTCAATAATAACATAGTAAATCAACTTCACAATTATAGATATGAGTGGTTTTGATATGTTCTTTCATTATTGACATCCACAATCAAATGTGTATCTGCTATCTATGAACAAGCATTGTTAGGAGTTCTTAGTATTGATTACTTTCATGTTTACCTAATATTGAGATTAATTTGTTGGTTCCAGTATTTTATCTCGATTTGATATTGCTTTATACATGCAGGAATATTAACCAGAAGTAAAGATACTATATTGTCTGTATTTTGGCATTGTTGTAGATCTACTGAAATATCTTGTTCAAACTCAAGAAGAATAAATAGATGTCAGTTCCCAAAAAAATCCATGAAATTATACAGTAAGTAAAGACATAAAAAGATCCACTAGAAGATGAAACTATGAATAAAGTGTAATTATTTAACTCTTTGGTTACGTGGCCATTGGAAGAACCTGTCAAGGAAGAAATCTCCCTTGTAAGTCTGTACATTGAAAATAATATACATGTCAAAGTAAGCAATAGCAGGGGTACCTTATTATTGTTTCAGTGAAAATCTATACATTAAGTAGACATCTCCTCCTATTCTATTTCTCCTTTGAAATTAATGAACTAATTAATCAACTAATCTCTAGTTCAGGTATTGTGAAATACTGTAGGCTAAATAAAGAGATGACAGTTCAAGTGGATGAACTTCGCTTTGAGAAAGGAAATATGGGCTTTCTGCATCCAGGACTTGTACGTGCATGGAAACAGACTATCCCTTGCTCAAGAGATCTGTACTCCACTGCCAGAACACCACCAGTGCTACAAAGAGCTGCAATTCCTGAAGAAGTATGAACTATGTTGAAAAGTACAGACCAGGAGAACATACACCGGATGTGGTATCATAAGCTCTCGGCTGGGCAAGCCAACAGAGAAAATATTGGAAGTGCGAGCTAATCTAGTCATATCCAAATTAAGTTTTTTTTAAATCTAGAAATAGGGGAAAAAAGTGTGTATGTCACTTACGGACTTATCCACAGTGATGAAGACCTCCAGTGCTAAAGCAAAATATTTCAGTGTAATACACATGATTCAAATCGAAGCAGTTTAAGAGGTAGCTCTTTCAGCAGGCATATCTGGAAAATCAGAACTTCAAATTATTACACTTAAAGGAAAAGGCCAACAAAAAAAATTGTATCAGTCAGCATAGACATATAGAAGGAAAAGTATTAATATCATATAAGACAAAATAGAACAAAGGTAGCCAATAAAGTGGCTGAAAAGAATATGACGAAATTGCATAGGAAAGTGCGTGTAGCTAGCGGGAAAAAAAATCAGATTTTTTGTCTACTAATAAAAGAAATTACTACTTAACAGAAAAATTACTACTTAATGAACTGAGCACCATGAGTGATTCAGAGGTATTCAGGTATTCACAAAAGATTCTCAAAAATATTGACACAGCAAAAGAGGCTACATAAGAAAACAATAATGGGAAAAACTGTGATCAAAGAATGGGAAGTAATAACATACTTGTGTAAATTTGCAGAACATGGTAAAATAGTTAGCGCTGGTTTTAGAGCTAAGATTATGCTGAAGACACAGGATTAGAATTAAATGGTCACAGAAACCTCTACAAGACTTTTATAAAAATAACTCCTTTTGCAAAATACAATAAACTATTTTTGTACTAACAACATAATATGCATTCTTGGAACAATGATAAATGTATCAGTTTTCATATGTATCAGATACGTTGTCAAAGAATTACCTGACACGCAAGAGATTATTTTTTAATTATGGTTTTGGCGGTAAGGTGATAGAAATTTGCACTGGATCAGCTGATAACAAGCTTATTCAATTTAAAGTATGCTACATACAAGTTTATAGTTCTCTGACATAGATTACTAATTTCCAGGGTCTGCCTTTAAAAATATTTGGTAACATTTAACAGCTTTAGATTATGTGGGCTAAGTTTTGATTTTGTAAGACAATTAAGAATTGTTTAGGTCAAAGGTGCTAGGCCTACCTTCAGAGTATTTCCCAGGACAGATGAATTCTATAGCAAAGTTTTTTGGACTTTTCCACATGAACAATAATCAGAAAACATAGTGAAAATAAAATGATTGCTTAGAAAAATGGAAAAAGATTACTAAAGAAATTAAAATGAAAATGGAGAGGGTTCTTCGTTTACACAGGTAAAAAAGACAGCATAGATGGGATAAAATTAAGGTAATTTAAAATAGTTTAAATGGTTCCCAGGATTTAAATGAAAATTTAGCCTTATTACATTTTACATCTATGTAAACAGTCAGTACAAGGTGTCTTCCTCCTTACTGTGTTTTACCAGTAAAAACATGGTTAGTGATTATGTCCTTATAATGTGTGGGTAAAGTTGGTGTACAGCTTCTTTTCTTATTATCTCAAATCTGGAGGCAAGCACAATGACATAGCAGAAGTCAGTGACAACTGTGGCCTTTGAGGCATCAAAACTTAAAAAATGGCTTGATATTATAGGATTTGTGTTTTATAGCTTATGGGGGAAAGTGAAATGTATAAAACATATGGTTTCTAAGGGAATTTCAGTCTTAAAATTAAGGGTAAGAGCAGAACTGGCTAAAAACAAACTAAGGCAAAACAAAGTAAAGAAGATTTCAGCATGGTTCCAAAAAGATGGAACAGGTGGAAATTAAATAATAAGACTTAGATTGTTTGGTTACTTTTCTTTTAACTCTTTTCTGGTCTTAATAATACTTGGAAAAATCTCATAGGAACATTATATTGGAAAATATCTAGAGAAAATCAAAAAGCAACAGATCTTTAAACTCAATTCCAATTAAAGAGTATGATTCCTGAATAAATATGAAGGATTTTTCTAACAGCGGCTGGAGACTACTAAAAATTTAGGAAAGAGGACATGAATAATAAATGAGTGATTAACGTAAGGAAATAAGAATGAGATATTCAGGATTATATCAGTATATATCATAAGTATTTGATAAAATGTTTTAGCAGGGTCTGCAGATAACTAAGAACAGAAGAAAGGCTTTGTGTGTCTCTTGTGTCCTCTTTCCACCAGTGGCTGTAAGTGAGTACTTAGACTAGAGTAAGAAAACTGCAAACATACTTCAGCTTAATATCCTATTTTCAGCTCAGTGGCTTGCTGATCTACAGAAGGTTTCTATATATTTAGTAACCTAAATCACTCTCTTTTCCACAGATATGACCTGCTTCCTTCTGTAGGCATGCAACTTTTTAATTCCATTGTGCCCTTTGACAAAGAACTCCATTCTTCAGAGGAGCAATCTTCTTTTCTTTATTTTGATCTGGCTTCATTTATTAGTTTCTAGTCTCAGACCGCCAAGAAATGCTGAATCCTCAAGCCCTATACACACGTGTCGATGACAGTCATACCACTCTGTCATGTCCTTCCTCTCTTTTCCAGACTTCCTTATTTAGTTCTGCTTTGCACTGGAACTGGACCATACTTCTGATCATCCTTGTCTTCCTCCAGTTTTCAGTTCTATGTTATCCTTTTAAAGACTGAAAAGACCATAACTGCAGACAGTATTCAAGGTGTAGACAAACAGACTTATAATAAATGATTTTTGTTCTCTCTTCTTCGTTAATGATTGTAAACATTTATTTCTCACTGCTACTGAGCACTGAGTTGATATTTTATGGGGCAATCTGCAGTAAAATAAGAAGTTGTTGATGCCCCATCCCTGGAATGATTCAAGGCCATGTTGCATGGGGCTTTGAGTAACCTGGTCTAGTGGAAAATGTCCCTGCCCACCTTAGAGGCATTGAACCTAGACGATCTTTAAGGTTCCTTGCAACCCAAATCAAACTATGATTCTAGGATATGCTCCTAAATGGTATTGGTGAGTTCAGAGTCTATAATTTTGTATGTAACTTTTCCAGCTGCATTTTTTCGTTTTACCTACACAGAATTTTATCTGCCATTTAACTTCCCAGTTGCTCAGTCTCATAACTCATCATATTTTCAGCTGACCCTTGTCCTGATTATTCTAAATAATCTAACACCTTCAGCAAACTTTCATGCCTTTCTACTCTCTCTGCTTTACATCATTTATGAATATTTTGAGCAACACAGATTGCAGCACATGTCCCTAATGAGTTCCACTGCTGACATAACTCTGCTCTCCTGAAAAAAATTACTTCAGTTCTGTTTCTTATTTTAACTGGTTAGTTATCCACATGAGGACCTTCCTCTTGTGCCCTGACAGCTTAAATTTTTTGCTGAGGGTATTTGCCAACAGAGTTTTGGAAACCAAAATAGACTTACTATATCCAAGTCTGCACTGACCCAGTGTTGTAGAATTAGTCATTTCTGCAGTTTGGGAAGAAACATACACGTAACTCTGTAAATTTTTAACCTACTTATCACATGTAATGTAGGGTAATACTTTGCATGTGATTGCTGAGTTGCAGAAGCAAAGTGCGGTGAATGGCATTACTCCTTTTTCCAGTGAGGGTGTGGGGACCTGCTCTAAGTTTCTGTCAATGTGCGTGCAGTGTACTTAACCAGAAAAGGCACTGCTTGAGTGTTACGCGTTTACGTGGCAAGGTTTTGGGAGCGGAGAGCTATAGGGGTGGCATCTGTTAGAAGCTGCAAGAAGCTTCCCCCATATCTGATAAAGCCAGTGCAGCCAGCTCAAAGACGGACCCACTGCTGGCCAAGGCCAAGTCAAGCAGTGGCAGTGGTAGTGCCTCTGTGATAACATATTTATGAAGGGGAAAAAAACTGTGGTGAAATGGCAGTTGGGAGAGAGGAGTGAGATGAATTGAGAGAAACAACTCTGCAGACACCAAGGTCAGTGAAGAAGGAGGGGGAGGAGGTGCTCCAGGCACCAGAGCAGAGAGTTTTTCCTTGCAGTTCACGATGAAGACCACGGTGAGGCAGGTTGTTCCCCTGCAGTCCATGGAGGTCCAAGGTGGAGCAGATATCCAGCTGTAGCCTGTGGAAGGGAACCCATGATGGAGCAGGTGGATGCCTGAAGGAAGCTGTGACCCTGTGGGGAGCTTGCACTGAAGCAGGCTCCTGGCAGGACCTGTGGACCTGTGGAGAGAGAAGCCCACGCTGGAGCAGATTTTCTGGCAGGACTTGTGACCCCGTGGAGGACCCACGTTGGAGCAGTCTGTTCCTGGAGGACTACACTCATGGAAGCGACCCGTGCTGGGGCAGTTCGTGAAGAGCTGCAGTCCATGGGAAGGACTCATGTTGAAGTTTGTGGAGAACTGTCTCTTGTGAGAGGGACCTTCACGCTGGAACAGGGGCAGAGTGTGAGGAGTTCGCCCCCTGAGAGACAAGGAGCAGCAGAGACAACGTGTGATGAACTGACCGTAACCCCCGTTCCCAGTCTCCCTACGCCGCTCAGGCGGAGGACGTAGAGAAATGGGAGTGAAGCTGAGCCTGGGAAGAAGGGAGGGGTGGGGGAAGGTGTTTTAAGATCTGGATTTATTTTCACACTATACTACTCTGATTTGATTGGTGATGAATTAAACTCCCTTTTCTCCCCAAGTTCAGTCTGTATTGTCCATGACGGTAATTGGTGAATGATCTCTCCCTGTCCTTATCTCGACCCTCGAGCTTTTCATCATATTTCCTCTCCCTCGTCCAGTTGAGGAGGGGGAGTGATAGAGAGGTTTTGGTGGACCCCTGTCATTTATCCAGGCCAAACCAAAACATTGAGCAATGCCCCTCTCTGCTCTTCCTTTCTTCCTCTTCTCATAGGAGCTCTGTTATCATCCTGTGCTTGTACTCTGTGCTACAGACTGTATCAAACAAGTTTCCCTTACCAACATGAATATGGTCCATCTTCGAAGGTTTTTGAGGCCGTGCTGATTCTTCCCAAATACAACATATTCATTCATGTTTCCACTAATTCTAGCTCTTGTAGGATTCTTATTCTATAAAGGATTAGCAAGGACAACATAGGATTCAGTCATGAGAAATGAAACCCAACACTGTGCTCAGCACTTCTTTCACTAAACTAAACTGATAATGGTAAGGCCATTTGGTGGTTAAAATAATGCAAAATGGTGTTCTGTTTGTCTTTGATAATCAGCCAGAAGGGGATTTCTAAGGAAAGAATATAAATAACAGACAAAGGAGTTGTAGTTTGCATCTATTGATAACTAGTGGTGGTCCTGTTCAAATTCATTCATCCAATTCTAAAGAACTCATTTATTTAAAATTTTTGACCTTCACTTCTAAAAAAAAAAAAAGGTATTTCCTTTTGCTAGTTTTCACCTACTACTTCTTAATTTTAGTGTTTCCACCGTGTCTTGTGTCCATTCTTCCCCATTCATTGCCCTTTGTCATTTAGAGTTTTATAGATCACTATAGTAATTTAGTCAAAGAACTAGTTGAAAACCCACTTGCACTTTTTGACCATTTTGAAGCTTGTTATTCAGCTGAATTTCTTTAAATGGAATTACATATGTGTAACAAGAATCCTGACTGCAGTTCTGAAAATATATGATATACAACCTGTACTTGTGAGAACTGCTTTCTCCACTGAGCCTTCGGCTAAATACAGCTAAATATTGATACTGATTCTTTGGCTTTAGTATGCCTGTTGCTGATATGCATCTCTCCCATAAGAAACTGCAGTCTTAACGTAACAAAGCCATGTCTCTCATTGTTCTTAAAAGCTCTCCATATTTGTTTATATTTCATATGCATTAATTAAATCAGGGTTTGGGATTTTTACTGAAACAAAATGTATCTGTGCTGAATAACTGTCATTCAGCAGAATGTAGAGTAAAAAATAATACGAAATTACAAGCAGCCTATATATTTCATCACAGTTGTTACTCTACAGAGAAAAAGGATTTCTAAATCTTTACAGACCTGATTCTTCCTCACTTGGACGATGTTTGCACTTTGCAGACTTCACATGGATATGAATAACATATTAGTAGGCTAGCCTCAGGGGTTTTGGCTAAAAATAGATGGTCCCTGTCAGTTTAGGTCTTAGTTCTAGTATTATGATTAAGCCCTGACTGACAACATTTATACTCTTTTAGAACACCATTTTAAAGCTCTGAAACAACTATACAGGGTGCCTACGCTGCACAACTATCTTATTCAACACCATGACCATTTTCGCAGTGGATATTCATGTTCTGGATGTCACACCCTGAGTTAGGCATACATTTTTTGAAGATAACAGGTAAGAGACCTCTAGAAAGTCACACACACACCAGCACCCTCTGCCACAGCTTTGTCAGTCCCATCTCCCGACCCTGCCACAAGACTTTGAGTGTGTTCTGCACCTACTACATCATTACTCTTTCCCAGCAACCCAGCAGAGCTTTCCTAATTAACTATAATGTTTGTGCGAACGCTGTTGTGAGCATATTGCATATCTCTACCAAAATCTCAGGAATTCCATTCTACATGAAGTGTTCTCTTTCTTAATGCAGCCTAACTAAAGACTGTGTCCAGTCCCATAAGTCCCAGAGACAAAATCAAAGCTGGAACAAATTTGGAGACTTCAAGATGAAAGACTTTTTTTATGTCTAAGAATTTGACATATATACAAATCATCAAAAGAAAGAAAGAAGAAAAATACATAGGTAACAACCAGGAACATGAGGGTCAGCTTGATTGGGTTTTGCTTGTTTTTGACTCAGCAGTAATGCAAGTAGTAGTAAAATAATATGAAAAGTAGAAAGGGTAATTTATCATGCTTTTGTTCTGGGAAAAACATTATGGCAATAGTTGTCTGTGAATATGTATTATAGTGCTAGCAAAAGCATGCAGACTGCAGCTAGCAAAACAGTCGTAATGAAGCCATCTTCCTAACTGAGCTATCCCCTGGGGTTTTACAAAGACTAAGTCAATGAGAAAACATTACTACCTTTTCTGAGTCAAATCGCGTATACTAACAGAGATTCATGATATAGCTGACCATTCACCCATTTAGTAAAGTGTTAGCTTCTGCTCATATAGAAAGAGTCCGTGTATGTGAGAGAAAACAAAACTTTTAGTCTGGAGATATCCATTAAATCTATCATAAGTAGAAATTTTACAGAAATTAAGTGCAACTTCAGGATGAGCTTTGTGAATAAGGTTATTTTTGTAACCTAGATCTTCAATAATTCTCAGAATAGTGTCTCTGGGAAAACTGTTGAAATGTATGATGTACTTCTTTTTGTGAATTATTTAAGTTCTTTGGAAGGACATCTAAGGGCTGCAGGGCTTTTTCAGGGTAAGAGCGTATTTTGCATATTGGCACTGCAAATGTTTTGAGAATAGTACTCTAAAGCATCAATTGTATAGTGTGCACTAACCAAAACACTGAGCAAGGCATAAACAGGAAAGATAAAGACAAGAGTGTATTTTAAGAGTTTTCACACAAAGTTCCTGTTGCTAGGGAAACCACTTCCTTCATCCATACTTGTTCCAAATACATCTGTCTCAAGGTCCCTCAGACAGTGCAGATCACAGTCTGGTATCTTGTGAAATGGGAAAAAAAATCATATATGTATATACCTGTATATAAGTTACAGAGTGATAAGTATTTTTAAAAAAACATCCACAGAAACTGTAGAAGATTCGTATCTGCCACTTCATTTTGAAGTTACAAAGAAACCTATACACAGCAGCCAATGTATTTTCATTTTGTTTGCAAGAATTTTTACCTTACTCAAGTATTTTTCTTTGTGGTATGCCTGACTTTCACTCCATCACTGTTACACCTACACTTTACATTTTTAAATAATACATGCATAAGATGTCCTACTTTTATTAATCAGTCACAGAATCCTTCAGCTTGCTACATATTATTTTCCAGTGAAGAAGGAGTAAACCTGGCTATGCTTATAGCTGCCGGGCTTGAATTCAGATTTTGACCCAGACACCAGATAGATCTACCACAGTTGTGCCTACGGGTACATTGACAGCACCAAGCCTCAGCAAGCACCGCCTGCCACCACTCTGCCTCTTTTAATCACCTGGTTCAGTGGAGTGGAGAAGTTCACAGTACTAGACATAATTTCTGGTTGAGAAATGGTTATTTTTCAGTATCTGCCATCTCCTACCTAAAGCTCAAGTCTGTCCATGTGGGTTCTTCTTCCACTCCTTTCTGCCCCACCTTTGACTTCAGAAAAACTAGTTTATGCCAGCGCTGGAAGGGTAGATCAAAAAAACATTGACAGAATGATTTAAGATGGAGAGCAGAAACTAGCGGCACCATTTCCCCTTTAAGACTGGAGCCCACCACCTCCACAAAGGAAGTGTAGCTCTGTTTTTCAAATGAACTAAAAACCAGAAGTGTAAGTGTGCCAGAAGGTGACAACTATGTTCAGTCCATGCTTAAAATACTGTCTTCTGTCTGCTAAGAAGAGAGAGGAAGAAGAGCTTTTAGAGTTGAACTCTGGTTTCTGCTTAAAAATAGAATTCGGAATTTGAGAAGCACTTACCCTAAGAATTTATCAGTGAGGCAAGATATGACATAGGACACAAACACAGGTTCTAATCTGTGTTTAATATGTAATATAAAAATTCATGATAGCTATACTTTGTATGACTCTGTAGGTCATGTCAAAATTTGGGAGGTTACTGTTGTTCCATTTCTGTAGCATATCTGCTAGTGAAATAACATACACCATCTTTTTTAGGACTAAGTTTATGCATATTCTTCAGACAAAACCATAAGAAGTTACTCCTGGCCTTAAATTTAAGCGTGAAGTACTTCACTAAACTAGAGTCAGAGAGAAACATGATTTTTTGAAATGGCTTCTCAAAAGTGAAAAACAGGAGGAATCAGGAATAGATCCTGAATCAAAACAAATTGAAATAAATCTTTAATTTCTACTCTCTCTCTATTTCTACTTTTTGATTTTGATTGCCATTAATGACTTGTTGAGTGTACAGGAATAAAGGAAGACATAGCCACAGCTGAAGGACATCACAGTTTCATCTGAAAAAAACCCTGCTGTTCAGGCCATATGTTTTGTTTAGAAAAAAAATTTGGTTGAAAACTGAAGTTTTGGAAAACAAAACCAAATTGTTCCTTGGTGGAGAGTCAGTAACACAAATGATAAGTGTTTGGATGATGACAGATACTAAGATGTTTGTAAGGAAAAGGAGTTGTAAGTAAAAGGAAGTTTTTTCAGATATGTAAATACCTTCATAGTTGGTAGCTCTTAATCAAGCTTATTCCCCATTACTCACTCCACAATGTCTATTTTCCATTTTTAAAATCAATACATATGAGACATTTAGGGATGCTCAATGCCTGGGATTATGCAAGAAAGCATAACTTGTGTTTTGCCTTCTTTGTGAAATTTCTGCTGACACTTGATAAGACTGAGTTTACTAGACAGACTTGTGGCAGGAGTTAAACTGCCAGCTAGTACCAGAGCTGCCACAGTTGTCACTAAGTATCATGGTTGTCTAAATTAATCTGACTCCTGAAGTTCTCTATCCAGCACTAACTGCCACAGCAACTAAGTGGTTCATATGTAATTTTAATGTGCCTGTGCTGGCCACAGGCTGGTATGCAGGCAGCCAGACAGTGTGTGCAAAGGACAAGCCTGTCCATTCGCGTGAAGCTGCCCTCCTTCTCCTCCAAATTTTTTTCCAATCTCACCCTACAGAAATTGCTTACTGCAGTTGGAGTTGGCATGCTGGATGCAGGCCAGGCAAGGGATCATATTTTTAATGAAGCTCACTGTGCAGCCAACCCTGAATTTGAAATTTGTCTTGCATGTTTTTTCAGCAAACTAATAGATGCTGCGATGATAAACTAGCTATACCTTGTCACTACCAGCTGTACAATCAACACCAAAGTGACTGCAGTTTCTAAACAACACCAAACACAAGCTCAGGAAGATGCAGTGGAGAAGGCACCCCTTAAAAATGGTGACCAGTTACTGTTTTAAGGTGGGCTCTGAACAGGTATATATCAACAGCATATCACATTAAATGTCTTAATCATCAGCACTGGTAAAACATGGTTGTGTGTTTTTATCCATCTGAAATAATAGAGTTTTGCTGCAACACTGTTTAGTAGTTAACCTGTTTTGGTAGCTGGTAGGATTTGCTGCTGCTTCATTGTTCTTTTTTTGTTTTGGTTGTTTTTTTTTAATTTCATGGGTCTGCTATAAATTAATAACTTTATTTCTGAGTAGCAGTAAAGCCATTCTCCAGAAGCTGACCAAAGAAACTCTTCCAGGCAATGCATGAAAAGGAGGATGACTCTGCTTTATGGCCCTAGGACACATATCTATAAAACTTAAGTAATGAAGAAATTGATTTACAGCTTGGCAATTCTCAGTCATGTCCTTGGAAGGAATAGAGAAACTTCACAACCCTAAATGGAAAAAGCAGAAGGCACTCACTCCTCCTACCCTGAAAATAGCTACAGAAAACGTGGTGATGCAGAACCCAACAAGTCCACATAGCACTGTACTTCCCCTCTTACAAACATCAGCAGTATTGCAGGGCCCAACTCAGGGAGGTCCAGAACCAAATGAAATGACATGACATGGATTGTTTCTGAGAGAGGTCAGCCTAGGATTATCACCAGCATGGCAGCAGCAGGTCAGTGCAATGCCAAACTGCTGTGCTACAGCTGCAGAAGTCTGGCACAGGGGAGGAAACTCCAACAAGAGCAAGATCAGGCTGGGTCCCCAAAAAAGTTCTGCTGCACCACACTGTACTGCTGAACCAGTACCAGCTCCCACCGAGTCTGTGAATTCTTATATCCATAAACCAGTGGTATCATTCTCCATCTGGAGAACAGTGTCATCTCAAATCTCAGAGCAGCTGATTTTAGCAGCTTCCAGAAACCTGACAGAGATAAGTCAGTGCGGCATTTGTCACTGGGACAGCTGTCTTCATGGAGACTTGTGACACTGCTCTCATGCAGCAGGTTAATGTCTCTTACTGGGGTGTGAAATCCTCTGAGTCTTCCTGAAAAGACTTTTAGGGCATGAGGCAGTCTTTTGCATCAATTCTCAGGGGTGACCTTGCAAAATAGTGCAGCCAGATCACTGTACTCACTTACTATAATAATATTATTATAAATAAACTGTAGTAATAAAATTACAAAGTTAGTTTCATCAAATTAATACTCACCATATTACCAGCCTTAAACTTTGAATGAATCTGTCCTTCCAAATTACATAATTGGCTTAAAGTTTATGAGATTTGTAAAAAGTAATGAGGTTTGGTTTTCTACTGTTCAGTACATATTCTGAACCTTAAAAGGTCGGTAAACATAATGTCTCAAAAGACACTGACTTAATAAAAAGAACTACAGAATGACACCATATCTTAGGAAAAAATATTTCTGATATTGCTTCACTATAGGCTTTAATAAAAACACAATGCATAGCACGGAGTATGTGAAGCTTGACATACATATTCATATAATACCAGTTTTATTTAATTAGATACAAATATTGTGTGCATTTGAAAAGCTGTACCGCTTTTATCTCGTGCATTGTTATTACAACATTGGATTTTTTTTGCCATATTGTCTCTGCATTCAGGGTTTCTTATTTTTTCTTTTGTATTAATAGAATTTTGTTCACTTTTTGGTGGACCAGCACTTCTGTTTGTAATGATCTTTCACAAAGACTGAAAAGGATGATTGATGATGTTTTTTCCCAAGATACTTTTAATTGAATGTTTGACAGTTTTCTGTTCCTCTAAACAGTTCACATCCACTATTTCTGTGCTTAGTCTCTGTCTTCATTTCATCTGTCTTGTCAGTTAAGGTTGGGGGGAAGAAAGAGGCATTTTATCATCTACTTTTTTAAAAGGAAGGTGTAAAGAGTGCCTTTTTTGTTTCTTTCTACATAGATTAAATCAGGTAAAAAGCACAACAAAACTAGTCATATATTGAATATTAGCTTATATATGAACCTGGTTATTATTCATACAAATAATAAATTTTAAAATTGTAATTCTTCAGACTTGTTCCTCACATATAATCCTCATGAACAAGTCTCTACCGTGTTAAGCAAAGTTAAGACAAGCATGTCTTGGTGTTTTAAATCTAGTAAAATTCAATTGCATCATGGTTTTGGTTTGTGTTTTTCTCCTCCAGCAGACGTGTTTTCACCATATTAGAATGTAACTGCTGCAAGCATCCAAACTACAAGTACAACTTCAGCACAAAACCATGGATAGTTTGAAACTCACCTTCTGAATGAGAAATATCTTAAAGTATTCTTTCAGAACTTTTAAAAGTAAGAGTTTCTCATTGCTAGTCAGAAATGTATATTAATTCTATTTTCCTTTGAGTCTTAAAGTGAAAATGGAAGATGAAAAGCCTTAGACTTTTGTATTAAAAATATGTTTGAATTTGTATTCGTGCACCCTGAAATTTTGTGAGGAACATCTCTTTCTACCATTGGTGGACTTCAAGATAAACACGATAAAATTGTCAAAATAATTACCACATTTCGAAATGCTTTTTTTGCTTTCAATCAAATTTGTAAATGTTCCTTAATGGGCTTGACTTTTTATATTCATATTAGTAACTGCAAATAATTTTTAAAAAATTGAAGTTATAGAAAAAATTTCAAGAATTATCAAGACCAAGCATATCCAGTCAAAGATATTAATGGATTAAAGAGTTCACGGGTTCATCATGCAGAAGAAAAACCCACTTTGTACCTAGGTGAAGAAAAGTAGTTTACTTCTTTTACACACAAGAGGCTGCAGGGTTCTTTCTGTTACCTTGGTCTGTGGTCTGGAAGAACAGCTGTATGCCATCAGTGTTTATACAACTCTCCTGTCCTCTTACAAAGACCCCATTCCAAAGCGGAAATGTAAAAACCTGCTCCCTGTATGTCTCAGTGAGTGTGAAAGCTGCTTTCAAGGTCCTACACAAATATCCCCAGCTCATTTCAAAACTCTTTCTAAGACTTTTGAAAAATTTCACCCCTAAAGTAATGAATGCTTTGTCTTCCTGCTGTGTTTGAAGTCCACCAGAAAATGAGGCCCTGATTTAGGGGAACATTTACAGTGTGTTTTGTGGTTCAGACTTTCCTTAAGCTAACTCTGAGTATCTCACTTTGGAACTGGGAGAAGAACTGGCACATGAATAGGACCCCAAACTGCACTCCCAGATAATCAGCCCAGCACTGCATCCTCCTGGCACCCCACTCCTGAACTTCTCCTGCTGCCTTGTGGACCTTTCTTACTTGCAGCTGGCTTGAAGAGCTCTGCCCCATGTTGTACTGCACCATGTAAACACACCTCAGGTCTTGATTTGGGGTCTGCTGAGTGGCGTCTCTTGCATGCCTCCTTAACATTTAGCAAGCAATTCTCTGTTTTTTCTAATTGGAGGCAAATTACTGTGAAGATTCTGGTTGGAAAAACGAATACTAACAAACTTTCTATTCAGCCTTCAGTAGGGAATTCCTATTAGATTAGAAGTTCTGAAATTATGCTTTATTTCTTGCTTTTACATCACACTATGTGGTATGAACATACAAAGAGGGCTAGTATCCTTGATTAAAACAAAACTACTGTGTTTTTTTTGTAGGTTTGCAACTCAGGACAGGAATTGTCCCCTGTGGTGGACTACCACTAAAAGTAGAGACTGCTATAAAACTATTTGGAATTTCATAACCTTACAATGGCAGTTTTGGGCTTGGAGTAATTTTGCATTTAGTAGATGGGTGTATAAGAAAAAATTGTATGCAGTGAATGCAGTGAATGATATTTTAGCAAGGGAAGGGAAGGGAAGGGAAGGGAAGGGAAGGGAAGGGAAGGGAAGGGAAGGGAAGGGAAGGGAAAAATAGGGTATTTCAGTTGGAGGGGACCTACAATGTTCAACTCAGGGCTGACAGAGCACTGGAACAGGCTGCCCAGAGGGGTTGTGGAGTCTCCTTCTCTGGAGATACTCAAAACCCACCTGGACAAGGTCCTGTGCAGCCTGCTCTAGGTGAACCTGCTTTAGCAGGGGGTTGGACTAGATGATTCTGAGAGGTTCCTTCCAACCCCTACCATTCTGTGATTCTGTGACCAAAAGTTAAAGCATATTGTTAAGAGCATTGTCCAAATGCCTCTTAAACACTGACAGGCCTGGGGCATCAATCACCTCTCTAGGAAGCCTGTTACAGTGTTTGACCATCCTCTCAGTAAAGAAATGCTTTCTGATGTCCAGTCTGAATCTCCCCTGGCACAGCTTTGAAGCATTCCTATGCATCCTATCACTGGATACTAGGGAAAAGAGATCGGCACCTCTTGCCTCTGAACTTGAAAGGTGAACAGTCAGTTCTTTCTGAATTTGGAGGTTGACATTTTCCAGTCTCTCCAACTAGAAAATATAAACCTCTTTGGAATTTCTTCCATGTGAAGTGTTCTCATTCTACATCCTTATTTCCATAAACTTTGTAGCCTATGTCTTCTTACTCAACACTGGGGCACAGCAGAGAAAGATGGAGTTTAGGTGCACTTAAGCCGGCTGGACCAGTTGGGATGCATGTAAGTGTACCATTGAAGCTGGCTGAAGTCATTGTGAGACTGCTCTCATCTTTGAAAGGTCATGGTGATTGGGGAGGTTTCTGATGACTGGATGAAGCACAACTTCATGCACACTTTCAAGAAGGGCAGAAAAGAGGATCCAGGGAAATGCAGACCCATCAGCCTCACTTCCTTTCCAATGAAGGTTATGGAGCAAATCCTCCTGGAAGTCATTTCTAAGCACATGAAAAATAATGGATTATGTACAAGCCAACTTGGATTTACCAAAGTCAAGCTATTGTCTGACCAATCTGATAGCATATGATGAGGTGATTACTTCAGTGGATGAAAGGAGAGCAACAGATGTCATTTATGTTGTTAAGTCCTGCATCTGGGATGTAATAGCCTATGCACCAGTGCAGACTGGGCGTCGACTGGCAAGAAAGCAGCTTTGCAGAAAGGACCTGGTGGACAAATTGAATAGAAAGATTGCATCAGAAAAAGAGCAGGCAGCAGGACAAAGGAAGTGATTATAGACCATATCTGGAGTACTATGCCCAGATTTAAGCTCTCCACTACAAGAAAAATATTGACGCACTGGAGTGAACCCCAGTGGAGGGTCACCAAGATGATTAGAGGCTTAGAGCATATGGCATACTGAGAGATCTGTGCTTCTTCACCCTTAAGATGAGGCTGAGGAGGGAATTTTACTGCTATCTCAGCTACCTAGCAGGAGGATATAGAGAGGAAGAGATAGAGTCTCTTGGAGGTCACAGTGAAAAAATGGGAGAAACAGGCAAATTTCATTCAGGAAAATTCTGACTACCTACCAAGGGAAGAGCATTCACTGGGACAGCAGTCAGACCCTAGAACGGATGTCTTGAGGGGCTGAGTTATCTCCATCATACAAAACTTTGACTAGATAGGCTCCTGAATAACCTGATCTAATTGTGAAGTTAGCCCTGCTTTGCGCATGGGGTTGGACTAGATGACATTTTGTACATTTCAGAACATTTCCTAATGTTTTGTCCAATCGAAATTGCTTTGTGTCTCTAAATGGGACATTTAGGTGATTTCCTCAAAAGCATCCTACTTCTTCAACCCAAGAATAGATGCGAATTCTCTCTAATTCCCTTTCTGGACTTGGCTGAGAACCTCCTAATTTTCTCCTTTGACATTTCCAAGGGGGGAAGGGCTTGCTATTTAACAGAACTTACTGAGACCCAAGTTTAAAGTAGCATAAATACTCAGTGGTGCTGGAAGACAATTGAGACAGAAATGTAAACATGAAGTGCCATTCAATAGTACTTCTTAATTTTTTCCAGTGAAGAAAACTAGGTACCAATAAAGGAAGTCCAGAAGGGAGTTTTGAGGACTAGTAGACAAGTGAAATACAAATGACCGAGAACTTGTGGATAGGGAAAATAGGAACAAAATAAGGAGGTCAAGAACTTGAGAGGCCCAGACTCTCAAGGTATGAAACAAGCCTTACGCAGCAAAGAGCTAACTGAGATCAGGCATGAATGATGCCTGAGAATGGGAGAAGTGAAAAAGGTCAAGTCAGGTTTGTGATTAAACACAAATAAGGGGAAGCTTGCATGCTCTCCATCAAAAGGATAGCCTGCTGTCGTGGTTTAACCCGGCAGCTTGAAACTAAGCACTAGACAGCCGCTCACTCACCCCTCCCCTCCCCTTCCCCCTCAGTGGGATGGGGAGGAGAAATGGACAAAGGGGAAAACTCATGGGTTGAGATAAAAACAGTTTTGTAGGAATAACAAAATAATACTAATAAACTACTAACAGTACTAATATATAAAATAAAATGCAATTCCTCACAAACTCTACCTGCGTCAAGCAGCCAGTCCTGGGAAGAGAGCACTCTGGTTCAGAACAGCTGATCCCATGGAGAGAGGGAAAAGACAAGAAAGGCAGGAAGGCCCAAAGGCCACCTGCAAAACAGCAGAAGGCCAAACTAACAAAACTAAACCAAACAGAATGGAACCAGAACAGTTTTGCCCAGAACTGTTCTCCTGTAAAGGACTGTTCAGCTGAGCCGGAAAAAATGACTCCAATTATATACAAAGCATGATGCTGATGGTATGGAATACTCTCACTGATCTATCTTGGACGTCAGTCAAGGTCTGTCCATCTATGGCCCCCTTCCTAGCTGCCCCACACCTGGCAGATAGGAAGCCTAGGAAGACCTTGGTTTCCCTGGTAACGGCTAAGATATCAGTAAGTTCTTACATTCCTTCTCGAACTAAGCCCAAACAATGACCATGCTAGCTATTAGAAAGAAGTTTCTAACTGCATGAAGAAAATTAACTCGATTGCAGTCAAACCACCACACCTCCTTTAACAACACAAAGTGATTGGGTACTATAAAATTGTCTGGCTGATCAAAATCTGGCAGATTAAAATGGGAAACAGCCACCAAGTGTCTGCCTAGAAAAAAAGCCTGCCCATTAGCCAAATTAATCCTAACCGGATAAAGACATGGTGCAGAGAGAATCCATGTGGGAAGGCCCGAGGCAGTGCCCAAGACCATCAAGACTGTGTAGCTCCTGCCAGGTACCTATCCTCCATAGCATCCTACAAAGAACTGCCTGTTAGAAAGAAGGGAGAAGTGAGAATCCTGCCATACCAAATGGTGGAGAGGACAGTAGGGTAGCCCATCCCTGGGATAGTGGGGGGTGTGTTACTGTAGAAAACCTTGTATGTCAAGCTTAAAGGGATGATTGTGCTTGCAGTATAAGGGAACCCCTTCACAGTTTTGCAGATCTGCTATGCCCCAGTTGCCTTAATGTGCTTTTATTGGGATGAATTGAAAGTTGTTGTAAAGTTGAATTGAAATGTTAAAGGTAAGTTCAGGTTTGCATGCCCTGCCTTGTGACGCACAGATTTATCGGGGAACTGAAGAAGGCAAACTAAGTAGTGTGGAACCTCCTATTAGTACCAGCAAATGAAGTGTGTGACAGTGCTGAAGTGGCACCATCCTAGTCAGATCAGTATTGTAACTACGGTCCTGTGGATTGGGAAGAAGAGTTTATTGTCTTCAATTACTCTCCTTCAAAGCTGAAACGTATTTCAAGTTCTGTCTTCTTCAGAACAAGAATCTGTGAAACTTGCTGGTAAAGTACTGTCATGTGCAGATCTATATGAAGGATAAGGATCTGCTGCTGCTGTTACTCCATCAATAAAATAAAATTAAGACTCCAGCTCGCTAGAAAATACCCTTTCCATATACTTATTTAGGTTTTGTTACACTGACACAGGTTACATGTAGTGTTGAGACTGAATGTCTTCCACTATTTGAGTATTTCTATGTTGAGCATTCCCACGTAGCTATACACGGTGGTATCTGGTTTTCTTCAGCTACACTTTGAAAGAGTTCTCATTTCAATCAGAAATTGAAGCAGGCAACTTGATCTTCTGGCACTGTCCTTATCGTTTCTTGTCAGACCACTATTTAACCACTATTACCTCACAAAGATGTTTTCCACTGATAAGTAACTTGTGTTGTTATTGAGATAATTAATTATCAATGCATTGAGGACAGAATGCATTAAAACAGTATGTATCAAAATTAACAGCATTTATGTAGGCAATCATCAAGAGGCAAATAATGCCTGATGAGGCTTGCTGTTACATATAGCATAAATCCATATCAATAAAAGTCAAATAGGTTATAACTGTCGATATTTATTACACACTAAGAGCAAGGTATGTTGAGAGAAATACCCAATACTTTACCTGATACCTTGAACCACTGCACTTAGACAGGTGAGATTTATTTAATCCTTCTGTAGATACCAACATTGCAAACTGGATTTGCTGTCCCATGCTCCCTTTACAAACTACGCTCTCACCTTTAGAGAGCTCATCATCTAATTTGTTTTCGGTAGCTCTTTTAGCAGGTCATTAGTTGCTGGAGAAGCTCAAAATCCCTTCCACTGAGTGTAAGGGAAGCCTATACTCACATGTAAAAGTCTGTATTTGTTTAGATGAATCCCTCCCGGCTATTAAAACACCCCACCAAATCTCAGCCTGTTTTTAAGATTTGAATTCAATTTGCAAATTATAACTATTTTTTTTATTACAGTGGTGATAACCTCAGCAGGGATTACATAAATAAATTGCACATATTTAAAAAAACATTGAAAACCCAGTGTTACTAATGTTGCACAGTCAAGCACTCAGAAGCTTAAAAAATATACAAGGTCACCTATGAAAAATTACACAAGATTTTTCCCCCATCTCACTTGCAAGGATGAACAACGGTCACATGAATGAGCAGCGTTTTACTACTTTTCTTATGGCCGAAGAAGATCTGAAGTCTAACCTAGAATTTGTACTCAATACAGAATTACACATTTTCCTACTGTTACTTCTGCAAACATACAGACGGGTCTGATTACTTCTGAAATTACTGCTTATCTCCACAACTGCCCTCCTTATGCGAGGATTGGAATGAACGATTTTTTATGCACGGAGAACTGAAGACCAGGGAGATGAACAATCGGAAGTATTAACTAGTTTTGAGTACTCAGTTTGAAATGCTTCAGACAGAAATATATAGTAGTACTACATAATTTCATATGGATTTAAGTATGGTTTTTTAAAAGACCTCAGTTGAAACGGATTGCCCAGCACTTCTGAGAATCAGATGCAAGAGAATCACATTTAACTTTATACTTGATTTTGGATATGGAGTTACAGAGTATTTTGTTTGCCTGTCTTTCCTCAGCATAATTTAGGGACTACGTGACAGAACAACATATAGAGAACCCGTCAGTTTTCTGCTGCAATAAGTGCAAGAGCATGCTTTCCCTCTCCCATTTCCCATAAATACTCTGCTACCTGCCAAGTAATCCTACCACCATTTACAAACCATACTCACCCAAGCCATTAGGTCTACAGCACAAAAATAGTAAACAAGAATGTGCTATCATGCCATTAAGTACTGCCACAACGTGGTTCTCGAAGAAAGGACAAAGCAGTCATAGTCAGTCTAAGCATCTAAAAGTAGAGCCTGTCTTCCATGTGAGGCTTTACCCTTAAGCGAACAGTAATTCCATTTAAGCTTTTCTTTCATTTGTAAACTCATATAAATGACACAGAACTATATTTAACTTGCTTTATGTACTTCCATCTGCTATCTTATCTTCACTTTTTGAGTATGGTCAACAATTTAGTCCCTAAAACCCAACAGAGTTGGTAGACAAAAGACAAACAGACATTTTCTGTTCCTTAGGGATTCACGTCTAAACATGGCAACAGTTCAGAAATTGACTTGATCTTTGCTTTAAACACACTCATTATACAAGTTTTTCCTGTTTAGAAATCTCACTGTATCAAAATTAACTGAAGTTAAAGCCAGACTCAAGTTTAAAGAGTTGAAAGGACCAGGCTCCCATCACTAACATACTAGAATAACCTAAATACAGCCCTCTCTCTCTATCCATGTAAATCCTGTGGATACACAGCAAAATCTGATATCTGTACAGAAATCACACTACTCATAGTTGTTTTACAGATTCTTACGTAGTTCCGTAAGTGACCACATTAATATTTTTAGCTCTCTTTGGGTACTATGTTAACAAACAACTACCGAAAGGAGGTTGTAGTGAGGTGGCCATCAGTCTCTTCTCCCAAGTATCAAGCAATAGGACAAGAGTAAATGGCCTCAAGTGGCTCCAGAGAAGGTTTAGATCAAATATTACGAAAAATTTCTTCACCAAAAGGGTTGCCAAATATTGGAACACGCTGTCTAAGGAACTGGTAGAGTCACCATCCCTGGAAGTATTTAAAAGACATGTAGATATGGTGCTTACGGACAGGGTTTAGTAGTGGACTTGGCAGTACTAGGTTGACGGTTGGACTCCATGATCTTTACTGTCCTTTCCAACGTAAATGGTTCTGTATCAGCTCACTGAACTGCCGAATCTAGTCTATCTTGACAATAGAAACACTGTGACTTCAGATGTCATTCCAAAAGAAAAGACCTTATTTCCTCAGGCAAATGAAGCTGTATTTTTTTTTAAATCACAACACCCTTTAAACCTAGTTTATTTTACTACTTTACAGACCAAGCTAAATTATATTCAGTTTCAGGCATTTTTAAATCGGAGAATTTCGAAGTGCTTTTATAATGAGACCATACCTTTCCAAAAGCAATCTTTCAGGACCCCCATTGAAACTTATGTGGTACTGTTTAGAAAGGCAAGGTATGTTTAACCATAGCTTCCTTTTAAGCAGAGATGGGCCTGAGCTTATGCTCACTGGTAAGAATAACACCTCAGCTGGCTACGAACAGCATCTTTAAACTTCTCAAGAAGTTTGGTCAATACTCTCTGGAAACTCAAAATTTGCATGGGTCTTAGCTCACATAGTTTTTGGCATATCTTCTGTTTGGACATGGCTTCAGTCTTGACAATGAAGCATTGTACCATGCCATTTTGTAACTAAATTCTAATGCTACTGATACAAGTGTTCTCTAGGCTTTACAGATACACACAGTCTTCTGCATTTACTGCAAAGGCAGTAACAATAACACTAAGCTAGTAACCTATTTTAGTACTGGGGAAGTCACAAGTAAGCTACATAAAGAAATACCGTACTTTCTGCTATTATTTTTTGTCCACATTTATTTATGAGTAAAACAAACAGCAAACATCACAGCAAAGGGGACATTCAGGCCCAGATTTAAAAAAAAAACAAACAAAAACAAAAAAGAGAGATGCCTGGATAGATTCTGAATTTAGGCACCTCAAGATTGCTGACAAAGTACACAAAAATAAGTGAAAGTCATGAGCATTTCAGCAAACTTTGTAAGTGCATTTCAGTATTTATTTAGATGTTTAAGCTCTCGCACTAGATTTTACAAGCTGGTGAACACTGGCAAAATTATTTCTCCCACAGAACTATAACCACACATTCCCAAGACAGTATAAATATATGGTTGAACTAACATTAATACACATCACCATTTTATCAATTACATAATAAAACGAATTATCAAGTATCCAAATATTAAGTTACGCAGCTTGAAAGGCATACAAAATATTACAGAGGTCTGCCCAAGTCATAGCAGAAACTCAAGGAGAAAAAAGAAAAAAAAAAAATCACACTTTCAACAAAGCAATAGTTGGTAAACAACTTTCAATAGGTACAGTAAAAGAAACTACAAGATTTTTCAGAAATTTTCTGATTAAGAATTTTTAGCTACAATAACAAAGCATTTCTACGTTTTAAAAAAATATTTACTGAAGTAAAGGGCATATTCTATACTTCCTGCACAAGACAAAGGCAACATTTTACTAGAAATATTAAATAGCCCCTCCCAACCTTTTCATGCCCTCTGTTAAGTTGCACATGAAGTGCCAACATTAATTTTACTGTAAGGCTTTTTGTCTGGAGACATTAAAGACTTGTGTGCTTCTGTACAATTTAAAAGATTTCTTCTACATGAGTAACCAGAGAGTAATGGTTTGTAAAATGGAGAGGTTCAGATAACAGAAAAGTACAGACACCGGGGTACAAAGTTCCTTTAATTCATAGTATTAAAAAGACAGACTGTGCAAATCCTGATTCTAGTGCGATTGTGGGAGACACAACATACAGTGAGCAGGCAAGACTACCTTAGAGGCCATTTTCTTCAATATTGAAATGACTGTAGAAAAAAAGATATAAGGTCCAGATAAGCTGGTAGTTCTCACATCATCAGAACTATGCTTATTTATAAGAAAAACATGTAACTGATATGCTGGGTATTTTGGCACCTAATCTCTCTACAGACTGATTTATTTTAGTACCCCAATTTTTAGTAGTTGAAACTAGGTGAGTAAGACTCAATGGCATGATTAAAGGATATTTGAACTGGTAATTAATGAACAAGGAGACAGCTCAGAAACAGGGTACAGCAAAAACATTTACTGGGTCTCCAAACAGATGGATATTTATCTAAACACAGAAGTTGCATTTCTACTAAGCCTTTAGCCTATTAAGTACTCCTAAGGAAGCTTCCTTTACTACTAAAAAGAATATCAGACTGATGTCTTTGGCATGCAGTCTGCTTAATTCTAGTTTCCATCCTTTATTCCCAAAGAAGTACTATAGGCTGTTGAGCTTTACTGAATACAACAATTATTTCGGTGACCATTGGAGTCTTTAAAGCGCAGACGCATCTTGGGGCGGTATTTCTCCAAGTACAGAAGTTGCTTGCTGTTAAAAGCTCCACGCCGCTTCCTAGATGGAGGAAAAAAAAAAATGTTTTAAACAGAACATTAATCTACTGCCCAGTCAAATAATATCACCAGAGAAAAATATTTTGAGGTCACTTTAGAAGATCACCATTAAGTCAAGACTGTAACCAAAATAAGGATAATTAAAAGTTAAGTGCCAGGAAAGTGGGTGGTAGCTTCCTTTCACAAGCACCTTATTGGACCACATGCTCAAAGAAGAACATAGCATTTTAGACTGTGTTTTAGCCTCTCATACACACAAGCCAAAGGTCTTACATTAAGAAGAAACTTCAAAAGGAAGCTACAGAGCAGATGTGAGATGGTGGTCTTAAAGCTGAAGTTATTCAGACTCTTATAATAATTATGAAGAATGCTACAGTATTAAGAAAGCACATAAACATTGCAACTCCCTGTAATAAGAAGCTGAACAGAAATTGAGCTTTCTTGGTTTTCCCAAACCAGAAGTGTGTGAAAGAAGGGTACATTTTTGCTGAGCCTTTGGAATATGTGCCAGGCTACCTATTCCTCACTTCATATATATACCAGCCTGTTAAGATGTACAAGCTGAATTTAATTCTTTAAAGGCTTGGCAATTATGCAAGAAGTATTTTGGTGTTGTTTACATGAGCTGCAGCTTCTTTTAAATACAGTTGAAACCTGCAAAATGAAGACATTCAGACTGAAGTTATTATCATCCAACTCACATACATTTGTAAAGAAAAATCCAAGGAAATACTTTTCTTCGGCAGACTACCAGTAAAGACTAGGAGGAACTGTTTAGCACACTTTGATCTAATACAGAAGGAAGGATCCACAAATGCAAGTGAGTGTTAGCTCTAGCTAGTAGACAGAACCTAAACAAAGGTATTTTGCCTCTCATATGTACAAATAATAAACACAACCCTGCAGATCTAACTGAAAGTTAGGTGTTCTTTTGCTAAAATAATTACTTGGTGATTCTGGTTTCCACTGGAACAGGCCAAGTCTTACAATACTGACTATATGCAGTATGTGTGTTAAAAAGTTCAGATGTACTAAATATCATACAAAAAAAGGAGTAAAAGACAAGAACAGCATTTGTAATTTCCTTTAGTCCCTAAGGGTATATATCAATGTGTTAAATCTTGGAAACAGCTAGAGTTAGCTTCATACTTACTGTCTTATGAACTGCACTGCATCTTCATACTTCATTCCACATTCTATCAGTGCAAGAGCAACTAAGACTGGAGCTCTGGTAAAACATATATAAAAACACAAGACAACAGCTCAGTTTAACATTTGCCAATGCACACTTAGAAAAAAGTTCACTTGCCCCAGTTCTCTTTTCTGCCCTTCTGTGTATCTGATGTTTCCTCCCCCGGGAAGCAAAAAACTGAGCCATTATACCATCTGTTTTCAAGCTACACATCCTCATTAAAAACAGGGTTTAAATTAACTCTGATCAAACTTGGCTTTGTTCATCTGACTTTAGGTACAGGAGAGGACAGTGGGAATAAAATTAATCTTTACTGATTTGTTTAAAAGCCAGTTGATTCTGGGGAAGAGTTGCGTACAGGTTTCTACTTCCACAAGCAAGCATCCTCAAAGTAGTCAAGATCCCAAAACAGAAATCAGAAGAGGGGTCAGGCTCAGTAAGACCTGACAAGTCTTAGAACTAGTGTCACAAGTTTTATGAACAAGTGCAATCCACAGGCTGCTGCACACCCCTGAGAATTTCCTTGCTTGCCACAATATTCTTCATCTGATAGAATACAGTTTTAAGTTAGGAAAGTTTGACACAAATCAAACTCAAATACATTAGCAAGTTATGGCTAAAAAAAAAAAAATCAAGACAAAACCCCATGCCACACACTAGCAACAGACTAGTGCATCTAGTAGCAAGCGTAAGTGGTTTTACATGTTCAGGGATTTAAAAAACCTTACATGATAAAAAGCTAGGATCTTCTTTTCAACTAGTCAATTGCCCAATTTTGAGGAAAAAAACAACAAATATCACTGTAACCAGCTGAAGAGGACTCATTTTTGGTAGCATTCACCACCACAGTCAACTTTGTTATGTGTGAAGCCATAATGCAAACCGTGGATAAGCCAGGCTTACAGACAACAAGATCAGAAACTTCCATTTTATATTGGACATGCTGAAGCCTGTAACTAAAATATGGCAACTGCTTTTGGAACAGATCTAGTTCCCAGGTAGTCTAGAACAATAGCATCAAAACTATTATGTTCTCACAACTGTTGGAACTGTATTTATGATAGGGGCAGCAGATAGACAGAATGGGGCTATAAGGAGAATATTTAGCATTACCCATAAAAATTTTGAGGCTCAGTGTTAGAAGTGAGACAGAAACAGAGCTTTGGGATTTTGGAGAACACTTTTCATCCCCCAAACAGGTGGTGAATGAAAGTTAGTCTTGATGTGCCAGAACACCCCATTTGCTTCTGGCTAATGGTTACAATACCCTTGGTACATGTGGACTGGCAATACAGCTGAAATGGTGATGAAGAGAAAACTTCCGAGTGAGTCACTAAAAACCAAATACATTACAAAAAAGAAGACATAGCAAGACAAAAAAAAAAAAAAATCAATGGGACGCTCATCAATATGTTTGGTAGAATAGACTTGTTCATTCAGTAGTTTTTGCGTGAGAGCTGTGATAATAGCATCATCTGTTGACTAAAAGGCCTTTAAGTCTAATCTATACACATACAACAGTTTCTTGCTATCTGAACTACTTTTAGGTGTAAGGTCATTCCAATACTGGATATGTGACTATTTTACATTTGCCTCACAAACTTTTGTACTAGATCTTAGCAAGTTTGACCAGGGACGGCAATTCAACAAATCTTTAAAACTTTACTCACCTTCCAAGACCAGCAACACAGTGTACAGCAATACAACAACCAGGTTCTTCACGAAATTTAACTTTAAGGAGGTTTAGCCAATCATCAACAATCTGGTTGGATGGTGGAGCACCGTCATCAAAGGGCCAATCCTAAAATATAGCACAACATACATAAATACATAAAGTTAGAACTCTTTATGCTTGTATGCTGTGTGCATACACAAAAAAGGAGGGGACGCAACAGTCGAAAGAGCTCACAGCTAACGGAACCACTCAAGCTTACGGTTTTTTAATAGTACAACTACAGCAACATTAGGAATATACTCCTTTCAATCTATTTGCATTGAGCAAATTATTTTGCTCTAAATCACGTTTTTTTCCTGACAAGAGAGGATGACTGTGCAGCTTTTGCCTCTATCAGCTACTGGAATACACTTGTAAAGTTAACAACATAGTGTCAAAAGGAAATTTTTTGGGGGGAGGGTGGGACAGGTGTGAGGGGCTGGACTGATTTTAAACTCTGCTTCTACACTACTTACCAAAACCTGAATGCCTTCTTTTTCCACCGGAGCAGTGTCATAAGTAGCTTCACACACTCTTACCACTGTGGTAACACCATATTTCTTAAGTTCCTATGGAATGGAAAAAAAAATACGCTTTAAGAGTAAATAATGTCACTTACCATTTAATTTTCTCAATAGGTTAGCTTATTAACTCATTCCAAAATTTTCAGTAAGTAAACTCATGCAAGTGCTTGCCATCCTGTGAAGAACACAGAAAGCCTAAAAAACTGAAAACCTGTGTACCAATACCAGATACCTTTAAGCTCTTCTGCAAACATATCTGAAAATTAAGTTTTGTTATGTTGGATCAGGGTTTTTTCCTTTTTAAAAAACAGATCCAGATAAATATTGGTGGCATAAGTAGTCCATTTCCAAAAGATCATTCCTTTTAAAGGAACAGGAAGTTTCCTGGTTTGCAAAGCTACATACTTCACTAAAAACATTCTGAGCAAGGTTTACATCTTCCCTTTTTCTCTCTGCTTAGAACAACAGCTTTGTAAGACCTCTTACTGTTAAGAATTATGAGTGCAGGACAATAAATTATTGCAGTTCCTGAGTTATTGAAACTAGAAAATAACAAAATCTAACTTTCCATTTTGCTATTACCCTTCATTAAAAAAAAGGCACTCTTCCTTCTCCCTGCAACAACCCATCATTCACGCTGGAACTGTCACAGTAATGACTGAAGCACAGCCTAAGCATACCTTAGTTGCGAGAGTACAAAGGCAAGCAAATGTTATCTCACCATGTTTCTTGTAAATTATCCCACACTGAATGCAACACAGAGGTATAATACACCTAAAATCTTGCTAATGAGGGACTGTATTACAAACTCAGACCTTATTAGGAGGTAACTTGGGAGGAACCTATCGTTAGGATACATGCACACACTTTTTACTGTGCACTTTATAGCTCCAACATGCTAGATGCAAGGTTTAGATGATAAATTCAGATACTAGCAATATATGCCAAGCCACCTGGCTTTAGTCAGTAAACAATTTCAGCAGATACCAAAACACTTAAAGTAGCTTCAGCAGCTCTGGATGCAGTGCAAGGCTACCACCACAAATTTCACTCAAGTCGACACTATGATACTCAGAGGATTCTCTTAAGCCTCACTAGAACCACGATCTGCTAATACTGAAGGGAGACAGACAGTGAAAGCTTAATGCAATCCTTTTAATTTGTTCATAAGGTTCTGATCCACAATGTGTAGTCAATTATTCTCTTTTTAATCACTATGCAATAGGTGCAAGGAGATTTTATACCACTTCAAATGAATCTAAATGCAAGTTCCTACCACTAGCAGATTTTTGTATTGTTCTACACGTAACTTTGCCAGATAATTCCTGTTTTCAGACATAAACAATGTACTTAATGTACAATGTACTAAACAGTGCAATTATTTCTTTGCTTCACTTTCGTAAGTATGTTCTTGTGAAGGCCAAAGTGTATCCGCACAGATTTGTCTGTAGGTCTCTGAAGCATGGCATCAGTATTTGAAAAGTCAATACATAAAACAGTCTCAGTACTTCTTCATATGGCTTCCACAGCTGTTAACTCTTACAGGAAACTTAATACAGCATGCTGTTCAGGCATAAAAAAAAAACAACAAAAAAAAAACATCAGTAAGAATTGTCCTAGCCTTACCTCTATAAATTTGTTTAAGGTTGCATTGGTTGGATTGTGTGTGATTAGGAATCTCATGTTCTTGTAGGTGATTTCCACAGGAGCTGGGCGGTTCATTCGGGCCATACTGATTTAGTCAAACATGCAACAAGATTATGAAAGGATTCAAAAAAAATTCTAATACAGAAGTGATGTAGAGAAACTGAAGTCTACTTCACTATACTCCACGTGAAATTCTCAGTGCTTGGAAGTGTGAAGTTGGGAGCAATGGGAAATGAAATGAACCTCCTAACAAGAAGCAGCAATTCTTCAATCCAGTAATACTGAGGCAAAAGAAAGGCAGTGCACTGAGGTTTACCCCATCCAGGTCTGAATTCTGTTGTTAAATGCTCTGCCAATTTCAATTCAATACTTCTTATCCTGGTCAACCACTCTTAGGGGGGCTTCTTGGTGGAGTAGTAATGAATTTCTACAGTTCACTTGTCTGCATAGAGGTCGTGCTGTGCCTGGCAGTAGTCTCCACTGCCCTTCAGAAACTCCATAAATGTGTGACCAAGAACACCACAGAACTGCTGTAAACAGAAGGGGAAAAAACATCATAATGAGCACAGCTGAAGCAAGGTTATTTTGAAGACATCAAGCATTATAAAGTGAAAAAATAAAAACAGATCAACTAAGTAGTTTCATAAGGTTTATTTCTTAATCCAAGAATTAAGTTTGCGTAAGAATCCTGTTAGTTTTCTTAGCAACAATTCCTTGAAAATAAATACATTTACTTAGTACAAAGTTTCCATACAGGGTTGTTTCAACACCAAAAACTGAAATGTGTTAAAATACCAATTCAAATGTGCTAAATATAGAAATAAAAGATCAAGTTTTAAGAACCTCAGTATTTATATAAAGCATAGCTCTTCCAAGACAGCCATACAACTGTATTTTCCATTCTGAATTGAGAGACATTACAACACCTACTAAAGTTACACTGACCTTAAGTAGTCCCATGAAAACAAGGATGAGATTCCTTGAATATTCAAGCTAAGCATCAGACAGTTTCTAAACAAAACTACCAGTCTCTACATAGATACAGAATCATTTGTTTTAAAGGCTAAATACTTACTTTGCATGTACGCATCATTAATTCACATACAGAACAGCCAGCAGAAAAAAAAACCCACATCTAAATCCACCTGTCTCAAATAGGAGGCCTTGAAAGCAAATGCAATGTCTTTGTGGCCTAACAAAACAACGCAAGCTTTTAAACATATTTTGAGACTTTACAGGCACACAGGTTTCTAACTAAGGAACATTTCACATACTAAAGGCTGAAGACACATGGCAACCTTCATCTTCTTTTAACTGCCTTTTTACACTATGACTTTATTAATATACCAAAATAGGTAACAGACTAGCTAAAAACATACACAGGCAAATTTACTGAATAGGTTATTCCTGCCCAGTGGTGTGCTATTTTGCTACGGTTAAGTTTACTTCTAAACTTACGGCAAGACACACAACCAGGTAGTAGGTAGCTGATGAACTGCTCGGAGTTGTGTACTCATTTGCAGATGCTGCTGTGCAAATGAACCAAGAATACATGCTTTTATGCACTGTGGAACCTTACAGCAAAGGAGTTAGTTTTGTGCCTAGCCACAGTATCAGTGCTGCTGCTGACACCTGCCTAGGGAACAGGAGGGAAGAAGAGAGAAGTTTTGCTTGCCAAAAGATAGGTAACAAGCTGAATCAGATGTCCACTAAATATGCTTAGGTAGTAGAGAGAAACATCATTGATCCTACAACTACTCAGCAGAAAAAAATGACTTATGTTGGCCACTCAACTATAAACATTGGAAGGAATCCATGCATTTCTATGTCCAAACAAAATATTGCCCAAGACACTTTGGAAATAGATTAGCTGGGCATGCAGTGTTACAGAATTGCTATCATAGACTTAACTTTCTTAAATTTGTGATTTTTATTTTCCCAACTGGGACACAGTAATATCAGTTCTTTGCCTTCATAAATCTAGTTTCTAGCAAACAGAAGGTGTAACTTCATTGTAGCAACGTTCAGAGTTTTTAAACTACAAACCAGCTCTATGCATCCATCCATGTACATAATCTGGGTAAGTATACATGAGAAAACAAGGAGAAGAAACAGTATTTCATTGATCTACATTCAAATCATCCCATTCAAAGGACCATGAAAACAGCTGAAAAGCTTCCCAACCATGAGACAGCAAATTCAAAAGATCAGGTCCTAAAGACAACTGTGCAGCAAATCCTGATAATAGCCTAAGTGTTAATATACTTAACCAAAGAGCAGGAAGAAAAAGCTACATCCAAATAAGTCATGGCCACTAACTGCCATCTAGGATTTATAGTGAGACCAAGACTCCACTGCAGGCACTAAACCATACACAATAAGACTACAGTGAGTCTATTTAACAATGATTAGTATTAAGCAGAAGTCAAAACAGATCAATAGCCTAATAACTGTTCAGTTTTCTAAGAGGTATATAGAATCACAGACTACTTTTGGTTGGAAGGCACCTTTAAAGGTCATTCAGGTATCTTAGCAGTATAGGAGTTCAAGTGAACTACAATTTAAAAACTGCAACAATATTTTATGTTGTAGACATGGCTTTGCTCCATTCATAACTCCAGAAGAGAAGTTCAGTAACAGGGTAATGGTAACAGAGAAGATAAAAATCATTAAGAGATTTCACATGCACTTTGCCACCACTCTACCACCACCATTTCTGTGATTAAGTTTGCCAGTTACTTGCAATAAAACTATTTCAGTTTTTATCTGCAGTAACTTGAGGGACAGTGAGAACTCTAAATATAATAGGCACGAAAAAGGAGTACGAAGGATCCTCTGAAGTCAAAGGTAAACAGAGTGACAGGAGAACTCGGACTCAGAAGAACTCCAAGAATCACCATGTGACACACCAGCCATGCCCTAGCAGAAGGTGGCAGAAGGTGCATTAAAAAGACTTCTAGGACATAGGGAACACCTGAAACAGCAACTCAAAAAAGAACCGAAAACAGCTTATTTGAAGTCACTTTCAATTAGTTTAAGAAGCAGAACAGCAAAAAGGGACAGGACAGCATCAAGCAGATGCATGCACTGGCAGACATGTTTCTCTCTTCTTAAGACTGCTAAGAGGAATCACAGACGGTCCTTTTCCCTGGTAGAGGATAAGGGAGCAGAGGCTGTCAGAAACTGAAATGGAAAAGCATGCAAGTGAGCTCGAGGAGACAGAACAGGGTCACTAGGGTAAAGAAAAGACCTTTCAATCTGCAAGATGGAGAAAAGAATGCAGAGCAACTGGAAACCATTAACGTGACCCCACACTGGGGCAGGCAGGATGTAAGAAGTAATCGGGATTTATCCAGTATGGTAGGCAGGCTGCCCTTAGTATACAATGACGAGTATTCAGCACAATACCAGACTAAACTCATCATGGGGGTAAGAAGGAAGGCAAGCAGCAAAACTTTAGTTAAGTAATAAATCCTACTTTCCCAATGTAAATTGTTAATCGCATCTAAAAACTGGGTGCACAGTTCAAATTCTTATACAAAGTTGAAGTACATTACGCAATGTTAAATTTGAGCTCTATGTGTAATTAACCCCTACAAATGAATTCATTTCATTAATATTGACTTAACAGTTAGCAGTTAGACACACCAGCACCTTACCAATTCACACAACTAAGGACCTAACCAAGCATGTATTTGAGTCTCACTGTGTGCCTTGGCAGCTGCTGGGACCACATTACAAAGGAGCAAAGCTCATGTTTTCCTTTGATGTGAATGCCATCACTTCCCACCATTGCTAGCCACAAAGCTCCACACATACAGACCAACTCCTTAAGGCAGCAACACACTGTACTATCCCAAAGACAGCTTTGCCAGCCTAGTTCAGTTCTGTTCTGGGAGCCAAATGAAAATTAAAAGACAAGTAGTAGACTGGCATGCTGTTTGTGTTCTGGCACGAAGCCAGAGTACAAGACTTCACCCATCTTCAGCAAAAAGACCTAGAAGACAATAAATCAGCTATAAAAATACTGTTGTAGTAATTAAGATCACCGTGGGCTTAGGGGGAACTCAAATGATGTGAACAACTTTTGAGAGGCTTGGAAATACAGCTTTAAAATAATTGTATTGTCTCAGAGAGTTAACTACTTGGTAGGTAAGCTATCAAAAAAGTTAAGATAGCGTATGAAAGCGTAAGGCTGCACAAGTGAAACTTAAATGCATAGTATTGTATGCAGAAGTTTCTTTTAACAGAATGACATCAACTCATTGTTTGTACCATCAAGTTAGGTACTCCAGCATATTCTTTTCAATTTACATGTGCGTTTTCCTTGAAGAAAATTAACACTGAAGGGTTTTGGAAACTGGAGCAGCAGTTTCTACCAGTAACGGAAAGCCAAACAACATTTAGACTGTTAGATCCATCAGCAAAACAAACCTAAGGTTAATATGCCAGGACCACCTATTAAGAGAAGGTATCCTGTCCAAGATAGGATAAAGTCATGTTAATTATGACTGCACCATCTATGATCATTTATGCTAGTTAGAGAATAGTTAACTCAAGCAAGAGGAAGACATCTTGAAAAGAAAGTTTTAATTCATGCCCTCCATTTGGGACAGGAAGCTTACGTATCCGTCTCCGCTGACAAGCAGATTCACATGTACGTTAATTCTAGGTTTGAAACAATCACTCATGTCTGGCAAAAACTGCTTATGAAAGTAATCTACTACACTGTTACTGGTATGTGGAAAGCAGAGAGGCATAAGGTTATCCCATACTGTTGACATTCTTGTCCACAACTCGGCAGCATCTTGAGAAGCATGCAAACAAATGCACTTGTTTACACAGTTGCACGACACTTCACTCTGCTTTCAGAAGATGTATAATGCTGTTCACAATTGCTCATTGACCAGAAACATTTATGCCCAGAATCAACTGTGTGGGATCGCATTCTCTGACGTCAAGGCCTGCCACGCACTCACTCTACTGAAACCATGGGATCAAAACTAGAAAACTAAAATAAACTACGTTCCACTACAATTTTAGAGCACCTGCAGATTAGTCCATTGTTCTAACTCGCTACCTGACAAGTTACTGAAGGACAGAGGGACAAATACCCCTGACTTTGTCTTACTACTCAAGGCCTAAGTAGCAACTGCTAAGGCAAACAAGTAGGAATGGGAGGGTAAGGGGTACAAACTGCAGAGCCATTATGCAAGGTACCTTCGCTAGGTGTTGTTGACAAGATTCACCTCCCTCCTACCAGGCACATGAATGTCTGCACTATGATATCCACAGTGATAACACTACCCATTTTGCACAAAAGAAAGCGACCCGTGGCCTAAGAAAATACACTCATGCATCACAGATGGGAGATTCCAAAGGTTTATCATAAATTTGTTACGACACGCTCTGTGAAGGATGTTTCTTGTGGTTCAAGTATGCGGGGGGG
>Ga0065711_1027269_pt1 | contig 51657 bp, 24 predicted proteins | sample Hoacrofraction12_FD_59098 | JGI IMG/M metagenome (GOLD analysis project Ga0065711, IMG submission 59098) | Hoatzin crop microbial communities from Cojedes, Venezuela - Epithelial fraction 12 v2 (version 2) | ecosystem: Host-associated > Birds > Digestive system > Esophagus > Crop | place... | reverse complement strand
AAAAAAAAAAAAAAAAAAAAAAAAAACAAAATCCAAAAAGCACCTTTTTATTATTTTTTTTTAAATCGCAGCTATTCTTAAGTTTTTCTTTTCATACATTTGGTAAAAATGAAATCCTTTCCTAGATGTCCTGGCTCTTCAAATCCTGTATTTCTAACTCCTTGTTTCTCAAGAATCTCCAAACACAGGCAGTAGTTGAAATCAGAGAAGTTACTATTATTTCATTTTTATTTCATTTGTTCAGGTTTTGTTTTGTTTCTCTTCAGCAAAATAGGTAGCTTTGATATTTCAGATGGATACAAAACCAAAAGTTATTTAGTCAGGATTATAGTTAGCTCCACTTAACATATCTGCTCTAGATAGCTTAGAGAGGAAGTCAAGTGTTCTGGTCATGCATTACTTAGGTAATAATTTCTGTGTTTGCATTGACAAAAACAGGAAATATGAATGCATAATTGTGTCAGGCTAGATGAACACTACAGACTGACCATTTTATGGCACAACTGTGGGCCAAACCACTCAACCATAACCTCCTAAGGTGGCAAACAACAGAAATTCAGTATGTCCTCTTGGGATACACTCAGCTCATTCTTCTTTGCCTGATCGTATCCTATAACAGCTTCCAATCATGAAAGAAACGATTCCTAACTATAGTTATACAACACAGGGGATTCATGCTCTTCTCTCCAGTCAACAATGTCCTGCATTCCCACTGAAATACTCAAGGAGCTAGCTGATACCAACTGGTGAAGCTTCACGGTCTTATATCATTGTCAGAATGTCATTTAGCTGGAGAAGTTCACCCAGGCCACAGCTTCAAAGTGTTAACCAGAGATCCAGCAGCGAGTCTAAGAAAGGAGTTACCCCCATCACACACACACTTGCACTTCTAAAATTGTGCCTTGCAAATGAAATTTGAAAGGGCCCCTGGCCACCAAGAGACAGAGGGAAGAAAGTGTGTTCCTGGCTTAGCAAGTCATTTCTCATTCGGAATGAAATGGGGAAGCTGTCAATAAGCCCATTTGTGTCCCACACCTGCTGTAAATTAAATCTTCCTGGAAGCCTGCTGGCTCTGCCTGGAGCAGAGAGAATCAAAGGTGAGAAGCTTATCAAGTTGAGCTGCCTGTATCTCTGGTAGCTTTGAAATTTGCAGGTGCAAAAAGATACAAGTTTTTGGCTTCCCTACAGAACAGAGATGCAACTTTTGGAAAATGCACTAAGAATGTGGTGGCAGAAGTAATCTATAAATATAATAGTAACTTTTCTATTTTTAGTCTGAATCAGAACAAATAGAGGGCACTATTAAAGATCTTTGATTTAATATCAATGAGCTAGTATTGTGGTATTTTCTTTCTATGCCTATTTATTCAAAACTTACTTGATTTTTTTAAAATACATTTTGTCTCACCTCTTTGAGATTAAACTGATGATTCTCTATTTTTGGAGAAGTAGCAGGCCTCAATGAATTAGTCAGCAACTTTGTGCTTACGGCAAGACATGAAGATGTCATCTTCCTTGTTTCACTGGAAGCATTTTCAGAAACTAACAAATATCAAAGGCTCTTGCCTTTTGTCTATTTATTTATTCAAACAATCAAGCAATGCTCTACACTGAGTATCTAGAGTTACATGCAAAGATAAATAAATCATATTAAGCACTAGATAAATATGAATACTGCAAATATGCAAGGCTTCATGGATAACCTCAGAATTTCTCCTGTCATTTTCACAAAACCTGTTTCAAGAAAAGCTATGGAACCTCCTATGGTATCATTATCCCTTCACAGTGCCACTAAGAATCCAAATTCTTTAATTTTTGTTGGTACTCCAGGAAACATCTCAAAATCATTCTATTAGAAACACTTTTAAGTAGGAATTTGTATTCTAGTTTATTTTTTAGAAAATCAGTGTGATTTTTCTTGCTAAGTGCTCTTAAATAAGAGTAAAGAATTTAAAATCTTTATAAAGGTTTTGGTAATTATTTTAAATTCATAGAAATTCTGCAGTCTTACCAAATCCTAGCTATCAATCAGTTTTATATTCCAAAAACTTACATTTTAGGAAATAAACTCTTAGTTATTGTGTAAAGTAAAATATCACCTCGAGTCTTAAGGCTAAAGTGTTAGGACAGAAACGAAGGGTTGTACATACCCAACAGGAAGATTTAGCACCGTAGCTTTAGTTGCGGATGTATGCATCTTTAACATAAGTTCTCCAGGAGTCACCCATTTCCAAGAGAAATGTTCAACCATCAGCACACCCTTTGAAATACTAGAACATTCTCGTTTAGTATCTAGAATAAGAAAGCAAAACAAGCCCAGAATTTGGGAGGGGGAAGGAGGAGAGTAACACTTAAATTAAGACAAACACACCTATGCAGAATGTATATCTACTTCACAGTCACTGAAGTCTTCATTTAGATAATTCAGAGAAAAGAGCCAGTCATTTAAAATGCATAGGTGGTAGAGAACATAGCTTATTTGTACTATTTACTAGAAATAACGGTTAAAAGAATGTGTTAGGAGGATGTGTAAATCAGACGTCTTCCAAGTTGCTTAAGGCTGCTCTAAAACTCCATAAAAATCCATTCTGTCCACGTGCAAAGGAAGCCAACAGCCATACAAAGCTTATATTTATATTACAGTTTAATTATTTTAACTGGATGGAATATTTGGGGTTTTTAAGCTTTCTTTAGGTTCTATCTACTCTACTTGAGATGCACTAAAATTATGTCCATATCCAATGTTTACATCTGATTAACTTAAGCTGATTGTTATAACGTGCATTAGCTTTTCTGAATGCCATTCTGTGACTTCCAGAAAATACTACTAATTTTTATTTAAACCTTCCAAGCTGTTGGATCTTGAAATAAGCCAGTTATAAATATACTTAAGAACTTACAGTGCATGAGTTCAAAAAACACTTCAAAAATAAACTTTGGTCATATTGTTGATTTTACTGTATTTTGATCAGCTAAGGCATAAAGTAGCTTGCAAGAATGGAATTTGTAGAAAAAACCCTCTAAGAAACACAAGGAAATTCATATCAGAAATATATTGATGAAAAGCTTGAAGATAATTGTAATAAACAGTAAAGGGAGGGCTCCTTTCAAGAAAACATTAATCATCAATATTAAATAACAAGAAAGTATTATTTGAAACTCAGGTTAATTCCTAGAATCAATTTGACTATTTAATGCTAAACTCTCAAATTATGCCAAAATACATCATAGCCAAACACAACAGCACAGACATATACAAATATGGGAAAACACAACATTAACATGCACTTTTCTGTGTTGGCCTTACCTCCAGTATCATCCCAGCGTACTAAGGCAGAAAAGCTAACCAGGATTTCGGTGGGCATCAGACTGTCCACAAGTAAATAATAGAAGACTTGGTCATCAGTAGACTGCACAGAAAAACACAGATGTGTTCATCATTCATTTCCATTCAATGCTGTCAGCTTGGATTTATAAAAAGTACGACTAAGATTTCAGATATTGTGACCCTAGAGGTGGTACGTGAAGTAAGTAATTAACTGTCACTACTTCTTCCAAATTTCAGACATGTCATTTAAGCCCAGAGCCTCATGGGGCATGTATAACTATAATGTTCATTTAAGAGATAAAAGGAAACAGGAAAATTTCTTGCATGAGAATATATCTACTTTTATATGGTATTATTCATATGTACCTCAATTTAGTAGTTCTACTCACCAAACAACATTCAACGGAAGATCAAAAAATTTTTGTGCTGCAACTTCCTGTTTCTAATTAGTTACAGTAAGCTTGAAAGAAATAAGCACTCTTTTAATTTGTAATACGTGACCAATTCTGCCTCATCATTTTTTTTTCTACAATATATGGAGGCATTTTTCACTCTCAACTTTAATATATAATTCCTATGCCAATATTAGAAGCTACAAATTGATTCTACTGTTCCTAGAAATTCTTCAAAACATGAAGGTGAATGAGCTTCTTTGCTTCAGAACTGTTTTAATACATGTCTTCCTACATTCGTCAGAGTCACATCAACACATTTTTTGTATTTGATCCTGGAATACAACTACTATTATCTTCATAGCAGAACAAAAATATAAAAATGTTCTTTTATAAGTCCGATTCAGAATTTACCTAATAGTGTAAACATCTCATCTGTAACAATGTAAAAAAATACAACGGTTTTACAGCAAAGGGTTAGTTATTCAGCACAATAGCACACAGGCTTACATAGTCTTGATGCTGATAATGGCTTATGAAAGTATATCATGCCATGACTGCGAAAATCTCTTGTGACATGATTACAAATACAGAAACTGCAGGTATAGTACAATTATGAAGCATAATCCATGTAGTTAACCTTCTGAATACAGGATTTTACATAAAGTTCATGCCTGGAGTTTACATTTCAGTACTCTACAATTACACTTCAGTTACAGTATAAAACTAGAGCTGGAACAGGATATTCAAGCATATTGAATAACCTTTTGATAATGCAAACTAATGGCAATTTTAAAGAAATACTGTAATTTCAGTGTAACTAAGGGGTATTTCTAATCCCTGCAACAGAATCTTGTAAACTGCTAAAGGACTTCACACGTAAAGAGAAAATGGAGGGCTCCACTATACATACTCCTGATCTGGGTTTTAGGTGACAGCTGAAGATGAAGGAGAACTGAAGAGCAGATTCTGCAGCTGAATCATCATTAAATTTAATTTACTCTCTAAATTGTTACAAGGTAGATTTGAATAAAGATAAACAGAGGATGCAGATCTGATTCACTGTAATATATACTCTCACTACCAACTTTCATGAATTACATATTCAAATCTTTTATTGTTGTGCAATAGCATTCCATAACACTTTTTTCTTCTCTTAAACACAGTGAAATACTTCTAGATATTTCCTAGCAAACATTTTCTTTGCATTGACTATAGTAATATTAAGGCATTATTATTCTTTCAGTAATAGCAGTTCTGTATGATCTAACACTGTCATTTAGGATATATGTATTATCTAACTATGTAAGGCTTTGACAAAAATTTTAAAAAGCACATAAAAACTCACTACAGTCACATACCTTAAAATCTGTCTTCTGGTAGTTATAAGCATATGTATGTGGCTTGTGGAAAACATACAGGTTCCTAGGGAGAAAATAAAATAAAAATACATGCGGGAAAATAATCTTGGTATAAACAATATATTTCAGGTAAGTGTCTATTTTGTAGCCTAAGATACTAATTTTACTTTCATAAATTGAGACCCCACCTGGAGTCCTGTGTCCAACTCTGGGGTCCTCAGCACAGGAAAGCCATGGACCTGTTGGAGTGGGTCCAGAGGAGGGCCACAAAAATGATCAGAGGGATGGAACACCTCTGCTATGAGGAAAGGCTGAAAGAGTTGGGGCTGTTCAGCCTGCAGAACAGAAGGCTCCGGAGAGACCTTATAGTGGCCTTCCAGTACCTGCAGTTCCTGGTGAGGCCCTGGAACTGGCTGCCCAGAGACGCTGAGGCTGCCCCCTCCCTGGCAGTGTTCAAGGCCAGGCTGGACGAGGCTTTGAGCGACCTGGTCCAGTGGAAGGGTCCCTGTCCATGGCAGGGGGGTTGGAACTAGATGAGCTTTCAGGTCCCTTCCAACCCAAACCGTTCTATAATTCTGTGAAATCAGACTCCCAGCTATTTCTCAAAAATGGTTTAACATTTTTAGTTTCATAAAAGGTGAACAGAATTCATCTTCAGAGAAAGCAGCTGACATTAATTTCTACCGTTGCTGCATTTCTACAGTTTTCCATTACAGGTCAGGCCACTTATTTGTCCAATGAGCCTATAAATGGCAATAAGCTAATATTACTCTAAAACTTCCATGCATACCTAAAAATTACTGTAATACAGTTATCTATAAAGTATCACTCTAAGGAGGAACTATTTTGTATAGTTAATTGATGTGCTTTTTCAATTCTGTGGAGTCTGCACACTGTCAGAAAGCTACTTAGTTCCTGAGAACAATTTTTTCTGACCTTGATTTAACCAAGGGAAACATAAATGACTTCAGCTTTAACTGGGGATGGAATCAGATGCAAAGTCCAATGTTTTATGTAAAATAAATGTTTTGATTACTCAGAAACTTCACACAGATCTTGATCCATTGCTGGCATATGTATTCCTACAATGATTAAAATATTTCTCATTTCTCAAAGTTGATATGAACGCTTAATATTTCTCTTATTTTCACTGTATCTGAGATACACTAGCTTTTTTATGTTTGCAGAAGTATAAATGTCTTGGAATTACATTGAAAGGGGAGCTAAAGAACGCACATAGCTGGCTGAGCTATGCTGATGGCAACAGAAGATTTCAACAACTTTTTCTCCCTAGAATTGTGTTGTTCAGACGCAGACTGCCCTTGTCCAGTGGCTGATGGGTTGGGTATGTGAGCACCCTAATGGCTGCACACTCCACAACCTACCATCTTCCATGCACATTACAGTCTGATGTATGCTTTATGACGCTGGTGGTTGACTTCTCCACTGTACTCTGGAGGACCTACTCAAGACATAGCATGGGGCTGCACCTCCAGACTCACTGTCAACAGGGACAGTAAGTCTCGTTGGAAGAGTAGCCTTGGGACTACGCTAAAAGACAGGATAATTATACAAAGATCTGTTGAGAAGATTCAGTCTTTATATAGTCACATTATGCATTTTACCATTGTCACGTTGTATATTTTACAGAATACACCCCAAAACCTCTGCTCCTTACTGGAAACAAATGCAGAAGTCTTCAAAGCTAATCCAGGTTTCCCTGGAAACAGAATTCCTTTCTGACTCGACTTCTTCCTTTGATTTACCCCCTGTCTTGCTGTTCATACCAGTATCAGCTGTTTCTGATGTTCGTTTTGCATCAAAAATGATATTCTCATGTAATTCTTCTGCAGAGATAAGACAAGACACAGAGTCAAGACAGTGACAATATGCACATTAAGGTAGCATCATTCTTATATTGAGAAATTATCCTAAAATTACCAGACTATTCTCCATAGATCTCAGGATTAAAAAATAAAAAACAAACTACTAACCTAAAAAGCCCCAAAGGTGACAGAAACAACTCTGTATAGATATTCATTGTTTACATCTGCACCTACTTAAGTATTCTGCCTCAATATACTATCACATATTGAACTGTGCACTAGAACCTTTCACATAAGCATGTTAGGTGAACATATATAAAAATTCTGCAAATCTAAAGTCATCTACACAAAGAAAAATACAGCCCCTTGCCCAAAGCTCCTATTCAGTGGAAAGCTGATGGGGCAGTATCATTGAATTCTTACAACATGCAGAAAATAAAAAATACACAGAATCGTGAAGGACACAAAGACCTACCCTTGCCTCTAGTACTTAGACAACAGTACCCCCCTGTGATGCTACTCACACAAGCCAGTCTAACTACCTGTAAATATAAACAGATTTGAACTACATTACATGAATCTTCTTGTAGGAAAATCAGAACTACTGATTCATATCAAAATATAAGCAGACATGTCATGCAGACACATTTTGCAATCATTTAATAACTTTGAAAGTTGTGTTGTAATGTCACTTTCTCTGCCTTCACTCTGTGAGATTCATATGAATAGTTATTGAAGAACTTTAATCCGTCCCCACAAGAAGTTCTGAGAATAGCTCAGAATAGCTGAGAACCGTAAAACAGAACAGCTCAAATATGAACAGCTATTAATTCAGAATGTTTGCTAAGGAAAAAGATGAGGTAATAGCTAAAGAGGTAAGGTATAACAAATGAGAAAGCTAATCAGAAAAATACATTATTTAAATGTGCTTTGTAATACTTCATGATCAGCGAGACACATAGTGATGCACTGGATAACTAATGAGTTTATAAGATGCAGGTGGCTCTAAATTAGCTTGCAACTAATGTTTCAAGAATTGAAAGAAAAGTAATGTAAGAAAAGGCACCAAAGACTTTTTTCTCTTCCTTACACAACGGAAAAACTACCCGAAAGTTTTAAAATCTAGGCTTTTTCTTAGATTTAAGTTCATGTACATTTTAGGCTTCCAGTGAAAGAACCAGTGTTTGGCTTACAAATGTGCATGTCACAAAAAGTATGATGAAGGGGTCACCAGAGCAGAACTATGCCCAATATCATCTTCCTGTAGCTCCTCTTTGTTCATTCTGAACACAAGTACTAGAGTACTATGAATAGACCTTCTTCAGGATCAATAGGGTCAGTAGATTTCTGCAGCCTTCAAACAGAAGGTATCCTCAACCCTTTTTAAAGTCAATACATGAACCTTTCTGTCGACTACATATGCAGACTGGGGTCAGAGGGACGGTAGCTCTTCCAGTGCAGCTAAGGAAAAGCAAAAATGGTGTCAACAAAGTGGCTGAAGTTTCCACACTTTTCTTTGAAGAAGTAATTAGTGTCTTGTGAGAATGTCATCAAAAAGCATATTTCATCCTTTTTGATCTATGCATTCCAAAGATGGTGCTGTTCAGATCTTCCTGGCATCATACAGAAATACAATTATAAGAAAAAAGAAAATCAAACTGCTAACTATCTACCTTGAATGCAAGAAGTGCCATTTCCAGCTATGAGAAGCTGCAAACAGTAGGTATATAATGAAGATATAATTCACGGAATAAAACTATAAATAAATTTGAAGCAAATCTCCAAGAGATTTTCAGTATAAAACAGTATTTTAAAACTGACATATGGGAGATAATGTCACCAAATAATTGCCCATAATTATCATAGAATTTATTCCTTGAACAAATGCAAGTATTGATCAAATACACAGGGATATAATATGAGCTTATTGAAGTTAAACACTGCAGAGAGCTTCAGAAAATGGAACACCATATCTGAATTCAAGAATTTTATACTACTTAGAACTCAAGCAACAAAGATCAATGTTACAATCAAGCTTAAGAGAAAAAGAGTAACGATGAATAAGGGAAAACATGCATTGTAACACGAAATAGAAGACAAATAAAAACAGGTCAATAACTAAGAGCAGAGCAGCATACAAACTAGAATAATCAATCCAAAAAGGGAAAAAAGAGGAGGAAATGAACACAGATTAGTGGAGTTTATCACAAAAATCTCTGTTTTTATGGTAAGAAAATACTCTACTGCATGAAACCCCCAAAATTATTAGAAAGAGTAGTGTTCTTAAGGAAGTGAGAAGACACATTTTAAGGCAGTTTAGCATCAAATGCTGTCATTGGTTTTGGTAAGTGCTCATTGTTTTTCAAGCACTGGCTCTTTATCGAGATGCTTAAATGGAAATCAAGCCCCTCTCAAACTGGCTACAGTTATGGGTGCCAACACTTATTCTGTATCTGGGCGCTTTGTATCTGGCTCTTTATAGTCATGAGCTAGCTCTTTGAGAGAACAGTAATAAGCAAATTAAAAAGTTTGCTAGCCAAGTAAATGAAAAAGCACAAGAAAATACTACCTTGTAAAGAAAATGTTCAAAATGGTTCAAAACTGAAATAAGTCCCCTGCCTCAGTTTTCAGTAATAAGGGATAGACAGGCTGGCTTATTGGAACAGGGGTACAAAAATGGAAATTTCCCATTTACAGCAAAAATTGCAAGAATTTAGCACAGTGAATATGAAGGTTGTAGCCAATTTCCATAACAGAGCACAGGAAATCCCCAGTCCACAACATAGTACTTAAGACATCTTTAAATGCAGGTTTTCTACCATGAGTTTGAAGATTAGCAAATGTTTTAAGGAAAATACGAAAAGTGATCTAACCAACTGCAGATTATTTAGTCTAATGCAAATAAACCAAATTTCAAACGCAGGCAAACAGGCACATGAACTGAAAGGCAAGATAACTTTATCCAGCTAGAACACATCAGACTAGCTTGGGGTTCTGGGTTTCATTCTTGCTGGGGGGTGAGAGGGTGGGGTGTTGATGAAAAAAATCACACAAAGAAAGTGAAGTATCATACATGCCCTGCCTTAAACAAAATTGCATTTTCATTACGAAAAAAAAAAATGTTACATAATGCTGCAAAGATGAAGGTAACCAACCCATCAACTTCAGGTCCACTTTAACAGAATGTCAAAATCTTGCTACGTATATGGAAAATATAAAGACTGTCCACATGATCAAAGAAATGTTCCACCTTACTGTGTACTACTTCAATATATCCTGTATACATTCTACAATAATGTCATACTTAATTCCAGCATGCTCATTTGAAATTTCACTTTCTGGTTTTGTCATTTTCAGCATTTATTTTAGTTTCTTTATGTCTGCAGACAAATACTGGAAAAGCAAGATTCCTGTGAGATAACAGATAATCATAGGACTAACATGATACAACAAATAACTTCCAACAGATCCAGTATCTGTACCAAAAGCCATTGGAAATCATAGAAAAGCACTTTGTCTTGAGAATATAACTGCTTTATTGTAAGAACAACACAGACAGAATAAGGGTAAATGTTTGAATTTTCATTTTATGACAAAACACAATTCAGTGTAATTATACGGTTTAGGACAATTTTTTTTTGCAAATCTATGAATTCCTACTCTGAGGATGTTCTAGAGAAAGACAGTGATGCACTATACTTCCACAGAAAATTTTCATCGCATTCGGTGAACCTCAATAGCATTAAATTTCAATGGACTGCAGCAGCCTAGGTAGTTTAATGAAAATATATTAAACTTCCTTTTTTTTTTTTTTTTAATAAACATAAAAGAACAGAGATTCCTAAACCAAAAGGTACTGAAATACTGAAAAGCAATTATTTAATCAGGAAAGGATTTGTTTATATTTATGAGTTTACTTGTAAAATATCACTGTTCTCAATAGGTACGTGTTTCAAATCCACTTCAAGTGAACAGAAAGAACTTTCCTGACTTTGAACTATTCATATATTTAACTGTGTAATGACCTGTAACCAAACTCTGAGAAGATTAAGTTACTGAATTCTCATTCACACACTTTGCAAAATTTGAGCAATTTTTAACCATGTTAAAAAGTGTATTAAAACTCCCATACTCATAAATAAAACATTTAAAAAAATATTTCTGTTTCTCTCAGTTTTGGTCCATGATGATACTCTGTGGGGTTGAAAAACTCATAATGAATCATTTTGAAGTAACAGCAATATGAAGTAACCTTCACAACCTACAGTGCATGGCACAACGCAAAGCATTAAACCAAGATATATTACTAAGCCTTCTTTGCCAATGATTGTTTTTCTTTAAAAATTAATTTTATGATGATGAGTTTAGTTAATAATTAATTAAGAATTAAAAGGAATTGTATTATTTAAAGAAAAGCAGTCATGCCTGTACCACCCAATAGGAGCATAGAGCTCCAGACTTTGAATCCTGTAATGATTACTAACATTTTCTATGTTTCTAAGTTGGAATAAACAGATTTTGCAGAGAGAAATGACAACGTATGGGCTGAGATGGTCTGGAGATCATGAAGAGAACGTGAGCACAAAGGATTTTCTAACAGGAGGAATATGAATTATTAGTATTATAGGCCATCATGGTGTAAGAAAAGCATGAATCCTGTTCATGTTTCACATGTTGTTCTGCTCTGAGATTCACTTTCAGAACTCTGGTAGAAGGGAAGGTATTTCCTAGCAGTCAGTTTTACAAAAGGTTCATTGGGCACCAAGCAAATCTGGTTACTTCTTCTAAAAAGAAGACTCTTCCTAACTTTTCCTGACCAAATCCTTAAAATGTTCACTTAAACAAAGAAGTACTAATTTTGAAAAAAATTACTCAGTCTGAATACTCTTTGAATACACATTAAAAAAGTAGTATTTATTAAAATGGAAGTTGCCCATTTTTCTTGCCTTGCATTTCAGGAAAAATAGTACAATTCACAGTGATTAGAAAAAGAGGTCTGTGTACAAAACTCAGTATATTTTAGTGGAGAGTAACTTATGAGAAGTATTATTTTTTCAAAATATTCTTGTAAATTAGCATTTTTTTTAATACCAATCTCTTCTCTATGTAATTATAAATGCTATTACCAGTTCTTTGAAATCTTTTCTCATATACCAACACCCATAAATAAGACTGTTGATATTTGTACATGAGGATTAACACTGAGGCCAAACAATATGGGAATGGCAGAAGTCTGAATATAAATATCGAACACACTTACCTTTACTGGGTCTCTCTGCGTTTTGCGGCGAAAAGAGGGTGATCGCCTATATGGTGAAAAAAAACCCAAAACGAAAAATGGTGACTATAACATTGCATTATTTTGTTAAAGAAAATACTTCGTTTAGGGGCAGTCCTTCCTGAGATGGAGAAACAAACTATTAAGTTACCATTGTAGTGTTGTTTTTTTTTAAAGAAAAATAGAAATAATAAAATTCACCATAATACCCACTTATACATCACCAATAGACAGACCGATGATTTTCTAGAGAAGTACATGTCGTCTGGAGTCTGAGATAAAAGCTGTTCTACAGGTCTACTCCTCTGCTATTAAAAAAATGTTCTTTGATATTACTGTTCTTTGACAATTAAATAAGTTTTATTCTAAGAACTCATTAGTCCCACTACAGAATCATTTCTGTTCTTTTCTAATTTTCCGTTCTTGGAAAGTATATGGAGGGCTCCTTTTCCAACAAGCATTTCTTGCTGTGCAAGTGTACACAACTGTCCTTGGCAACAACATGCCTGATTGCTACAGCATCTTTGTTTTCCACCAGCTGCATAAATAAAAAGTAGCCTGCTCTTCTTTAACTTTATTGGCAAACAACTTTATCCAGGCCAATTCCATTTTCAAGGCAGAGCTGATGAACTAATATGAATGCAATATCCACTTATGTTTAAAGTTGAAATGAAGTTAGCCAGCCTTTCAGAAAGTCTACTCATTAAATTTGCAAAATCTGGGTCCTTTTCGTTGAGAGATTAAAATCTTTGATACTGTTAAAAACGCATGCCTAGTCATCCTTCCTTGTGACTGCCCTCTTACCTTCTTACCTGCAGTATGACATAATCTGCATGAGACACACTTTTTTTCTTTTTACCCTATTTTTTTTTTATGAGGGAGGGAGAGTGGGAGAAACAGATTTCACAGTTCCCCATTTACTACCTATTTGAGTGTGGTACTATTAATGGGTTAACTGGACTAGCTTTGCCTTTGCAAAGATAACTATTAAAGCCCGAATAGGCTATTGCAAACAAATTTGCAAGATTCTTTTCACCCCAGGTCTCCCTTAAACAAGATTTGTCATCCTTCCCCCTGCCCAAACTCCTCAGATATACCCATCACTATATGTGTCAAGGGCACTAGGGCTGAAACTGATAGCATTGAGCTGGCCAACACCTGGACACACAGAGTGATTTTCTGTTCTGCGTTTCAAAGAGGAGTTGTGGGAACTATAATGATTTGGAGCTCCTCTTATGCTTTCCCAATACAACCTAGACACATTTTTTGTGGGGCAGATTGACATAATTTAGAGAGTCCGAGCAAGTTAGACTGGGTGGCAGGTCACAACTACCTAAAGCTTGCACAAGGTCACTGTGCTATAACTCCAGGCTGGCCTCAACCCTCCTGTTACAGACTACCGTGCATACACAATACAAAGGGATCTGTGAGTGCTTCCTTAGATGAAAGCCTTATGGCTTTCTACTTTAATTCCTTTTTTTTCCTGCAGCATTTTACAGCACACCACAGGCCCAGAATAGGCTCAGGAATTTCACCTTTTTCCAAATTTTAGGTGTTCAATCTTCTTTGAACTAAATAAAGGAAAGAGTTGAGAGAATAAACTACAGATTTAAGAGTCTCTGTCCAAATTAGGAACTACCAAATAACATAATACTTATAATTTAACTGCAGTATTGTTAACATCGAGAGAATCTGAAAGTTCCATTTTTGCACCACACAAATCCTAAATTCTATTCCAAACCTTTGGTGGGTTTTTTAAGAATGTTCATGAGTCAAAGCCGGGGACAGATCTACTATGAACAGCAATTAAGAGAAAAATATATACATTGTTGAGAATGTTAACAGTTGGTTGAAAAATATGGTAGCTGAAATATATTACATCTTACAAGTCCCTTTTCAGATTAATTTCTTGCCTTTCTAGAGCAAACGAGCTGAAAAGGACACAACAGGATTTTGCAATTGCCCATGTACTTCAGCTCCTATTTCCAGACTTCTGTACATACAACTGTGCAAACCAAGGGCAAGATGCGATCACTTGTCACGTGACACCAACATTCACGACTCCGTGTTTGGGTCTGAAAAGACTCTAGTAAAACCTGGACTATCTTTCCCCTTTAAACTGTGACTTCAGAAGTATGCATGCATAGAGCTGTCATATTTCTGCATGGGAGTCTACAACTTGCAGGATTCCAATATTGCCAAATTTCTGGTAGGAGTCACAGGATTTACCAAACAGGTACATGTCAGCTGTACAACTGATCAAGTCACCGTGACGCGTGATGGAGCCCAGCTTTGCTGAAGATGGCTGGACACCTGCCTGCCGATGGGAAGCAGTGAATGAATTCCTTATTTCGCTTTGCTTGTTCGTGTGAGTCTTTTGCTTTACCTATTAAACTGTCTTTATGTCAACCCACGAGTTTTCTCACTTTCACCCTTCTGATTCTCTCCCCCGTCCCACTGAAGGGGGAGTGAGTGAGCAGCTGTGTGGGGCTGAGCTGCCTGCGGGGGTTAAACCATGACACCCTTTCTGCCAGACTTACTGTTCATGGACAGTACACATGATCCACGCTTCTAGTACAGACATGCAGCAGCTTACTATAGAGCTACTTTGTTGGTGTTAACAACTGGCAGCAGGAAGGCCTGGAGAGTTACAGAAAATCCTCAAAGAGTGCTTCAATAGAATTTCCAGTAAAGGAGGAGAATGTACCTGGAAAATCTGGATGCTTAGTAATATTACCTAAGCCAGTCTGAGCTGTGAAAGCAATCTAACCACAGCTGCATGGTCGCCTGCAGGCTCATTTACTCAGTTTTGACTATGTTCTGTTCACGGTCCGAAAAGGTGTCTGTTTCTCTAATGGTACGGGATGTATCCATCTACGAAAACCTCACTGATTTCGAGACAACTGGGAGTGTCGAGGAAGTTCACATTCTGTTATGCTATTGCCTCAGGTACAGCGACTCAGACATTGGCACAGAAACTAAAGGCATTTTTCCTCTTTAATGAACACACATTGTCTGAAAGGTCAGCTCTGCTCCCATGGTATGTGATAAAGAAAAAAATTAAAACAGACTTGGGTCCAGCTGTGAAATATCAAAGGATGCACACAGTTAGATTCAGGGAGAATTTAGTTACTTTTTGTTCTTCCTGCAATCAACAGGAAATCTAAACACAAAATGTGAGGAAAATTCGCTGGTTAACTTAAAAATCTAATTTTTCACCTATTATGTTTTATAATAGCTAAACACATACCTGTAAAAAATAATGGTAATTTGTAAGTTTATAGCTATCTTGTTACTTTCAAGGATTGATTTGTATTTTTCAGCCTCCTAACATTAGCTATGTCATTATTGTATTCAACTCCACCAAACAATATGTTTCAAAATCTTTCTGATCTTTTTATAAAACCAGTATGCTTTTCTATTGTAGAAACAATGCATGGCAAAACTTTTCACACTGGTTTTTCTGTAAAAACTCCAGTCTTCTTCCAAAAATAAGCTTTCTGGATATAATTGCAGGTGAAGGAATAAAGCTTCAAATAAGTCATTTTAAAGATTAAAAACCCATTTTAAATTTACCTTCATAACAGTGAAGACGACTAAAAAATTTCTTAGGATCCAACCTTGCATTAAATTCCTAGGTTTGATGTTGACCTGAGAGTTATATCATCAAAGGGTTTTGCATCTATAGTCACTTGGAGGCATTTTTTTTTGCCTAATCCTGAGTCACTGTTTTCACTAACTGGAATACCAGCTCTAGATTTAGCTGCTATGTGGGAGAAGGTGACAGAGGTGGCTTTTGAAAAAAGGCAGTGGTACAAAAGAACAAACAGCTGCAAAGTTGTGTACAGATTGAAGTACAGAAATGGCTTAAAAATACTGAATTACCAACTCGGCTTCTTTTTTATTCAGTCTCTAATGTTGGAGCTGTCCCATTCTGTATAAGCCAGTAGATATTTGTGGGCCCATCATAAAGATTCTCTACACCACAAATGTTGAAACTGATGGCTCAAGTCCCTCTTCTAATTCATGTGCCTCATCTCTCACGTATACTTTTTTCCCATGAGAAAATAAGCAGGGAATTTTCATTTTGTGCAGATTGAAATACATTTCAAAACTATAAAATTTGTAAAGAAAATAGAATTTTATATTTTCTACTTAGCCCTCCTTTTGACTCAATACCAATTCACTGGTCTTCTGAAATGTGTCATAAGCAGAATTAGAATGAGGAGAAGAAAAAGCTTTTTATGACACAACAGTCTGAAATGTTTATGGGGAACATGAAAAAAGCACGCAACAGAGCATTCAAACTAAATACACCGGTATCAGCTGTAAAGCAGAAGGTAAGACTGAACTTGCGTATGTAAAAGGATGGCACTGAAGTAAGAAAAATGAGCTAAAAGATGAACATCAAAGAACAAATGTATTGTGTTTATGTCACTGGGAGAGAGTGGCAGTTTTAACCCTTCTGCTCTAGGAAGTAGCATTGCCAAGGAGGTTGACACTGAAAAAGTCACAAAGAGAAATCACAGTGTTCTCTGTAAGATTTCTGAATATAGCAATCAGGTCAGTTTATTAAAATATCTAGTAGCCATTGCAAATTCTGATGGTAAACGTACTTGGATAAGATTTTTCTTGCTTTGTTACTGTTCAGCGTTTCCTCAAACAGAGGCAAAGAGCTTTATTCTCAATGGAATTGGAGATAACTTGTATTAAAGAATTCATCATGATAAGGAACATTCAAGTAGGCTTTTGAAAGGCAGAGGTACAAGGAAACACTATACCAGGATAATCTTTTACTCAAAAGTCTGCCAAAATTACTGTTCCAAAAAACTGTAAGACACTATGCAGTTTACATATGATGATATTTTTGCTTTTCTCATGACCACAAAGGTGGATAAGGCATAAAAATGAAATGAAAAATACAAATCTGAAAACCAATTGGAACAAGCCAAAAATCTACTTTCACATGCATTTCAATGCGTCTTACACATTTAAATTACTTACCTTCCTATTGAAGAAGAATAAAAGACAGTCTCTTCATTAAAGAACTGGGTGCTATTTTATGGAGTTTTTAAACAAAACATTCACAAAATGTATTTTCTTAATAACACTGTGATTCAAGATCAATTTAACTACCAAAAATAGATATTTTAAAAGATGTTTTTCTAATGCAAATCCACAAAGCTTTCAGAACTGTGAAGTCAGAGGAAATGGGAAATTCAGGGGAAAAAAGAGTTTGAAAAAATCAGTCATAAAGCATTTATATTCTTTGGCATGAGTACTTTAGGGACATGAGGGGCAATGCCATATCTTTCAACTTGATATTCTTCAAAAAAGGTACATCCAGCTCCTAAAATTTTATCTTTCATTTATCACTAGCCTCTGTTTCTGTGACAACAGACCTTAGGAATAGTGAAGCTGATATTCAGTGATGTAACTTCGTGTTGTTTATATTTGAGTGAATTCAAATACGCCAATTTATACTTGCTGAGGATCTGGCAAAGTAGCTGACTACGTTTCAGTCAGCTTAACACAGAAAACTGCTGCATTCCAAAGGTTTAACACATCTATATCAAAGGTTTTAAAGTAGATGTCTCTGGAGTAGTAATCGCACAGGTCAAAATAAGTTATTCACACTAAGTATACTACAATACAAAATTCTACAAATTAACCACAACCTAGTGAGTTTGGGATATCAAAGCTCCTCTTTCACCGTTTGCTTTTTCAATCACTAACTGATTTTAAAAAAGAATAGATGTATATTGTTATTTCAGGTTTTAAAACTATGGAAAGAAAGCTCTCCCACAACAAATCTCCCAGAGGTATCCACATAATTTTTTTGATTAAAAGATTTAATATTGGAAATATAGAAGATTGTTCTGCAAGCTATAAATATTATTTTCTTTTGAAATCTGTACAAAAGTAGTCCTACTTACTTCCTGCAGCTATTAATAGGCAGAGCATTTTTCAGCTGAGATTTAAACTGAGGCAGAAGTAAGGTTCAAGTAAAAGTCAATTAGCTGCTCATGACTTCTTACATTTCTCATCTGAATCAGACTGCCCTCAGACTAAGTCGCACTCATGTCTTCTTCCAACCACTCTGCTTTTATCAACGTCTCTCTCTCTCGTATTTTGTTACTTGCCCTTGCCTCTCCTTGACTGCACGTCCTACTGTGACAGACCAGCTTTCTACAATCACATGGTTCTTACACTCTTGACTAGGGGAAAAAAATCAAAGTGATGTTCCAAACTGCTTTTATGCTCCCAGCACATAAATATCTATTAATTTGTAATTAACTAGATCTATATTATACAGCTAGAGAGACTGAAGTCATGCAACCAATAATTACTAGATATTGTAAGATGCAACTTACAGTTCCTTTTTACCCTGCTGCTTTTGTAATGACTTTCTTAAGTTGCAATTATTAAAAAGACTTTAAAAATGTCGTGAAGTACTAACCAAACTATTGTTTTAAAATGTACACAAAATACAGAATAGCTAAATACATCTTCTGTTGGAAAGAATTCTCCTTCAGTACAGAATTACCTTATTTTAAGCTAATAAATACCCAATAACTATATCCACACATGTCCATTTTCTATACACACAATAGATATAGAATAGTTTAAAACAACTGAGTTTCAGATCTGAAGTAAAAAAATGGCATTACAGTACACCCTGAAGAGGAAACATATAAATAGGCCCTCCAAAAATTATACAGAAAATCATTTCCCTTTTATTTCAAAATTTATCAAACTAAATTATGTTGTCTTTGTTCATAAAGATACCTAATACTATCCTTAGCAGTATGTCTTTGGTCTTCTAACATATTTTGTAACCCTACAGACCATCACTATACATCAACTAAATACCACAAATGTTACCCTCAAGTATATTTATCAGTTTGTCCCAGAAAACAACAGTAGAAATTTTTAAATAATTGGGTCATTCTTACTATAGGATTATGCAGATAAGGACTTTGTTGCTGTTTTTCCTTTATGCAGCACTATGGATGAATACATTGTATGGGTGCTTTTAAAATACTTTCTGCATTGTAATCATATCGAATGTAACAGATACGGAATAAGTACTCATTCTTTACTTGGAACAGAAAATAAATGTGGAGTAGAGAACTGTAGTAAACATCTACAAGTTGAGACTACGTCTTCTCCAAAGCAGAATTAGTTTATTGAGTTGGATCCAGATTTTGAGTATAACTTCATTGAAAGCATTTGCATATTGCCTAGTCTGCTTTTTTCCCCCTCAGTTTTGTTAAAGTCAAAAAGAGAAATGCTATCAGATCCTCTTAGGAGCAGCGTTTGCTGCAATAAGGATGAAATTAAAGAGATATTGGCACTGTCAAGTTGGGTTCTTTTGTAGGTGTTGAGCAAATAAAACAACATCAGTAGAGCTCTGTTTCTTTGAATATTTAAGCCTCTATTTCTTTATGTTGTAAAATATTTCCCTATGCAAAATATTTTGCTCGGGAAGCTTGAGAGTCTAATTCATGGCGGAGGACTCCCTTAGAAGGCAAAGTTTTGTAATTTAAGGGCAGGAAAACTGAGCACTAAATCCTTAACTCATTTTCTAGATCAGGCCTGAAGCCTTTCAATTAAGAATCAAATCAGGATTTCATTTTTAAGGCATGAGTTTATAAAGTTTACATTTATCAAGTAGCCACTTGCCTAGGTACATCCTTCACTGTAGATGAAATACACTAATCATAACATGCAGTAAACATTAATTTATAAAGACTCCTGACTATCTTCTTAAGACTCTCCCATCAAATTGATTTTAAAGAGCAAACCCAAAATATTTTGTAGTGTTAGCAATAGGACTTATAGAATCTGACTAGTATATCATAAAAAATTAAGGTTGAAACAAAAACCATTAGGAAAGATTTCCCACCCAGTACACATCAAGAGCAGAGAAATTACTTATATACCAGCAGAAAAAAATAAAAAGCTTACTGAAAAGTCTTTAGAAGTCTATATTTAAGTATTTCCTATTTTGCCTTTTACTATCCTTTGGAATACAACACCAGGTCAAGTTAAAAAAAAAATTAGGAAAAATTATTACCTGAGAATAACATGCTGCATTTGAGTGTCTCTCACTTTGGATCATACCCACCTTACTGTCACTTACATTTTCATCACTTTCAGTAACTGAAGGGAGACAGGATATGGAATGAAATCCTTTTTTGATGGTAGACTGTGGAAAGTGGCTAAACAATAAAAGAAAAGTCAAACACTTTAATCCACACATTTACTTTCAAATGACAGTCTTCATAACTACTATTCTTAACAGAATTTTGTCAAATTAATTTGTGCCTCCTTTATTTTGACAGCTTAATAGAGCAGCACAAAATCTATATATACATATATTCCTTATAATCACTGGCTTGGCACTACACACATATCTATATTCAAACGATGTGAACTGTTGCCTTCTTAACTAACCCTCAAAAAAAAAAAAACCCAAGTCAGCTGAGGAAAACTAGATGATAACACCAGAAGTCAAACAAAATCCAAGTCAGCTGAAGAGAACTAGATTGTAATGCTGGAAGTAAATAAATTTCTATGGCCCCTAGACAAGAAAAACATTTATAATATGTACTGCTTAAATAGAGGCAGGGCAAAAAACTGTGTTTTGTGTCATAATAGTTTTTTATCTTTTCCCTCAAAATGGGTCTCCATAGCTACCAGACAGCTAAAACACATGATAACCAAGGAAACCTGTGCAAGGTCTTTTCTGGCTATAGTAAAAGAAAGCTCTGTCACTGACTTCAGTGGAGGCAGAAGTAAAAAATGATGGAAATATAAATAGCTCTTTGCTTGTTAAATGAACTAGGAGAACAAGATGAAAACAATGTTGCACACATGCCAATTAGACATAAATACCTAATTGTGTTATTGCAGCAATAAAGAACAGAGAAAAATGCAAGCATGTGTTATCTAACCCCCTTCTTATGGATCGAGATAATGAAATATGAAGAACTTTAGCAGTAACACAACCACAATTATCTTCCCTTTGAATGTTTTGAAAGACTATATTAGAATAAAAGCACAAGATTAAAAACAGTTTCAGTCACAATTGTTATCTAGGTCCCTCATCTTATTTCAGCAGCTATATTACTTTAATGAAATGCTAATATTTGCTATATATTTTTGGTTAATACCTGTTAATTAAATCACAAGAGATTAAATTAGCTGACTGTCATGGAAACTTAGCACATTAAATAAACTGTCCTTGACAAAAGGGGGTAAGATGACCATGAATCAATCTATTAAATATGAAAAAACAACATAAAACAGGTTAGCATGCAAATACTGCAACATCTTAATTATTATTCTGTCACTCTTTTAGTAACTTATTAATGGTATTGCTTAGAGCATTTTTATGTATTTCTACTCCTACTATTTAAAAACAAACTGTAAGTAATGTATTTTTAACCAGCAAAATGCAACTGTATCAGCAAAACAATGCTATTCCTAGAATATTCCAAGATAATTTCCCCCTTGCTACTGTCCAAAAACAAAGAAAATCTAATTGGTTTATTACCAACCCATCCAATCATGATGATCAAAATGCAGAACGTGCCAAGTACGTAGTTTATTCAGCTTACTTAGAGATGTACTTAGAAAAGGTGTACACACCTTAAAAATGTACACACACTTCCAACAATTTACAAATTGCTGTTGGACCCAGGCTTGAGAAATGTCCTCCAAAATAACATAAACTTTTTGGTTCTCACTTAGTATGTGATACATTCAATGCTTCCCCTGTCAGGAGTTCAGTCAGAATAAACGAGAGGAGATTAATAATTCCAGCAGTTGTCTACCAAGTGTTCATAGCATAAGCTGAAGCCTGTCAGTAATGTATTATGCAGTGGGTCAGAGGAAAAAAACCAAGGCCCTGATACACTTAATGGTAACCCTTTTTTCCTGCCAGTGAGCAAGTATTATGCCGAATATTCCATACGTCACTAGAAGCCATGTATACATCAATTTCTGAAACATTTTTTCTAAGACACCCTGTTTGAAGACCCTGGTTTTCCAGGGGTTACAGGATTTCCAAATAGCCTTTAACAAGAGGCATTTATACAAAGCTGTGTTCTGAGCATGAGATGGTTCACATACACCCTCTGGCTTCTTGTAACTGTTATAATGAACAGAGAATAACCTGTTTTATTCATAAACATTAACATTCGTTGTTCCATGCCACATATGTGATGCCCATGAAAGTACTGACTAGCCAGCCAATTACTTCCTTTTTATGTGCAAGAAACGAAAAAGACCAGTAGTTTGAAGAAAAATTTGAAAGATATCAAAGAATATTCCTATTTCTGGTGGAAGCGATCTATTGAGTGTTCTACATCTTTGGGCCCACTGAGTAGAGAACTGGCAAAGTGTTTTTGCCTGGCAGAGCTCTCTGCCCCTCAATGTCGGATACCCTGCGAAGTGTGCATCCAACTAGGGGACTGTCTGCACAGGGTTTGACAAGTAGGGACCCAGAATGCTGGAAGAAAAAAGCTTGTAAGAAAGCTTGTAACCCAGAATGCCAGGAGGATTCGTATAATTGCATGTGTGTGTCTCTGAGTGTGTGGTTAGGAATTCCTGGGATTAGTTACAGAAAGGTGTTCAGAAGTTTGTAGGTGTTCATTAACATTTTGTAAGCATTTAGTATAGTGGTTTATCTGTTCTATTGTTGATATTGATCCTAAACGTACAGTTCACTGATTGCCAATTAATTATGTGCCATCAGTAAAACAACAGAGTGGTCTAATCCTGATGTGCTTTAAACTATACAAACAGAGCAGTTTTCCCTTGTGACACAAGTAAACATAAACCATTGCACTTTCACGGTGAAATGGACTAACAATAAGACATTAAGGCTGAAACTATATTGAATACTTACATGTCTGTGGGTATTGTGATAAGATTCAACTTGTAATTCAAAAATAGGCTAGCAATCTCAACATGTTCTTCAGGTTTCTTTACCACAGGCTCTGGAAAAAAAGCAACTCATTAAATATATATTAATAAGAAACATTTAACACTAAAATTTTGACTAATAATTTTCCATCACCCCTAAATAATTCTATTTTCCAAGTATCATTGCACACACTTGAAAGGAAGAGAGCAACCAGGGGTGGCTTTAGGGGACATATAATGAGAAAATAAGTACTTAACACTCTGAACCTCAGTCTGCAAGGTACTAAAAGGGTGCTTAATATGTAAGGTTATCCAAGGTAGCTCAGAACAACTATGGCAGCACATTCTGCCTTTTGTAATCTCCTCTGTGTCTGATCCCAGTATATTTTGCTAGCATGCCTGTAATGCTTTCATATTCAAGCTATCTCATATCATGCATTTAAATCCACTATACAGCATAGACAAACACTAGAACAAGAACTACCCATAAAAACATGAGTTGTTGCAGCAGGACTAGTCACATATTTAAAGGTTTAAAAGGTGTTCAGAAGCTTTCATGGCTCTGCATCAGAGAGCTTCTGTGTTGCTTTGATAACGCTCCCTCTTCATTTTCTTCAGTAGAGTGCTATTTTAGAGATAAATTAAGACACTTCTCAAAGCATTTAAGAAATAATAGGGCTAAGGGGAAGTAATGCAAAACTGGCAAAAGAGAGAGGAAGAGTAATCCCTAGGGGAGTTCTACAGAAACTAGGCTAACGTGTGATAAGTATGGCTCTGAAAACGCTTACAACAATTAAAATGTAATTACAAATTTATTTTTGAGATTTGAGTAGACAGACCTTGAGGTTCAGATGTCACTATAGTTTCCTTTTTCTGACGGAAAAGCTTCCAAGGAGGAACTCGTGGTGGTTGTGGCGGCGCTACCAGAGGACAGGACCTAGTTCTTGTAATCAGGACAGGATGGCTATATATGTGGGAAAGCCCATATTGCCTCAGCTTCTCTGAAGAATCAGCCTATGAAACATGGAAAGATAATCTGACCGGGGTCAGCTCTCATTTCTCATCACATCTCTCTCTCAAAAAAGAACAGTAAGCACACAAAAGCATGTAATGGCTTGGATAACAGACGAAACAAAAATAATTCACCTATCCAAAAACATTCTAATTAGAATTTGATGTTCATCAGAAAAAGTATAATTGAATACTTAGAAGTATTTACACATATTTTACTTTTCATAATAGATTCATCACTTCTTGGAACTTATTTATATAACCGTAATCTTTTGGGTGTTACAAAAAAAAATATAAGTGAAAGATATAAGAAAACAACAGTGATAACATTCTGTTTTAAATAACCATATTTAAAAATACTTTTTGAGGAAAAAGTCCTTACTTCATGCTGAATTTATAAAGTGGCAGAATTCTAAAAGCAACTTGTCTTTTAGATAACTTGTGAAATCTCCATAATGTAATATCATTCTGAATCAATACATCATTAAAGTTAAACTTTTTATCTGCTGGCTAATGTAGAAAACACACTGAAAGCACTACAGTTGACCCATACACCAAAGCCCTGAACAAGAATAATTTTAGATGTAGACATTGAGTGGTGCTCTTCCCATTAAAATAATAATGGTCCAGTACTTAACATTCTTCCCTACTGGATGTTCTGTTAGAAGATTTGTACTTCTTTTTATTTAAAAAATACATCTTCTTTTGCTTGCTAAATAAATCAGCCATAACTTATTTCTCTAACACGTTTATCAGCAAGTCTCTGATTGCTCCTGCTCATTGTCAAATGTTCCTGAGGTTCTATAATTACAAAGTGCAGAGAAGAATGTAGTAGTGGTTATTTAAAAGGAGAGGATCAAATTAAACACATTAAAGTACATAAACAATATATCAGCTTCATTTGATATCTGAATTTATAAAGTTATATTACAGGAGTGGTGACTGGGTACACACATATTCAAATAACGTGAAAATGCAAGTTAAAACCTCCAGGAGAAGAAAGGATTTTGAACACAACGAGTTAGGTGCCATAACTCATGAAAGAGAACTTGTCAGCTGCTGAGTAGGAAACACACTTGAATGACTCAACTATTGATTTTTTTCATTTTATTTGACCAAACTTAAGACAATTAAACTCAAGCCACATCAATCCAAAGACATACACACTAGAAAGCACAGCTAAAAGGGACACTACAAACATTCTGGAAGAAAATTCTGGCACAACACCAGTCAATGGCAAAATTTCCTCCAAATTTAGGGAGCAACTATTATACCAAACAATGAATCCACTCTTCCAAACTTTAAGTATTTCTGTTGGTGTAGTACTTCTCAGCCCCCAAAGAAAGCATGAAAATGAGCTTTTTTAACTGAGGCCCACAAGAAATCCACTACACTTCTATATTCAATTTCTGTCAAAGTCCATTTTTCTACCACTCTTTACTAAATACTGTTTAGGACATATAGATCCATCTGCCTCACCCTATTTGGCCTGCCATGCTTCTTTTTCAGTAATCTCTGTACCCTAACACACTGAAGCCAAGTTTGAGACTCAAGGCCTTAGGTGGCAGGAAAAATATAACCCTATGTCACCCTTTCCAGTTTCCTTGTTGATGACTAGTACTACTTATTATTAGCAAAGAGACAGTATTATCTGAGACCTTAAAATAATACAAATGAAACTAAAATCACAGAAAATGAGCTAGTCTTCAAAACAGCACAAAATACACAACACAATTTTTAAAAAGAAAGTAGTGTAAGAATGAAGAGCAGTAAAGCATAACACCTGCAAACCATTTCTGGAAATATCTTTATTTTATGAAGCCTATCAGTTTTATGAGGAGGCAGCTTAAATTTTAACATTCTAATTATGATAAATATGATTTAAATGTACAAAAATTTAAATCTAATTAATAATCAACTCAAGAAAGCCTGCTCTGGTATTAGAAATAGCTCTCTGTAGAGTGTGAGTGACTAAGTGGAAATTTAAGCATTGTTTTCACTCCAGCTGCCTGAAGTGCTACATTCTCTCCAGTTGCTTTCACCAGTTAAAACACTAATGATAGAAATGGATATAAACATGCTATTTCTTACAGAAAAACATATCAGAAAATGTATATCAGAGAAGTCATTAATTGTAGTCTGAAAAAAACCTGAAATTCATATTTTTCAAGTAGCCCTTAAAATAATTAGTCTTTACAGTCAGAAGTATCTCATCATAATGCATTTTCTAGTCCACATCTAGTCTCTCTCAGCAGACTTAACCTCCCGGGACCCAGACAAAAGTGTAGTAAAACTGAAAAAATAAGCCGGGCTGTGGCAGGCAAATGTGTGATCAGAATACAGAAGTATTGAAATACAAATTTAATAGGTAGTCATTACCTGGTGACTGTTCACTATACTAATTTTGTTATACTTGTTACAATGTAGTTGCTACAAAACAAAACACCCTGATAATAAAATATGTAATGCTTTCTGGTCCTGAAAGCATAGAATCTTACCATCTGCCCTAACGAAAAAATATCCTCTTCAAACAAATGTAGTGGTATACAGCCAGCATACACGGCCATTTCTGGCTGGGTTGGCACAGAAGATTCTACAGAGAAAACATTAACATGTGTTAGAACATGGAAAGCAGCAAATAAATGTTATACCTCATCCTAAATTTCCCTGCTTTCTCTGCGTTATTTTTATTATTCTGTTCTTTGTCTGAGTCTGTAATTTCATTCAAAACAAGAGTTCATTGTAAAATACTCAGAAGAGAAGCCATGGACAGAAAAAACACATTATTTTAATCTTCGCCTATTTAGACCATCAACAACTTTTTCATATTTTACTTCTTTTACACAGATGAATAACAGAATGGACAACGTAAAAATGCAATAGGTCAGCAGCAGCTCTCACTATTGTTCCAACTTCAAATTTTAAAAATATTGTATTCTAACATGAAGAACACAATACACATCACCTGGGCAGATGAAGTAAAAACGTACTGATTAGTCAGTACCAGTTAAGGGCTTCTCACCAGTGAAAGCAAAATTTGATCTTGACAACAAAAGCATCAAAAGCCAGAGCTCTGGCCACTGCTGCCAATGGATATGAAGCCTGAGATAAGTAGTTTGAGAAACAAGAGCGCTCATAAACCAGGGTTACTGCTATTACTTCCGTCAAGGAGATGGAAAAATAGAGGTAATGATTTAAATGTACAGCAAATTATTTAAATTTAGAAAGTGCAAGGGGGTGATCCTGTATCTTTTATCCTGCATGCCTTACAGAACCTTGTTTTCCTGTAATTCTGCTATAGGCAAGGCATAAAAGCAGGGGCATGTTCACTTTGTTACCCCTAGAAATCTGCTGCACTAGGCAACCGCACAATCATCTCATACCTGCATCTGTGAAAGAAGCTATTGTTAATTCCTGACTGATAACGAGAAACCACGGCTGTCTGGCTGACAGCCAGTTCACTCACGCTGCAAGGAAATTAAAAGTCTAAAATATATAATAATAGAAATATGGGTCCGTGGTTTGACCTAAAAGTCAGCTCAAAAAGAAGGACGTCTATTTCTCTCTATTCTCTCTATTTTTCCTTAGTCCTTTGAGAAAGCTTGTGAAGACAGGATTTCAGTACACAGATTGTGACACCTGTTTTTCTGCAGAATGTTTTGTCTTTGTCCCCTTCAGCTCCACCTTAAATATAGGATAATTGCTTCCTAGTTTTACCTATGTTTAGTGAGTGCTCAACTAGAAGATGCTCTAAGAATAGGTATTTTCTGTGAAATGGAATACAGCAATACTGTCTGTATACAAAGAAAAAAGGGAAAGGAAAAGAAAAAGAAAAGATAGGCTGGAAAATACAATTTATCAGACTTCAAAATCCATTTATTTAGAAGGTATGCAATGTTATTGTCTTAGAGCTGTAAGATATCACTGCATCTTAAATATTCTTCCAGAAATTCAACTTCTCAATTAAATATAATCTGATGGTAAATCAGAGTTATTTTCCAGTGAATACTTAATATTTTTCTCTGTATGCTTGTGATTCCCGTAACTACAGCTCTTTTGTTAGCTGTGGGTTTCAACTTACTCAAAAACAAGGCTATAAGCTAGATTTTATCTCAGTCCCTGCTGACACATCTGATCTGCTACAAATACAGTCGCTACAATGTACTACATTACAGATTACAGAACAGTATGTGCCACAAGGCACGCTGATCTCATTGCTTGTGAGAAGTATTTCTCAAATAAAAGTATTTAATCAAATACCAGGTGGAATGTAAAGCTGTCATACTCAGTCCAGATGGGTTGTGAAATAAAATGTCTGCATGGCAGACAATAAACAATAATGAACAAGTTATTAGAGCATGCAAATGATTAACCAGGCACACCATATTTATTTGAATAATACTATTACAATACTAAAAAGATTTTGTACATTGTGCCAGTACCTTAAAAAAAAAATACATTATTTGATCTTTATTCACTGTACAAAAAAAGTGGAGGATGTATGCAAATTTTTTGCCACCAAGTGTACTGTTGATTAGCATGAATTCAGCATGTGGGGAAACTAATTAAAACCAATAGCCTTGATAAAATTGTATTATTAGATGAGAAATGTTATAACATATGGTACAACAAAACAGTTAGATTCAGCAAAGCCTATCATTTATATCCATCAGTGTGGATTTAAGAATTCTGTGGTGCTTTGTTAAATATTTCTGAATCCTTGTAGCTGCTTATGCTTCACATTTGTGGCTCTGCAAATTCATTTGCAGAGAGAGTACTACATGGTCTGAACAAACATTTCAGTCCCAAGGAGAAGGGAAAGTATCATTTGTGTTGATCCATGTAATACACATACACAGCCCCTTAAAAACAAAGGCCAGGAATGAAAATTGTTGGTTTTAATAGTCTTAACTGTTGTTATTTTTTAAAGAAGTCATAGGTTTTGAAGACTCGCAAAGAATTTTCTCACTAAATCTTAATGTTTCTCTTAAATATTTCTTTCGTCAAACAAGAGCTGATGCTGAATTCTAACCTTCCAAAACACTTCAGCTGGCTTTCAACATCCTTCTTAACAGGTGTGCGGCTCGTATGTTAACCTTTGCTGTTGTGTTAGGCATGGATTAGCTTTGCCTATTGTAGCATATTTTTTTAGTCTTGAGAAAAATGACCTACGTGCTTTTCTAAATTGACATAAATATTGCAGAACAATAATATTTAAAAAACCAGAACAAAAAACCAGAACAAAATGTTAGGCTCCAGTCTCTATTTCTAAGTGAAAACTCTTTTGAATAGGCAAAAGGTAAATGAAAATAACTTTACAGTTATGTGCTATGTATCTCATTGACTCTAATGGTTAATATTACAGATCTACTTGTATGACTTCAGAATTTTTTAAACAATATAATAGTCTCCCAACACTTCTGCAACATACAAAGTGACATAGAAAATGTTATTATCTTTAGTTACAAAACTTGTGTCAAGGCACAATGAGACTTAGCAAAAATAAACGGCTGGTTTGTAGAACAAACTCCCAAATTCCTGGCTAGTGTCCTCTCCAGTGGAATAGTATTCCCTTTCCAGCAGTTCAGAAATTATTAAGAAAATCATTAGGCTAGAAACGTAAACGGAAAGAGGAGCAGTGGCTCTTTATAGGAACAAAGGGCCTAAGTAGCTTATATTGTATCTCTATAAAACCACTTTATGGAATGAATGGACTCCCTAGGTATGAAAGGGGAAAGAGTTACCAGAAGAAAAGGCTGATGAGTGGAAAAGTGCAGACTGTGTGCTAAAACAGGTTGGTAGGAACACATGAATTATATACAAAAGCTTCCCGAGGACCTGCTGGCTGATAAGCCACAGGACCAAAGAGCTGGTTGCTCTGGGGAAGGGCCCTGGCTGGCCAGGTGAAGGGCTTGTTATTCTGCTGGATCCATGCAACAGGATAAACAGAGAAACAGGTTCAATGCTTCAAGGATCCTGCAACTCTTCTTGTATTTAAGAGTGCAGCAAGCACTCGTCTGAGTGCACAAATGCTTCAGAACTGTATTTATACTTTTGTATTGGGTGTGCCTGGGATGGAGCTAACTTTCTTCAGAGCAGCCCTCATAGTGCAGCTTGCTAGACGTGACCAAAACGGTTGATAACACATCAACGTGTCAGCTATTGCTGAGCAGACCTCACATAGCATCAAATCCTTCTGTTTCTCACTCTGCTGTCCCAGCGAGTAGGCTGGGGGTGGGCAAGAGGTTCAGTCCTTCTGATTCACTCCCCTATCCCGCTGGTGGGGCATAAGTGAGGGACTGGGTGGGGGGGCTTAGTGGCCCGATAGCAACAACCCACCACAACGTTAAAACCCACGTAAAATCAAAAGCCTGTAAGAGTAGTTTCAAATACTTAGAAGTAACAATGCGCATGAAACTAAACAAGGTAATGAATATACAAGGTAAGGAATACAGGAGGCATTGCCATTTTAGAAGTGAAATATAAATTATATCAAGAGTAATTAAATATCTCTTTAGAAATAATTCATATTTATCACAGAAAGAAGAACAATTCCCTCAAAGTCCCCACAGTCAATAGCTAGAGTGAAAACTCACGTTTGTGAAAACAAGCCACTTACACTAAAGTAAAAAAAAAGTTATTGCATTAAGTAAAGTCACTTTTACAAAATTTCCAAGAAAAATTCAGAAACTTTTTACAACTACTGCCTCTGAAGTCTGACTTTGAACCTAGTCCTAGCTTCAAATGTTACCTTATACACAAAAATGGTTTTACTGTCCTGGGTCACTCTCTGCAGACTGTCACATAAAGCCTGCAAGCTCTTTCTGTTACGGCTACAATCTCACAACAAAAATGCATTTTAATTCAGTATTATTTCAAATTGCATTTCACCGTTTTTTTGTTTCTTTACAGTCTAATAATCTTAAATTTGCCCCATATCTTACAGTCTCTGACTTTACAATCTCCACATTTACTTCTGTTCAAATTCTTCTCAAGTTTATTAGTGAAATATCTACCACTTTTTTTCAAAACTTTTCTGGTTCAGACCTGGGATAGAAGAGTTCTCTGATGATCATATTTGAGTCCTGAACAAATAATCTTTCTAAATAACTTCTTCACATGCCACTGACGATCTTTCAGAAAACAGCATAAACTGTGCTTTAAAAGGCAGAGCAAAGATCAAAATGTCGTGTGGTTCTTCAAATGGAAACACTGCTTGGTGATTTTTACTGCTCTTTCACTCATTTTGCACAGTTTCTAGAACTCGTTGCTTTGATCCTTCTGCTTCTCCTTTGATTTCTTTTCCCCCACAACGTGCTTGAGTACTGGGTATATTCCTTAGATTCATGTGAAATGCCTCATTTTCTATTCCAGAACTACTACCACTGCAGCAAACTATGTTCCTGCAATACATTTTAAAATTTACTGGTGTTTAACTCCTTTAGTAATATCTAAGGTAGGAATTCAAATGAATATATTTGCTGATGACAAACTGCAGTATTGGTTTGATATAAGTTAAAATTATTTAGACCACCAATTTTAATCAGGATTTAAATCAAGAAACAGGAATCCAATTTACGTAGTGAATTTCATTCTTGTTCTACATTTTTACTTTGTAGTAATTTTCCCAAAGAAAGATGCTCTACCTATTCTTACCTGTTGATCTGCAACTAGATAACATTCCAGTTAACAAATATGTTTCCTTCTGCTAGTCATATGGAAATACTACGTGTAAGCAAATATAAACAATGACAAAAGCAAATGAACTTAATGTACATTTATGAATACTTTCTATACTTTATGATAGTCAGCACGACATTTCTTATTGATTGATTTGTTGAACGATTAGTATTTACCTGTTGTTTGTTTAAATTGTATTTTGATTTGGGTTTTTTTTAATAATTAAATTTAAATACACAAAGCAAGAATTTACTTAAATTTTAAGCTATCATGAATGTATCATTAAAAATAAATTCATCAAAATGCATTTCCAGGACAAAGGAAACAAATTTATTAAACAATTAAATCACGGAATGAATTCTAATGAATATTTTTGACTACCCTGCCCCTCTGCCCTTCAACAAAGAAGCATTCCTGCTTTTTCCAACTGCAGTTTAATGAAAAAGTAGATATTGAACAAGTAAGTTTGTAGAGAGAATGCTTTTTAAAAAAAAAAAATAGAGAGAGAAAGACAGTTTACCACTAGGACAAATCTTGGTCCTGTATGACTGGCCAGAAACCTCCAAATCTTCTGTATAGCATTATTTTTCATTTTGACATCAAACACAAATTACTGCAATACTGTTCTTTATATGAGTTATAGGATTTTAATAGGTTATAATGACTTCAGTCTGTAATGCAGCCCGTAAAGAATTGCAATTTTTTAACAAATTAGTATATTTTAACTCCCCCCCAATTAAGTACAAAAACTAATAAAAGCAAAGCCTGTAGTTTTACATATATCTCCTATTTGTTGTTTTATCTTCAAAAGAATACCACTTACTTTCAGTTAAGGCCTGAAGAGAACGTTGGGCTTCTGCCGACATTTGTGAAGACTGAACTGCTAACCTGCTTTTTTCTTTTTCTCTGTCTTTGCTTTTCTTCTTTCCAATTTCTCTCTGCTCTGCTTTTTCTATCAAGCAAAATAAAGATTAAAGATTTTTCTTTTTCAGACACAAACTTTCAGTCATAAAGTCTCATACTAAAATAAATGCTTTAATGACATTTTAGATACATTTAAAAAAACAAATCAGCCACAAACTATTCCAGTCAGAAGAGCTGAGATACAATAAAGAACTAACGTCATTCAGCTTAAAAAAAATAAAAAATAATTCTTAAGATGTAAATGCAGATTTACTGAGAAGGGGCCAGGAAGGCTTCAGTCTCACCTTCTCATTAGTGCACAACTCTCATGTCCCTACTGTAATGTTCGGAATTCCTGGCACTGTGTCAAATATTTTCTTCATGTCCCTGCTCCCACACATCAGTGATTTCCAAAATGATCTAATATAGATGAGTCATAGGTTCCCAATGGACATGGAAGAAGAAAGTCTCCACAGTCAGAACCTTTTTTCGAGCCTTAGAACTTAGAATATAGGAAAACATATATCTAATTTAAAAATTCTAAACGTTAACAGAGCATCAGAACATAGTTTGTAGCCTCAGAGTTGGAGATTACAGGGCTGTATCATAACATAATGTTTCCCCAATTCTTAGCTGTTTCAGTTACTAACAGAATTTCTGGAGTCTTAGGCAGGATTAAATTTACAAAGTTTTCTGGAAATAAATTACAGCATCCTGTTGGATGAATGACAGTGATGTTCCCAGTGCCTATCCATTCCAAACTCTGAAATACCTACTACACTGGTGGGTGGGTTATAAAATGATAGCAAGAATTCCTAAGAAGAGAGAATACCCTCTCAGCCAGTTTTTATAACACTTCTGACATTAGGACTAAGTACTTGGGATTCAAAGTGGGGAAGGAAAGGATATTTTTTTTAAATCGTGAAAGAAACAGAAATTTTATTATATGATTTGTACCTTCCAAAGACGTTAGAAGTGTTGTGAAATTGCATATGTGCCTTCAAGTTAAAAACAGCAACTAAGAAAACTCAGTCTCAAGTATAAATATTGAAGAATAACACACTGGAACAAATAAGTTTCTAAACCTAAGTTTATTCATTTGAATGTAAATAGCATTAGCAGCTCTTGAAGAAAATTAATACCTATATCTAGTAGCATAAAGAGAAATGTTGCTATAAATAAAAATGCAGGTAGACATTAGAACGTACTTGTCAAAACCCTTTGTAGGTAATCACACTTTGTAACATCCATTATGAAATGTATAATTTACTGGTGGTCAGAGTAGTGTTGCCTTTGGGGAAACTGTAACCTCTCTGATTGTTATCCCTCTGCAAGGAACCAGTCTTTAGAGAAATGGCTGTGACACACAGCTGAACAAATCTCTGCCATAAAATGAAGCTGTTTTCCTAAAATAAGAGACTAGTATTGCTTCCAATGAGATCTACAGTTAAAAAAAAGCTTTTTAGAATTTACATCATTTCAACATGTTCAGTGAAACAACAAACCCAGAGAGTTGCATGTGGCATAATAAAGACATATAAATTTGAAGCCAGAGGTTATGTTAACTTCATTTATGCTTGGGCTGCAAAAATAACACTACCTAAACTTACAGACCTTTGCCAATTCTATCAGCTTTCTCTGCTTTCTCGGGTTTATCTGACTGCTTATTCACAGATGAAACTTCATTTTTTAACTCTGAGACTTTGGTCTCTTTAGGTTTTGGATCTGACTGAGGAATATCAAGTTCTGGAGTTGTCTTATTTGGCAACTTGAATTCTGGCACAATCTCTTTCAAAAAGCCCCAGACTTTGTCCAAGTATCCAGGCCTTTAAAAACAAAACACATATATATGTCAACGATAATGATATTTGCAATAAGAAAAGAAAGTGTGATTCTCATTTAGACAACACTATACTACAACTCACAGTCCAATTCTTAGAAAAGTTACTGGATTATTTTAGTAAATAAAACACACTTGCCTGATTTTGTATATCAGCCAATTTGTTAAGAGACAGATTGTGGACAGATCCATAAAGAAGGAGATGGTGGTTAGAGAAGCATGTAAATAAGGCATCCTTCCTAAAGCTTTTTAGTAATTAAAAGTTGCAACAGGCAAAATTGCAGACCACTTTGCAACTACACCATACAACAACTTGATTCTGGCTCTGTACATTAAAAACCTTCTCCAAGATACTTCCAAATTAGGTTTCCCTAACCGTTTCAGCACAGGTAGTTTCATGCCTCTTCCACTGATTCCAGCAGCTACAACAGCTTTTTGATATGACATGAGAGCTGCAGCCACACTGGTTGTCCACAGAAACTCAGTGATTCCAGAAATAATATAAAACTAAATGGATAGTCCAGGGCCATGAATAAGTTTCATGTAAGCTAATGCATGCAACCTACTTTTTCAAAAATAAAATAATTGATTGTACAATGAACTGAAGTCATCTTGTACTACTATTGCAAGACTCTGTGGTATTCAGATTTTCTTCTTCCAGAATATAATACATTTGCAGTAAGTGCCAGATTCATAAATACTACTTTTTGCTGTTGCACATGTAAAACTAAATACATAAAGAAACAAAATTTACGTTACTTAAGATTTCTAAGTCTAAGGGCTACATACACACTACAGCAAGACACAAATATATCAAAAATGTAAATTGCAAAGCATAGCTTGGGACGTAAAAATTGCTGAAATAAGGGATAAAATCGCCCTTGACTGAACTTATTTAATACTGAAAGACTGTTACAAATAAAGAATTATACCTAAATAAATTATATATAAATCAAAACTATCTGTTATCTATGTATTCATTAGAATGTGTACATTAATAGGCAAAAAAGTGTAATTTAAAAAATATGTCCAGATATTTACAGGTTGTATCCTGGTCATTCATTCAGTAAAAAGAATATCAAGCTGGAAAAATAGAATGTCTGTTCTTTAAAACCACAAAATGCACTCCAGCACAGAGAAAGCAAGAAAAAAATTTATTATAGGTTGGAAATACTATTTTTGGTTGGAAATAAAGATATCAAGTGTTCCAACTTAAAAGGTGAAAACACAATACTAGCTGAAGTTGATAACTTCCAAGTTCTTGATGTATACTTTCTACAGTACATTCAGATATAAAGTTATTATTATTATTACTTGCAGACATTTTGTATCTGTATACTAGATGAAACATAGAATTCTCTAACCCTGTTTTCACAACAGTGTTTAATGTTAATTAAAAATAAATTAATTTTACACAGAATAGGCATCTGCTTAACACAATAAATAGCTTTACAAGCAACTGCATTGTCCTACAAAGAAAAACACAACATAATTGGATTCCTTGAAACCACATTTCTCAAGTGCTGGATGTAAAAAACATACACTTCCCAAAACAGATACTGAAGGACTTTGCTTTATTTTTCATAATACCTTATAGAATTAAATATTAAACAACTATTCCATACATTGTTTAATACAAGAACTTACCGTAGAGGAATAACTTCTGGTATCCATCCAGTCAGTGTATGTAGAACTGTAAATTCCTCCAGCTCTCTTTTTCCAGTTTCATGTATACTGTAAGACAAAACCAGACATTATACAGTATATATATATGTGTATATATATACATGTACATACATATATTAAATACATTATACAGTATATACTAACTGTCTCACAGTAAACTTTGTAGTCCACAGTGCTTTCTGTAGGAGCAAGACCACACACAAACACAATCGCTTGCTGAAAAAAAAGTGGGTACTTGCAATTTTAGGGGTTTCCCTATCCATTGCTGACTAGTAGCCTACAAAGTCAATTTTGCTTTTATGCCTTTGCATCAGACCCATTATTTTAGTGTTCCCTCCAGTACAATGGCATAGTTTCAACATTGTTACCAAACATACTATTTATACTTGCACACAGTAAAGCCTCTTCTTGCAGGGTTGGAGAAGTGAGTTTGAAATCCCTCACGCGAGAAGAGGGATATGAATCTAGAACTTCCATTTCCTGAGCAGCTCCTCTAACTCCCAGGTTATTTTACACAAGTTGGCTCTATTTCTGATGTACTACACTCCACTTTTTCAAACTGATACAGCCTCCTACTCTCTGGAGAGATATCCGCCTGTAGATCCTGAGAGGACCAAGGCTAAAGATGCCAGCACTTGGCCATGACAAACCCTTCTGCTCTAGAGAAACACAGTATTTCAAACACTTTCCTGCAGAGTTTCCCAATGGGCAGCTCTAGGCAACCCGCTGGCCCGTGCAGAAGTACTTTAGATCATTCTTCTGACAAACCTAATTTGGTATGACCCAAACAGGGAAGCCTGACTACCCAGATCAGTGTTTTGACATATTCTGATGCTTAGTCATTTTAACACTTCATGTTCCTTGCTCATCTCATGGGAAACTGCAGCCATAATTGTCAATCATTTGCACCATGGGCCACCTTCTACTTTCCAGGGCAGTTTTAGGGAAGTGGATCACCATACGGCTCACAACAGCAGAACTGTAACAAAAGCATCAAAAGCAGCTTAAAATACTCTATTTTCAATACTGGTTAAGTTAATATTGGTTAGGTTGGCAATTAAAACTTAATCAGAACTTTCTGAACATTCCCATTTGGCAGAAAACTACATGTGAAGCCCTTCAGGAATAACGGCAAACAGATAAATCAAACTGGGAGAGTACTCCAGTTTCTTTGCAAAGTTTTTTGTGCATAAATACACAAAAACACATCTAAAAAGGAAACACTGCACCTTCTGTAGCTACAGGGGAGTTTGCTTTACTGATTTACTGTCACCTCTCAGGAAACTGTATATTCGTAACTATAAAATTTTTAGCAAAATATATTTCCCATTATACTAAAACAATTTTTTTTCAAATTCCTTGTGACTTCATAAAACAAACTGAACTGACTAAACATACCTAGTATTTGCCAGCTTAATGATTGCTTTGGACAGCAACATTGGCCAAAGTTCAGTTTGACAGGTTGTAGCTGGCAGTAACAAACTGTCCTCTTCATTGAAAGGCATAGTGTCATCCACAGTGATCTTTCTCCAGCACCCCTATGTTAGAGTGAGAGGGAGGAAAGAAGGAAGAAAAACTGAGTTTGTGGGCTGGAAACAGACTGTGAATGTAAGAGAACTTTTAATGCTTTTCCAAGAACCCAGTTCTACTGTAATTTGATTTACATTCCAGATGGCTTTAAAAGTTCTCACAGAAGATCTAAGAAGCATGGAAACAGTATTCATAGCATTTTATTACTGCTCTCACTTATTTATTTCAGAGATTAATCTAATTGCAGCTATTTGCAAATATATTTCCTCTCATATGTGTAGTCCGTGATGTGCATGCATTCTTTGCTGTTTCTTCACCTGCCATGACAGATGCCTAACAAACAGTAATGATTAAAAAAAGGCTTCACTAACATACCAGTTTTGCAAATGACTCTTTAAGCTCTTAGTCTGGAAAATACTTGTGATACAAGCAGTCCCCTTTGCTTCCCAAGAACAACCAGGAGATGCTGGCTGCACTGGCTTATGTCCTGGAAAGCATTAAGATTGTATCTGACAAAACCCAATAGGAAACAACACAAAATGACCAAATGCAACAAATACCCATATTTCCAGGATAAGAAACAAGTAAGACAAGATATTGATGCCTCCAATACCAGGCATTTCGTTAGTAAATTGAGCTAGTACCCCACAAAATAATCTTGGCTACCATTCTCCAATAAAGTCTCTGTCCTAGTGATCAAGAAATAATAAAGAGGCAAAGGAATTAGTGGGGCAACAGCAAGTGCTTCTGTTAACTCACCCACGAAATGATAAAGAATGACTAAATCGCTAAAGCGTTCACCATATGTTACTGGAGAGGGCAAAATTACTGCTCTCTGCTTGTAACTGAACTGCAGCTTCAAACTGAAGCACCTGTTGATTAATTCTACACGAATTCTATAGGTTTCAAAAGAAATTAAATTTAGGCCATACGGCAAAGATACCCAAAAAGAATAAAAAAGACTAATATTTTTTTAAAACTATTTGCTGACAGCCAAAACTAAATTAAGATTTCCTAATTTTGAAAAGGACCTAGTAATTGAAATGATCACATATTCATCTTCTCTTTCAGTCGCTGCTGAAGTTTAATAGAGAGACCAGTACAAGCTGAAAAGTAAAGGAAATGATTGAAGAGACACTTAGTTTTCTCTAGCTCAGTACATTTTTCAATTCAGAGTAGTAATTCTGTGCATGTAATTCTTAGAAGACAATAGTATTTTTTGCATGTGTTGCACATTACAAATTTTTCTTCTCCTCAGCAACTGCTCACCTGTTATACCTAATAAATAATAGAATCCATATCACAATTATGTTGGATCAGTAATAACCTTTGTACAGCATTTCACTATTAACTCTAAAAACAATTATGTTGGTTTAAGGAGATAAGATACCACGAGAAAAAAAGAAAAATAAGTGGGCAGAAGGTTTATGGATAGAAAAAGAAATCTGTAAGTGAGAAAAAGTGGAAACAAAGAAATAAATTCAATAAACCATAGCAATGCAAAGTGAAGGCAGGATGCAGGGCAGAACTGAAAGAATGTTGTGCCAATGTGAAAAATTATTATCCACAGGCTTGATCTGGTGGACAACAATCCCCTCAGGAGTCAATACAGCATTTTACTGAAACAAGTTCATTATTTGTCCACTGTGCTTTCTCTCCCTTTTAATTTCATTTTCCACTTTCTCCTGTGAAATCTGTTTCTTCTCTGTCTCTACTGATATTTGGCTTTTCTCATCTGCACATTTTCTTTAATCTTCCACCATTGGACCCTCTTTTTTTTCCATGTTTTTCTTTCTGTGAAATACAGCTGTGCAACCAGAGGAAACTAAATAAACGCAAAGGCCCAAAACAAAACAAAACCAAAAGTGACAAAGAAATTAAAATACTCTGACAACTCTTACAGGTGCTTTAAAATGTAGTCTATCACATGAATACATAACCTCTGCAGCATCAAATTTACACACAGAATAATGTTCTCTGCTGCAGAACCTGGGCAACATCATTTCTGCCTTCTCAAACTCAGGCAACTCTTATTCCCTGTCTGAATATAAGTTCTTCCATATGTGGAGGCAGTAGTACAGGATGAGGAAAGCACAGGCATGTAAATCAGCTAAGTGCTCCCCCTTACAGGGAAGTTAAGAGATTCTTCTAGCTTTAACTGCTTTCCTAGTTCTTCCTCAGTGCTGGCTAGCTGACATGTATCAATAGCAAACTGTATGAAACTTCCTTTTAAAATATCATATTTGATCTATATTGTATTAGAATTGTAAGTTTTTCTTAAAACAAATACATGGTGTAGGATTATTTAAAAATAAAATCAATATGCTCAGGGTTTTATTCCCTCTCAAGAGAGACATATCAAACTGCAATGTGTACAAGTGCAGCCATTCAAAAGCTCTCCCTGGCTTTGTTTGCATTTATGTTCATTCCAAAAGATGGACAGATTTATAAACAATTTAATATGGTCATGGAGAAGTAAAATAAATCCCTCCTTACTTTTATTCACAGGAATTTTTTATACTATAACCAGTAGAGTAATGGTTTCCAGTGCAGAAATAGAATATGAGCAATCTTCCAAGGGTCATGGAAGCGACATGCTGCATACAACTGCGAGGCTTTCTCCACACGTCCAACACAAAACTAGGCCAGCTTACCCATCTGAGGCACTGACCTGCTGCTGTGCCTCTCCAGGAGCATCATCTGCTGCAGATGTGATGCAAGTTCCTTTACTCTGAAGTTCTGAAAACATTGTGAGATGGGAAGTTTGTACCCTCTCCTTTCATAGAGCAACACTAATTATCTCAAACAATGGTAACCTGGAGACTTGCCATGAAGGCCACTAGTCAAGCAAAATCTCTGCCCTCTTCACCAAATTATATACAGAGTCTCTTCCTCTCCTCTGGTATACTTTCTGTCTCCTATTGTTATGTATTTAAGAGTGTTTTCCTTGAGTATTCTGACCTGCACTCTCATGTTCCATCTTCCAAATCCTTCCATTAACCACATCAGTGCTTTTCACAAACACAGCCCTCACAAAGCCTCTTTCTCCCAAAATTTAGGAGTTTCATTCTTACACTTATTGTTGCTCTTTCCTCTGACTGCCTTCTATTGGCCAAGACCATCTTCTCAAGAGACCTCTATTTTCTATTTTATTTTTTTACCATGGGTTAAAACAAAAAAAAACCCTCCATGTTGTTTTTTCCTGATTCTCATCTTCTCCTCCTGCATTTCCTTCAGTCTTTGGTGGTTCCTTTTTACTGTATGAGGTTTTTTTCCAAGCATGTATATTAATAACATATTCTTCCAGAAAGCAAAATGAGCAATTTTTTTTTTAATACTTCATCAAATTTTAAAGATATGAAGTAACACCGAATATAACCTTTCAAAAATTCTTTTAATATTTAATTGCTTTTTCTTCTAATTAATTATGCCATATTTTGGATTTACTTTATCTAAAATCAGATTCTTGCTATTGGACCTTTTTGTATGTCACTAGGAAGTTCCCCACTAGGATTATCTTCTTTTCCATTTGTAACTAACTATATGCAATGCCTTTGTAACCTCTTTTACACTGGAAGAAACCCAAATTAAACACATGACAGTCTGAAGTCTAAATGATGCCGAAATTTTGGAAAAGAACACAGATGTCACCCTTTGGTTTTTGGTCCCATGACGTACATTCTTGCGGAGCAGTCAAAGCTGTAGTCATGGAACTTTCCTTGCAGAAACTAGGAGTTCTAGTCCTTAACAGCTGAGAAAGGAAGAATACTCAGTTCTTCCACTCCTTGTTAAGTGCTCTAACCATCACATTTTATGCAAGAGAAGAGGTGGCAGCCATCTGATTAAAGATATGAGCACCCTCTAACTTCTCATGCACTCTCACAGAAGAGTCTAGTGCTTGGTATCTGCATAGACAGATGTACCCAATACAAAGCCCTAAATCAGCTGCTTTACCACCAGGAAAGCTCTCAGAAACTCTTGAATGTTTGTTTAACTAATTCTGATAGCTCTTCACTCAGCACATGAGGCAACTTAATCACCCTTGAAAAAACCCACACCTACTCCCGCTGACAAATAGACCATCTAAATTCATCTACTTAAATTCTGCTGCTGGAGACAGTTGGCGTGGTGATGCCTAAAGCAGGTATCTCAAGTAGGCACTGTGAGTATGTCCATAGCTTACCTGGATCTGAAAATGTTTAATCTGAGCAGCTGAAGCCTCTAAACCTTCTTTGTTAGAGATGATTATGTTTGTTCAATTCACAGTGTGCCAAGGAACAGATTATATCTCTTTCAGCCTTCCAATGCATAGAAGAAATATTCACTGAATAACTGCTTGTTGGTGTTTTTTTTCTTAACATCGCTGTTTAGGTTTTTATTATCAGTAACTTGCAATAATCTGTTTTTAACTATTGTGTATCAGTGCTATTAGCAACCAAAAGTTCCTTTGTACCTTTGGACTGCTTAATCAGCTGTCAGCATTATCTTAGCTGTGCACTAGTATTCATGATCACCAATTCTTGTCTTTTTTTAAAAAAACTTTTTAGACATTACTTTTAGGTTTTGTTTCCTTTTTAAAGTATCATTTTTTCTGTTTCCATGATTTCTGTCTTTTTTAGAAGTCCAACAGAATGCCTTTGAGTTTTCATTAACACTTCCAACTTCATGTTTCCAACTGACTGTCTCAAAAATACTTTCAGGTTTGGGCAACTGGAAGTTTAATAGGGTCAATTTTACACCTTAATGTTTTGTGACATATTCCATTTGCAAAAGACAAACATAACCAGAATAACCCTAACAACACAGACAACTTCCAAATTTTAGGTCAGTGATTATTTCTTTGTTTATTAGTATGAGGTTCAGTATTAAATTAAGTGTTCCCTGTTGACTATAAAATGCATTAAGAAGTTATTGCCTGTTATCTTTAGAAACTCCATGGGATGTTTTGGTCTTACCAGTACATCTTCAATAAACGCCCCTCACACTGGAAGTCTTTAATCAGCTTTAAATACAATTGGATACAAACAGCTCTGTAAAGTCAGCCAAATGAGTTACTCAAAGAATAAAAAACATTCTTAACCCTAATACATCAGTGGTGTGGGCTGCTTGTCTGACTCTACTAAACATTGGCATCAAACCTCCGTATTCTATCGTTCGCTACACAGGAACAGAAATATTTTGCATAATATCTCAAAACAAATAATGCACACAAAAAAATCAGCAGATGAAATTAAGACTGAAACAAAAAAGGGTAAAAATTACTGCGTGAAAATCTAAATCATACAATTTATAGTGCAGTGCAAACCTCACAATCAGTCTTCATATTTTTCTCCCTAGCAAAACCAAAATGAAACACACCTTCTTGTTTAGTGAAAGCCAACCAACACTGAGAATTCAAGCAGTAAAAAGGATTTTTCATTCAAGTAGCACACATGTATGATGCTTAGTATTGTCATAACATTTGAAGACACAAAGTAAAGAAAACCCAAAACATCAACAATAAGTACTTTCATGAAACAAGTGTAAGACATAAACAAAAGAAAAAAATTTCTGTAAATATGCCACATCAAAATCAGTTTACATATATAAGAGGACACGTGATCTAGAAATCAAACCCTGTAAAAACAAAATGTCAAGTATCACATGTAGCTCAAAGAAACTACAAATGGTGAAAATCACTTCTTAAAACAACATTATTTTAACCATTCATTATTTAATTCAGAATGAACTAATTATTTTCTATTAAATGTATCAAAATTGTGCTTTGGGCTAAGGAATGACATTGAAAACTGCCATCCCACACAAAAAAAAGTCACAAGTATCAGAAAAAAAAAGTTATTTCAATAAATAGTTTGAACATATGCAACAGTAGCAACTGCCATTATTTGATCCTCCTTCTGCAATGTAATAAACAAATGAACGCAAGGTATTATCTTGTTGCAATGCCCAGAGAAAAAAAATCTATCAGCAAAATTCTACATAATCTACAAAAAAGGAATATTGCCTTTTCAAGTAATAACTCTGTTCTATCAAGATCTAAGTTGTACAAAAATCACATGAACTGTAAAAGGCATTTTTATTAACATGCATCAATGATTTGTCAACACATCTACTCCTACAAATCCGTATCTTGTCAATATTATTAAATACTCTAACCACTAAAATTTGCATGCTAGCTGCATAATACTTCTATATTCTTGGAGGGAAGTTGTCCTGGGTTCGGCCAGGACAGGGTTAATTTTCACCAGAATCCAGGAAGGGGCACAGCCGGGCGAGCTGACCCCACCTGGCCAAACAGAGCCGGGTATTCCATACCATGTGCCATCATGCTGGGTTCCGGTGGGGGGGGAGCTGGGGGGCGGGAACTTGCTCGCGGCTCGGCTTGGGAGGTCGTGGCAGCAGTCATGGAGGGCAGCTCTCTGGGTTGTGCGTTTTGTGTTGTGTTTTCCCATTATCTGTATCGTTGTTGTTCCTGTTCCCTCTGTTTGCTGTTCTGTTAAACTGCCCTTATCCCGACCCACCAGTTTCTGCCTGTTTTCTTCTCATTCTCCTCCGCACCCCGGCGGGGGGAGGGGCGGCCGCGTGGCGCTTTTGTTGCCGGCCGCACCAAACTAACAGAAGTACTCACCATCCAATAAAGTTTCACTATGTATTTTCCATAGCTATTGTACAGTGGCATGTGTCCCCTGGTAGCTTTACATAATGCATAAATGTGCTCCCATGGTTTCCAAAAAAGTTTGGAAGTTCCTTTAGTTAAGGCCTTTTCATTATATATCCTCCAGACTGCATAAATTTCACTTATAATCCATCTCATCAGCTGAAAACAGAGAAAAATAGGAAAAAAAAAATTCAGCTTACATCTTTCAGAAAGATGAAATCAAGTTATATTATAATCATCAAAGAATAAAAAAGATGCTTTTTTAAATAAAGTAATGACATAAAGGAATAGGCATGGTTTCTTGCAAATATCAATTTCACTGGTAAAATTTTTCTTAAAATCACTGTAATACTCATCTAGAACAACACAAAATTTCCTGAAACTAAGTAAAGGCACAATATAAATTCTGCTGTTCATCATTTACTGAAGAAAAATCACAGAATCACAGAACTGTACGGGTTGGAAGGGACCTCTGTGGATCATCTCCCCTGCCAAAGCAGGGTCACCTAGAGCAGGCTGCACAGGATCTTGTCCAAGGGGGGTTTGAATATCTCCAGAGAAGGAGACTCCACAATACCTCTGGGCAGCCTGTTCCAGTGCTCTGTCACCCTCAAAGTAAAGTTCTTCCTCATGTTCAGACGGAACTCCCTATGCTGCAGTTTGTGCCCATTGCCCCTTGTCCTGTCACTGGGCACCACTGAAAAGAGTCTGGCCCCGTCCTCCTGACACCCACCCTTAAGATATTTATAGGTATTTATAAGGTCCCCTCGCAGCCTTCTCTTCTTCAGGCTAAACAAGCCCAGCTCCCTCAGCCTTTCCTCATAGGAGAGATGCTCCAGTCCCCTCATCATCTTCGTAGCCCTCTGCTGGACATATGATTTCAGAATAAATTACGTTACAGGACTTGTGAACTGGAGATAGCTGCTAAGGATCGGTATTAGCTTTGAAACTTCATATTTGTACTCAGTATAAAACAACCCTATATCACTAAAAGTACTTTATAATTTTTAAAATTTAAAATAAAAGCTTTAACTAATCATACTTTAGTGCATGTGTTTTCTAACACGCAGATTTCTGATGTGTACTATAGTTTCACAAGTATTACCAGACTGTTGCAGTGATTTATATAAACAAGAATGAAAATAAGTTTTTACCACAAGAAACTTTCCCTAAAATTAATTAGTGGTTCTGCAGACAGCAAAATTCACATCATATGTTTTCTGGTGGCTTCTTCCCGTACGGGTTCTGTGGTGCTGAATTTTGAACTTGCACTGAAGCATTGAGTGAAATAGAAATTATGAAGCAATATCAAAATCAGTAAGGCACTCACATGCCTTGGTTCTACCTGCCTTATATTTCCCCCCCATCTGCAGAAATCCAGTAAACATTTATTCAACTCTGGTGAGAAGGAAAAGACTGGCTGGGTGACAGAGATATGCACATACATGCAGGCATGCTAAGAACATGACTTCAGGAAAGCTTGAATAAAGAACACAAATCCTTTCTAATCTAGCTTTTCTTTGCTCTTATCTTTAGAGAATATTATTCAGTAATAATCTTTGTAGTCAATAGATTGTATACTTTAAAAAAAAAAAGTTTGGAAAATCTTTTACCATCACTGATTTAATTTTTCAAATTCTAAAAAAAAAGTCTAGATGATTTCTTGCTATTTTATTACCATCATTCTTTTTTCATTTAAAACATTTGTCACAACTTATTTCTTCATGGCAGACATTTGTGGTGAAATCCAAAATTAAAAAAAATTAAAAAGCATGAAAGAAAATATTTTTCAGAAGGGACATTAATATATTTCTACCTACCTCACTACAAAATATATGCTCATTTGCTGAAAAAAGGTCAAATAAGGTTTCATTTTTGACAACCACAGGAATCTAGGAGAAAATAAATTAGTTTATTCTGTAGCTAAAATATATGGCAAAAAATTAAATGAACACTAATGTTTAACAGTAGTTATATACAAATATTAGACATTTGGCAAACATTCGTTAGGTATTTGCAAACTAAAGGCCGTCAGTTTGCTTATCTTGTAGCTGCTTTGGTATTTCTTAAAAAAAAAGTCTTAAAACGTCTACATTCAGAATTTTTAAAAAGTCATTATTTTTACCAGAATAAAGAGTACAAAATTAAATAATTACATAAGTAAATTGAGGTTCCTTCAATTCATTCATAATATTTGCAGTTCTGCATTTAAATCATGATCATAACACTGTCTGATACTCTGAGATATCCTTGGTCTCCCACCAAGATTCAAAGGGATTTGTTTCCTCAAGGTCAGTTAGATACTAGTATTGTCAGTATCAACACTGACTATCAAAGCTTTGACTCTATTACATAGTTTTGATGACTATTACTTGTTTATACAGTTATGGCTTTTTTGTAAGTAGTTTAGAAATAACATAGTAGGATTGTAGTTTATTGAACTAAATATATCTGCGCCTCTCATCACTTACTGGTGATTGTTGCTTGATTTTTTGCTTACCACACCAAATAGGCTTGTTTACACTCTCTTTTATACTTACTAATAGATTAGGTAGCAACATATATCTTCTAAATAGCCTTTCATCACTTGACCTTTACATTAATTTTCAACTACTTATAAAATTTCTAGTAATCATAGCTTCTTTGTTCAAAAAAGTTCAAAAACTTTCCTCAAAGTTTTAATCAGGTCTTAAAGAAAACAAATGCTTTCTTCACAGTGCTCTAAAGATAGATTTTTAAAAGCTATTTTTAATACAGATACATGTTTCCATGGCTTTCTGGGCTGCCAGCTCTCTTGCCCTCATCTTTCAGATACCTCTGCAGTTTATGCATTTTGGCAGCGTTTCTCATCCAATCTTTTTGTCTTGTCAATTACTTCCCTGACCTCCTCCTCTCCTTCCTCGATTAAAAATTAAACTTGGACCTGTTTAGTGTCTGGTTAATAAAAAATGACAAGCTGACAAAAGGAAAACTGACAAGCCTGAAAAAGTTGGAAGGGTGGTCAAAGTGTTTTAAAACTTCATCATTTCATCTGAAGCAAAAATGCTTTAAAATTTAGATTAGCAACAGCACTGGAGAACACTAACCTTTGCAATGGTAGGCTGTTTATTTTCTTTGCAATGAATTCTAAATATAAACTGAACAAGAGCTTTGCATAATTTTAAAATGTCACGGTTACCTTCCAGACAAGTACTGTCAAAGATATGGACACATTCTATATGCAGACTGGAGAAATACAATAGTCTGAAGTGAGAAAAAGTACTGTATTCCTGGTAAAGCTAATTTATGGTTTCAGGGCAGATACTTGCCCAGGGGCAGCCTTAGTTGGAACAAACAGAACTTGTTTTGCCATGACACTAAGTTTTAAGCGAAAAAACGAGAACACAAAGGAAAACAGGAAGGCATGTCTCTGTCCAGGTGTCTTCTAAATGAACATGGAGCCAAAAGGCAGAGCAGACTTGGGAGGATACACTATCATGACGTTTTGTACCAGGAGGTGCTGGTCCATGGTGATCCCAGTAAAAACGGCACTCAGACTCCGCAGAGTATCATTTAAAATGCTACTGTGAGAGCTAACTATAAAGACATGGATTAGCATAGATAACCTTACATCCTTTTAGACACTGGGAAGCCCAAGTTCTCACAAGAACACAAGAACTCGCTGCGGCCCGTGAGTAAAGGCAGGGAGAGGCCGGTGATGTACCCGCTGGTACCCCGAGGGACCTGCGGGCAGGCTGCTCCCTCACTGCGCCCAGCACCCGGGGATCCCGCCCAACACCACACAGGCCCCAAGGACCAGCAGCACAGGTCAGCCACTGCAGGCACCACTGGCTCCTCGCTGCACAACCGCTTCCCGGGCAGGATGACTACACGTGGTCCAGTGGGTTTTATCTGTTGAACTGTTTTCCTCTGCTAATCCTCCTCTACTTGTGACACAGTCAGGTGAGTAGCATTTTTTCGTTATGACCTTGCTTGTTTCCTACCTTAGTTGTTAAAAACTCCTGTGGCCGTTTCCATGAATGCACTTTTAAGGATGCTGGCAATTCTATTTTCCCTTCAGGATCCTCAAAGACATGCTACACAAAATATGCAGGAGCAAAAACAGAACATTTATTATTAATTACAGCAATGTATCTTCCACAAGATTAAAAATAATTTACTGTTCACATGATAATTCACTTAAGCAGAAAAATAGCATAAAAAGAAACTAATAGTATCTATAACTGAACTAAAAGAGTGCAAAGCCCAAACAGAAGATTCAGCACAAAAGCTGTGTATGTTGTTCAGAGAAGCTTATGTGGCCTGTACTATCTAAATAGGTCTATGTGAAATGTTTCCTTTCTTCTCCACCATTCACAAAAACCTCCAAAAAAAAACTGCTAAAGTTTTAATTCAAGCACTTTTCTACCAAGTTGTTTCTGAGTACTTTTTCTAACTCACATTTCTAAAGCTTTTTAAATTGAAGACCAAAAGTAAATATCTAAAGCGATAGACACAAACAAAGCAGGTTCAATGCATTTGAAACTGCTATAGAAACCAAAGAGAGCTATAATTACACAGTGTCATGAATTAAGAGATTCTCATAGAGAGAAAGAGCGTCATATAATTTTCAAACTTCCATTTCCAAAGTGATACTCTTCTCCATGTGAACAGAAGGTGTCAGGATATATGGTATCTGTTTACTGAACAGCACAACGTAGGATGAGGAGATGCCTCTGATACTGCCCATGGTGACTGAGAAACTAATCGGTTACATGGTTAATGCCTTCTATTTGTGCCTGGAATTTTAAATAGCTTTTAAGCATACTATACATTTCTGTGTGTTTCACAGGCCACAATGTACACTGTTTATCTTCTACAAACTAACCAAGAGAAAGAGTTTCTGGGAAGGAAAAACTACAATGATTTGGGTACTTACTGATTAAAGGAAGGCAAAAGAAAATATATTACAAAAACTAAAAAACAAACCTGAACCCAAAACAACAACTACAAAATAGTATTTCCCTCACAATTTTTTCTTGCTTGATTCATTGTGTAAGTTCTTTCAACATACCAATCTGCAACAAACTATTTAAAGTACCTGAAGGAAGCACAATAAGCTTCTGGGGAAAAAAAGAATGTTTTAGGAATACTTATTCTTCTGAAAGCTTAAAGTCTTGTAGGCTGGACCATACAGAACTATATTAACAGAGTTTATATTCTTCTTTCTGAGATATCCAACCCTGGCTACACGGCGTGACATGAAAGTTTAGCACTTAAGCACTAGATAAACCACAAAAAGGAAGCAGGTGAGAATGACATAACGCTACGCAAACAAACACTAGAAAAAATTGAGAGATACACCTTTTTTAGCTTACAAGTGAAAAAGTACTTTGAAGAAGCATATTGTAAGTTGAGCTAAGCTTGGCTGAGAAAAACAGGTTTAACTTCTCTTTTATTTAAGATGGCTGTAAGAGACAACAGCCAGGCCTCAGGAGCTCATGCTCTAAGGACAGGAGCCTCAGCCACAAGTTCTACAGGAAGGCCAGGCAAGAAACAGGCACAAGAGAAACAAAGTCAAGTGCACAATCTCAGCCGCACACCACGCTGCTCTAAGAGGGGCCATTATGTAGGGGTGCTTGATAAAAGAGCTTTAGTGTTACAAGGAAAGAGACCACTTCTGACTGATTCCTTTTCCCACACAAAAAAAATGCATTGTTTATATTCGTGTTCTAAGCGTACTCAAAGGTACTGGAGCCATCACTACTTCTGTTTCTAACTGAAATACCCTATATGATGTTGAATTCTGGCTAGCTGCTTGGATCAAGCAGCCACATTAGAAAATTCTTTAGACCCGTAAATGTGTCTGCTGTGACTGACACCTTTAACTCCTTTAAACAAGTAAAAAGAGTAATGTTTCATATAGCTTGTGGCTGAAGAACTGAAAGATCCAGTAAACACCTCAGAATGCTTCTTATGCTAAAAAAGAAGAAATATTTTCAGTTACAATTATTTTAAAATTTTATCTATAATAATAATGTCTAGTAGACCTAACAGATTAATGGTAGATAAATATTTAGAGAACAGTCCAAAGACACCAAGTGCAGTAATGGAACAGAAGAAGACACAAAGGAAAATTATTTACCTGTAAAGTTAATGGCAGCACTCCGTACAGAAACTATAACTTCTCTCAAAAGAGTCTTCGGACTTTGAGCCCGTAGAAACTGCAGTGCCCACAGAAGGGATTGCTCTGACATACTACAACAGTTTAGTTTGTTCCTACATCCCCAGTTTAATTATGTTATGAAATAGATTTTGGGGTTTCATTTTCTTTTTTTAAATATTAACGTGCATGCATTAATGCACACGCACAAGTTAAGAGTTTGAGCAACAAATAAACAATGCTCAGTACTTTTAGTTTATCGTTTTAATTTACTAGGGAACTAGTTAAACTTATTGAAAAGATATGATCGAAAACTAATGTATTTATCAGCAACGAATTATGTTGAAGTTGTGACAAATACTTTACTAAATACAGGTACAAAAAATGATGTGGAAATAATGTATGTGTCACACAACTTACTGAAATTGGACCTTTTCCAGATTTTTCTTTCTCTTTTGCAGTTTCTCCACTATCCCACTTTTCCGCATTGATATCTGCTTCATGCCATTCTGGCCATATAGGAAATCTCCACCTCTCGTTGAAAGCACCTCCATGGGAAGACATAGTTGCCCTGGGAAACAAACAGAGGTGTGAATAAAAATGAACAGTATATTTGGCAAGGGTAGTAGGAAGATTTTTATCTCACAGAATATTTTTTTAATGTACTGTAATAATATCTTTAGTGTTAATAACTACAATAACATTTTGTCACTAAGATAAGCAAGCCTATAGAAGTGCTAGACGGCATTATTAGGTGTAAATCAACAAAATATTTAAATGCATTTATATGAGGAATCCTGCTGAAGTAAATGGGACAGCTGACACACAGAAGCAGAATCCGAGGGCACAGCCTCCTCCCTCTTCCTTTTCCCCTGCTCCAGGCCACATATTTGTTCTTCCTTTCCTATGCCAGCCCCAGCATTCACAACCCAATTCAACTCACCCACCCAGCTGAAGGCTTTCCTTCCACAGGCAGATGCAAGCAGCCTCACAGTCCCAGGCCCTGGTTCTCATGGGGGACTTCAACCACCCTGACATCAGCTGGGAAGACCATACAGCTAGGCAGGCGCAATCCAGGAGGTTCCTA
>Ga0065711_1027268_pt1 | contig 51664 bp, 22 predicted proteins | sample Hoacrofraction12_FD_59098 | JGI IMG/M metagenome (GOLD analysis project Ga0065711, IMG submission 59098) | Hoatzin crop microbial communities from Cojedes, Venezuela - Epithelial fraction 12 v2 (version 2) | ecosystem: Host-associated > Birds > Digestive system > Esophagus > Crop | place... | reverse complement strand
GCATAGGAAGTTCCGTCTGAACATGAGGAAGAACTTCTTCCCTCTGAGGGTGACGGAGCGCTGGAACAGGCTGCCCAGGGAGGTTGTGGAGTCTCCTTCTCTGGAGATATTCAAGACCCGCCTGGACGCGGTCCTGTGCCGCCTGCTGTAGGTGACCCTGCTTGGGCAGGGGGGTTGGACTAGATGACCCACAGAGGTCCCTTCCAACCCCTACCATTCTGTGATTCTGTGAAATTTTGATTACTCATAATGTGCCATGGTACCTTCACAAGAAAGGAAATTCAGTTGTATATATGAAACTCCATTTCAGCACAAAACTTCCTCTAATATGATAGTGATCTTCAAATGATTGTAGTACTCTGCTGAAGCAATAATGTCATTTAAAACCTGAACAAATAAAACTCTTGAAGTAACTTCTGAGGGCATTTCCTGTAAAAGAACTTGTCTCTATTTTTTATGATTCTCTAGTACCTCTGAAATGTTTTTATTGCATTTCACTGGAAACCAAAATTCACGTCAAAATGTTGATTTCATTATAAAATAAAGATAGTAAGAATTGGGAAGTGCCATCTACATAGTCATGTGATCATGCCATCACATTTCTTTCAAGGGGGGAAGAAATATCTGTTTGATTCAGCTAGTCATATCAGCTCAAGGTTCAGAAGCTGTGTTAGTCCAAGTGAGTTAAGTTTCGAATGGAGGGAGAGCGGAACTGCTTATTTGGAAGGAGAAATACACACATAGACAGACACTGCAGAGGTACACAAGAGGCCATCACAGTTCATGATACAGGGCAGTTTCCCCTGTCTGGGCCATGCTCTGTACTGATGAGATGATACTGAGATGAGAAATTGCAGGATTTGGCTTTATGAAAGCAGAAGAGCTGTTCCTGTCTTCCAGAGGGTACCCCAGGGGCAGATACACAAAACTGCAGTACTGTGGTGCATTCAGAAGAACCAGCTGTAGCTTCCATTGCCTTAATCATGGTGATGTAAGAAGCAGACGGTAGGAGATGTGCTTGCTTCAGCTCTGATGGTAGTATGAAACTACCACTGAAGTTATTTGTAGTTATATGCCTGTGGACAGCACAAATCACAGGAAACAAACAGACTTTAAACAGGTTGTATCTCCTCAAAAGCTGAGTGCAATTATGTGCTGAAGTTAAGTTGGTCCTGCAGCCAAAGTGAGCTCCTCGAGCCACAACCAGCCCCAGCTAACAGGCTTGTGAGGACTCCTTAAAGAAAAAGTCATGGAAGATTTCTTAACTGCAGAGACCTACTGGTTGTCCTACTAGATAAACATACTCCGGGTCACTGCAAACTCCACCAGGCTTTCCCCAGCCTTACCAGGGGCTTAATCTATGTAAAATCAGCGTGCAGGACTAAATACGCCTTCCACTGGAAGTTGCCTGCTGAGTCCTCCTGGCAAGGTCCCTGCGGACCTGTTGCAAGCGTTGAGGAAGACACAGGCTTTCAACGGCATGATTCAACAGCAGGGGTAGGTTGAGTCAAAGTTACTTTCGCTTGCCTGAATTGAGCGGTCCTGCGAGGTGCCCTGCACTAGGCAACACTGCCAGTCCCAGCAGCTCCTAAGGCTAACACAGCTGCCCCTGTGCCCTGCCCGTGCTGGCATCACCCAGTGGGGTGGCCCACTTTGCCTGTCCACCAGCAGCATCACCTTGGGAAAGAAATAAATAAATTGGTGAAATTGCTATATCAAACGAACATCAAACCCCTTTCACAGAGTACTCAGTAATGAGACCTAACATACAGCACGTGATCCCTGCCAAGCCCCTGCCCCAGCTGCAAGCTCATGCTGCCAGGTGAATAGTTTAGGTGAGCAGCACGGGTGGCTTCAGAAGAGCTCTGTTGCAGAAAAAGCCAAGCAAGGAGATGGCTCCTTGGGCAGTGCTGCTCTGCATAAACTCAGCTGGATTGTCAGTGCTGGTGGCAGCTGGAGCAAAACCTGATGGGTGCAAAGGCAGTAGTTAATGTTTTCACCGTGCTCTGTCGCTCTTGTTTGCAAAGGCAGCAAGATGCAAGTTCTGTGCAAGGGGAGAATGCTTCCTAGCAAGCACGCACATTGCCTAGGGCCTGTCAGCTTGTGTGTATTACACTGGGCACCCATTTTATTCTGTTAAAAATTAATGCTCAGGTGAAACTAATAATTTTACAGCAGGTAATAGAAATATGGACAGAAGTACTATAAATATTATTTTCACATGGCATGTAATTTTTGCTTTGTTTCTTCTTTCTTTTCCTTCAGTTCTCCTCCATAAAACTATCATAATAATAGTAATAACAAGAAAAAAGAAGAAATAGTAAAGTAGTAAAATAAAATAATTTAAAAATAAATAAACCAAACCAAAACCTTTCTTGTGACAGAAATAGTCTCAGACATGGAAAAATATGTAAATTTAATCTTCTTCATAGAAGGGGATGTTACTAGATGAGTGCTTCAATAGCTGACCCACAGTGTATCTTGACTAAATAGCTGTTTGAAGATATGAGTAGTTAGATGGAAGCAGTTGTCCTCAAGATGGTCTAAATACCTCATACTGTGTTCATTAAGGACATCACTCAGAAAAGTCTGTTAGGATTCATGGGGTTCTCTGCTCAATTTGATCATCTTTAGAAGCTCTCAAGATCACAGGCCAGATTCTTCAAAGCAAGGGATAAAAGAGATTTTCCTTTGTACAGTTTGGATGTGGAGCTATTTTAAATTAAACAATATTTTAATAAACTTAGTTTTCATTTCATTAATAGTTTTTCATTTTGTAGTGGATGGGTGAACGACTGTTAAAGCGAATATGATAAGAAAAACCATGCACTTGTTTATATATAATTTTCAACTTTATACTGGAGCTTTTGTGCTATTATCTGGTAGAAAATATTGTTAATTTCTGACTGTCTTAACATAATAGTAATGGGGCCTCTTAATAACAAGTTTTTTCCATACTTGGTGTAATTTGCATAAGATGATAGACTACTGTATGGACTTTTAAATCAGTAAAAGGAAAAATTACTCTAATTAGAGCTGGTTTTAGGATTCTGTCATCTCAGTTTATGAGGACCTATGATTGTTTAGACTGAGGGAACTAAAAATGTGAAGGAAAATCACAACTGTCAAAGTTTTAATGGGGATACAGTACAAATAATGAGATTTGGAGTTAAAGCATGCTTGAAAATGTCAGGACCCAATACAATCCGGGAGTGTCTGCACTGAAAAACAATCAGTTCTTTTTTGGAACCCATTATGTGGGTGACATCTAGACTTTATTATGAAAGATGATTTACTCCCACAAGACAGCTTTTCTGTGAAAGTAAATTATAGTGGCTGAAAATTTTTTATTCAGCGTTGATAGGCTATTTTTATATATGGAATCTCTACAACAGATTCCTTTGGGATTTGTAGTTCAGGTGTGTCCTTCTGTCATTTTCTCTAGAGACTGATTTGCCAGCTAAGCTATTTTTCTCTGTACTTATTCTTCCTTGGACTACAGCATGTTTTGGGATCTCCTAACAACAGTACATTATTAGAAAATAGACTTGGACAACACGGTTCATGAAGGTGATTGGGAGCATAAAAACAGATATATGCTTTATATTTAGGAAATGTGCTGATTTTTCCCAATATGAATAGAAATGCCAAACACTGAAAATTCTACACAGAAAGACATCTTATCCTCCCCCTCCAAAAGTAACATTTTGTTGAAAACTTATCAGAAAAAAGATAAGTTTATGAATTCTTTTTTGGCAACCACCACTGTTGGGGGGCTTCTTGTTTAGGTAGTGTCCAATCCTTTTCCCTTTCTTCTATTACCACAATAGATATAATTGACATTGCTTCCTAGCCCCTACCTCAGCTGTCTTTAGGCCCTGAAACTTTTGATTTCTCATAACATCACAAGTAAAAACTGCACTTGCCCTGTGAATTTCAATGGTTGCTTAAGACTTTTTTTTTTCTTTTACTGTTAGGGCTTCCAGGATTTTTGCTGTTTGATGTTGCAAAGTATGGACATTTAAAGAAAAGATCAAAGCACACTCCTGGTTAATAAAACTCAGCAAAAGTTACTGCACAAAATGCTGGTAAAATTAGACTTCAGCAAAGAATCATGGATGGCTAAGGATCAAGGGGAAACATTAAAAATCAGAGTAGAAATATTTTTTAAAAAGCAGAAGAATGAAGAAGAATTTGGTTTTAGAAGGATAGCTGGGAAAGACATTACATGTTGTTATCTAATTTCATATTTTCGTTTTCACACTGGCTAACAGATAAAGTGCTGGAAGGTAGATTAGAAAGTCCATAGCTTAACAATGTTGATAGTAGTCAATGAGCATGTCTTCTGAATGAAGACATAATACTTACATTTGATATCATAATACTTCATAGTTATACTAGATTATAAAATATGGAAAAAACACCATCTTGTTTTGAAGAATAATAGCAACAAGAACTTGACAAAAGAAGACCTTTAGATATAAGCTATTTATTTTAAATGTCTTATTTTTTATTTAGAATAAAGAAAGGAATGCCTTTAAAGTAGCCTGTTTTTCCTTTGTAAGGAGTTCATTAGACAGGTTATGTAGGAGAAAGCAACTCTGTGTTCCTTATTACACTGCTGCTACTTTTAATCTCCCTTCTAGCATTGTCCATACCATTTGTTTCAAGCAGCAAGCATTCTTGTAACAGAGATATTAACAAAAAATTGACGTTAACTGATTAAGAAATAACTCATTCCATAGGAAAATTGTGTCTAACCCTTATAGCTAAGACTGTATGCCCTATATGATCAATGTGAAATCATACTTCTAATAGCAGAAGTTACTGTCAGTTACCTTGTTATTGCTATAAAAGTCCACTCTTTCCCAAGAATACTGTTAATATTTTCTGGCAATGAGTTTCACGTATTAACTGTGCCGTGTAACATGTGGTTCCTCTTACATGTTTAAAATGCCACTTTTAAGTCAAATATGTTCTTGTGTCAAAGACGAATGAGTACTTGATTTACTCTTGCCATGCTTTTCTTTGCTCCAACAAATCCAGTCCTCTAAACATAACTAAATATTTTTATCTGTCTTTCTGCAGTAATACAGAATGCTACAAGTAATTGTTGTCACCTTTTTGTATTCCATCTGGGTAATCCAAATAGGAAAGGTAGCTCAAGGTGAAAACACTGCTGATTTTCTAAAACTGTTCTATTCCACTGTTGACCAACTGTGCTTCTTCCAGGTCTTCATGTGAACTGAACTCTACTGGCTTGACTGTTACTGGGCACTGAACAGGTGTTTCATTACACTTGTCCCAAAAGATGTTAATTTTTTCTCTAGATAAACAAGACACTGACAAGTGGAATAGTTTGCATCTGACAGGTGGGAATTTTATTAAACTAATACCAAAGGAAAAGTCAAGACATGTGACATAGTGTGGTCCTTCTCTGTAGTGACCACAAAGTGTTATTTAAAGAGTCCAGTCCAGTAAAACTACAGAATTTGCACCCAAATGTAGGATGATGGCTTTCTCTGAGGAGTTCTAGAGTAAGGGTTCAGTCGCATTAACAGCTCAGGGGTCTTCGTCTCTTCAGATGAGGATTGAGAAAGCCAGTGGCATTGACTTACGGTGAGTGAAATTTAAAGCTGTGCATAGTCCCAACCTTGCCTCTCAAGCTGTCTATACACCCCAGCTGCTGTGCAGCAGATGAAAAGAAACACATGTCTTGTCCAGTGAGAAATTAATTTTTTCTGACCCTGGAAAAGCCACCCTGTCAAAGTCTAGAACATGTTGGAAAACCAGTGTTTCCGTGAGAAAAAGAGAACTATGAGCACAAAGGAAGAATAAGGTAATGCCACTAGGAGGACAAAAAACAGTCTTCCGATTCTTCTTGTCGGGAGGTGTGGAAGAGCCAGTTGACTACATCCCTTGAAGACCAGTCAGTTACTGCTTTAAACTGTGAGGATGGCTCGCCTCTCCAACATCAATTATTCATTGTGTGTGAGATAAAATGAACACTTGTGGCAGCCACACAGAGATAAAAAGCTGTGGGCGTTTCCTCACAAACCGCTTGCCCACACAATTCGTATTCCTACAGTCTGTCCATCCTGCATTAGTCAAACAAAAGCTGCTACTTTTCCATTTTAAAAGCAGTAAATGTTTCCCAAATGGAGACAGTTTCTTTAGATGGCAGCAGCAGAGATGACTATTCTTATTCTTTCATTGCATGTTGAACATTGATTTCAATTGCTATCACTCAATGAAACTCAGAATGATAGGATGAGATGTTCTTACTTTGATCTTTCTTCAAACAGATTATGCAAAGGAATCATCCAATATTTGTGTGTGAATTTGTTATTTTCGATGATTAACATTTAACGAGTGGGGACAAAAGGAAAAAGGTAAGCTGACTCCTTAAAAATTCAGAAAGCCAGAAAGAACCAACCCGCTTTCTGGGAGACGTCACTGAGATGATGTCATCTTTCACTTTTGGTATCACTGTTGTGAATTTTGAGTATTTTTAATAAAGTTTGCAGAACTTCTTGGGATTTGGCTCCCCAGTCACAAGCTATGAAAACAAATCACTTTCAAGCAATTGAATAGCTTCCAATATCAGATTCCATGAGTAGAAATAAACAAACAGAGCTTTGTACCCATTTGTGCTGATTCCTGGGGAAGAATCTTATTCAATGGACATTTGGCAATTTGGATTCCAATCCCCTTTTCTTCCTGGCGTGCAGTCATAGCAAAAGCAGACTATTTTTAACCAGTTACTCACTAGAAATCTTTCAGAAAATGTGTTTTTGTATCTGATACATTTTAAAGTATCTAACTCAGACGATATTTAAAATTCTTCCATACCTCACTGAATATTTTCTCATTTTGAGTTTTTCCTTTCCTCCTTATCATTTAACTTAGTTATTCTTCCTTTTTGTGGTTTTTTCTGTGTTCTGTTTTGCTTCCTTCTTTTCAGTTTTTTAATATACAGTGCATTTCACATTCTTACATTTCTTCCATCTGTTTCCCTCTTTTTTTCTATTATTTTATTCCTTCCTTTTCTTTCACTCGCTTTCTTTGATACTCCCTATCACTCCATCAATCTATTGATTGACAAGTTGACGTACTGCTTTGAAAGGGTTCTCTAAAATAATTTCAGTACCACAAGAACGTTCAGATGTACACAAGGCACGTTCATTTTCAACCCATTAAATTGTCATTGGAATACTGAAATTGCTGGAGTGCAGTGACAATACTCCATTTTGCTTCTTCAGATATTCTAAGTTTGCCAGATAGGCACAAATCATGTACACCAGAGTCATACCCATCAAAATTGCAGTCTGTACTCTGCACTGCTCAAATTAGAGTCTTCTGCCAGATTGTTTGAAAGAATACACAGGAAAGTACACAGCTGTGGCAGTCTCTAACTAAATGAATAATGCAATGTCAACATCTGTAGGATTTTTGAAATGCTAAACGTTCAGATATGAAGTCTCTGCTGAGGACACAGATGGTAATGATCTTGTTGTTCTTGCAGTGGTTCCCACCAGAAACAGAGAGAGTTCCATAATCACACTGGACTGTTAATGCCTGAAACAATACTTTCCTTTAGCAGCACTAGCTCTCAATGCATCGCAGAATGATAAATGCTTGCTCTGTGGGTTGCATTTAATTCCAAGCTTTGTTAAGCTAAAGAAATCCAGTAATGGATATGGACATCTTCAAGCACGAATACAAATGCCAACACCAGTTGATAGCACTCAGCAGGTGAATTTAAACTGACAATCCAAGTTAAGGTAGAATAATTAAAATAAATTTTCCATTCAGTGTGAAAAGCATAAGAAAGTCCTAAGTTTACCTCAGCTAAACACAAAGAACTAAGCAAACATTTCTACATGCACAACTGTATTATTTCATGGGATTACACGTATTTTTCTGCTTTTTAAAACACTTTAGTATGCATTGCCTACTGAAAGTATATAAAGAAACAAAACTGATCTCTGAATACAAGCAAACAAATATATCTGGTATCATTCAGTGATTTAGGGCACAGATGAAAGAGAGCACAATGTCTTATAATTTATTCTTTGTCCATTACTTTTTTCCATCAATAAAAATTGTGTTCCAAAGGCAGTGAGCAAATACAAAAAACTACTTATGCTTGAATTAGTTGATGTCCCTGGAGTCAGAAAAAAGCTAAAAGAATTAACTGAAAAGTCAGCATAGTTAAATACTGATGAGGGGCAGAGGAATTATAAGCAGCTAATAAGAAAAGCAAGGACAGTATAAAACAAGCCTCTGAGAGAAGGCATGATGTCACCAATCAGCTTGTCTGGACAGTTGTAGTCTGAACACTTGATCCCAGATACAACTTATCTTCTTAGCTGGGATAGGCTATGCAGAAAGATTGAGGATTATTTCCTTTGTGCAATGACACAGCTGAGACAAATATATCAGAAATTTTAAAAGCTGTACCCAAAATGAAGAAGAATATTTGAAAAGCTTAAAAGACAGGGGGAAAGGTCAAGATGCTACACCAGAAATTCTAGGAAGCCTGTCCAGGCAAAGAAGGAAAAGGATGCATCATCTTCAATAAAGGTTCTTGATTAACTCTATACATAAGTTTATAAATTTCAATAACCTCCTCTTACTTGTTCGTTTTATTTTTTGGGAAAAGATAAGAACTTCAGCCAAAAGAAACCCGACATAAACAGCAGTTACTTTTCCTATTTAAATGCAGGAAACATGATCCTCAGAGACAACTACACACCTCTGTGAGGCTTGGAATTCATAACCATTAAGCTCTTTAAGCAACCAGCATCATTTCTCTGGGAAGGGATGCTTATTCCTGCAAATGCTCTATAGCAAAATCTGAAAGGGACAAGGTCGTGCACCATCCACATTGCTGTCCTTGGGAGCTACTTAGGAACTTTGCTGATCTCATGTTTTATCATGTCCAAACTACTTACCTTGTCCTCCACGTCCTGTGAAGATAGGGAGCCACGTGCTTCTGCTGCTCACTGACAGAGATGTCAGGAAAAGTGAGTTCCTATTTTATTTTGGCTACTTCTTTTTGAGTTTGACTCCTTCAAATGTTTGAGCTGCTGTCCGGCAGAAGGCTGCCTTGGGACTGGTGACGCCCGCTAAACAAAGGCTGAAGACAACTGTGCTTTTACCCGTTCAACAGAGAAAGATTTTTCCCATTCCTGAAGTCACACTTTGAAAAAGGATAAATGCTATTAGAAACAATTGGCGGGAGGAGCGGGGGAAGGGAAGATGGGAAGAAAGGTAGGGAAGAACAGCATAAGCACTTCCTAAAGTCAAGAAATCCTACAGAGCCCTGGACTGCAAGATCCTGGGGGACCATCAGGTGTGCAGTAGTTCAGTAGTTTAATCACATCATAATACCCCAAGGGGTGCAAAAATGTGCACAAAATCCTTAGCTATAGTTTTAATAGTGAGAAAGTTGCTGTAAAACAGAGCCTCTCAGGTCATACCATTCTTTTCCAGGGAAAAAAAAAAAGGTGTATTGTTCTTCCCATAGGAGAAAGGGAAGTATTCATAGCCAAAGAACAGCAGCAGACTGTGAACTCTGGGGTCACAGAAGCTGTTATAGCCAAGAGTAAAACCCAGTAAGAGTTCTCGTTAAGTAGAGAGGCAAAACTCAGGACCTCTGTGCTATAAACTGAAGAAGAACTTCTGCTACTAAAGTAGCAGATAGGGATAAAATGTCCAGATAAGGATTGGAAACATACATGCAAAATACGCATATTTAGCAGTGGCCAAAACTAATTAAAAAAGGAAAAAACAGTTTTACATACTTTGAAAAGAAAATTAGGCAGCTCTAAGATTCGTAAGTTTCAACACATAAAAAAAAAAAAAAAAAAGAAAAGATGAACATACACCTTGACGCACAGAACATTAGCATTTTGCACATGCAGGAATCTGAGCCTTCAAACCATGCCACAGAGGGCCTCAGTGACTTGCCCAAGGTCAAAATTTAAAACTCATGTAAGGCTCTTTGATTGTGATTTGCTTTCTAATGTAGAGAAATCTCACATGCTAAGGGAACTGAAACAATTCCTAGGCATACAAGAGCTCCATCTTAACTGATTTACTATTCACATATACTTTAAAGAATCTGATCCCAGTAGATGTTTGTTCACATCACAAAGATACCAAATTGTTTGAAATAATCTGTTCGAGTTGGAAGACTTTGTAGAGTAAAGGCCCAGAAACCCAGAACTGAAATAGAAGACATCTTACAAAGCAGGATCAAAGGATACACTGTCAGATGCATTTCAGGAAGCTGAGACGGCGTTTCTGCGCTCTGTGAATAATTTGAATCCAGGCTATCTTGTGTTAATATGTAAAGCGTTTATCAAAAGCTTAATAATGGAGTTAATATGGTAATAAAACTTCTGCTCCCTTGTGAAACTTTTACAATTGGTAAGACTTTTATTTTGGTTTTTCCCCTAGGAATCTTCTTCATTTTCACTGCACGTCCTTCCATTGCTCTGTTTCTTAAATCAGAAACTGCTGATATCTACTCTGGCACATTATCGCAGCAACTGTAGTACCTACTACGATACACTCAGGCCAATAAGGGCCTGACTTTTTGATAACATAAGCTTCCAGCAAAAATCTGAGCCAAATCCAGAAAAGCCCTTAGATACTCCTGTTTTTAGCTACATAGTTAATTTCAGTTGAACAGTCACTGGAAAAATATTCCAAATTACACATATTGTGAAATACTTTGCTGATGGTCAACAGCCTCACTGATGAACCAGTTTCTGTCTATACTACGTGTGCTAAAATGTGGTTATAGTTCATACAATTTTGCCATTTCCCAAGAACACAGAACCATGGAATCTTGTCTTTCTGATCTGACTGTCAGTGTATCAGACTCTGCTTTCTGCTGCACATGTGCTACCCAAATAAATGAAATAATACTCTACAGAACAGAATATAAGCTTTTTGCCATGTACCTTAATGATAAACAGTCTGATAACTGTGATGTTCTGACCATCATGGAATGTCTTTACCTCTATATACACCTGTATATCTAAGTACATTTCGGTTTCCATAGGCAAAGCACCTCCCTAACTGAGGAAGCTGATCTATAACAGGCACTAATACTACAGATTATAAAGCCAAAGAACAAACAATCTGTTTGGAAAGATTATGATTTGTAGACCTATGATCTTAGGAGTGTTTCAGTATGTTGAAGAACCTCACAGAGAAAGAAGAAAATGTTTTATGAAACCTTAAATTATGTAAAATACTGAGAACTATTATATGAGGCATTTTAAATAAGGGCAGAATAAAGACTAAATACTTCTGAACTGTCTCAGAAAAATTAATCCTTCTTAATTCATGCACCATTACTAAAGACTGATATTAAAATGCCTCCTGCGTTTAGGCTGATGTGGTTATAATTATTCATTTGTTTTAATTCATATTTTATGTACTGTATGTATCTTTATGCAGCACCAATTGTGGTGGCATCCAACAATTAAAAAACAAGCATAAATTAATCTCTCATTTGCAGGCAACCGTCTTCAATTAATGAACTAAAGGACCTTCTATGATTTTTAATTAAAGTTCTGAATAAGCCAATACATCTCATATAAATCTTATGAAATCTGAACTTTTCAAGAGGACCTTTCTAACAACACCTTGGAGGCCATTTTATCCTTATTGCAAGAACAAGAGCCGAAGCTTTTTGTCTCTCTGACTGCTACTGGGTGCTCCAGGACAAGGTAATACCCTCCCAGCACCGCTTGAGCAGTAGTTAGTGTATTGATTCTAGCCTCAGAGAAGTTATGTTCAATTTTTTAGCACTGACTCCCTGAACGACCCTGGGAAAGAAAGCTGGTGTTTTGTACACAATTTCTTTGTCTCACGTGGACACAGCAGTGCTAAGTCATGGAGTCAGTGATAACGCTATGTAGAAACTGTAAAGTTACTTCCATAAATGTTATTATAATCACTAGCCAGCACTTTACTTCACAGGGTTCATTCTCAAACACAGCCTCTGAACTTTGACCCAAAGGTGCTATTTTGGGTATAGATCCACAGAACAAAAGAGAATTTGGGGCAAAATGCCCAGGCTTCTTTCTGGCATGGGACGACTGTAACAGCACCCTTCATATTTATTAGGCTTTTCCAGTTCCTGAATAAGAAACAGCATGTGGTGACTATTGTCAGAGAACTGATAATGACAATACACCCAGCGGTCCAGGAGGCTTTTTCTGGTAGCCACATATGGCAGCATGGTGGCTGCTGAGCAGAGAATCTAGGATATATAAATTTCCCAAGTAGTCCTGCTCCCAGACATAGTACAGGAGGTGAAGTTGCCAGCTATAATCCAAACAAGAACATGCAATGAATAAATTGAAGTGGAAAACACAGAACTCAGAGCTCATGGCAAATATGCCCTCAAGGAGAGAGAAAAATTGAGAAATATGGATATATTTCCAACAAAAGTAAGTTACACAAAAATCTTTTTTTAGGCCTGATTTTGGACCATATCAGCCCCAAGCCATCCTTCTGATGAGAATATAAGAGACTGTGGCAAAGATCCAGCTGCCAAGTAGCTGGGTCCTAAACAGACAGAGGTTGAAAAATAAAAAACTACATTACCTTTAACTTAGCACTGACCACTACTTTTCATGTCGTAAGCATACTACCTGCTGTACACACAGAGACATCATTCTATTAATATTTGATTGGTGAAAATCAGATTATCAGTAGTTAATGCGACTATGGACTTCTCTTTGGCAAAGCTGCTATCTGCTTTTAGATGCAAAATGATATTTCTGTCATTACCATTTGTAGGTTACGAATATTCATGTTGAAAAGAATGAAAACACTATTCATCATTATTTAGATTTGAAAGACACTTGAGGAGGATATCAATATTAAATGACTTCTCAAAGGATATAGGAACACGTTTAAAATTTTAGGAATAGAGCTACTATTTGCAAACCTAAATATGGGTTTATATATCATGAAACATAGTCCCTTTTATTAATTATTAATAAAAATTTTAACAAATTATTTTTACTTTTTCTTGAAACAGCCAATTAGAATACTTTGGATAATTAACTTATACAATACTTTTTGATTACCTCACACACAAATGCATATATGTGTGTTTCTATGAAGATGGTAGTTTTCATACATAAAACACAGGTATATTCTTTTCATCAGAATGGTGCTATAACTTAGGGGCAAAAATAAATTGCTCAATAAGGAGCCATATATGTCTCTTTCCAGTGAAATTCTGCATCTCTCTGCCTCATCAAACAGCAACCACCATGTGTAGGCAGAAGACTCCTGGAAATTAAATAAATTGTGCCATGCAGAGAAAACAAAACCAAGCAGTTCCATAGCGTGACATAGTGAAATGATGATAAAGCCAGATTTTACAGTGCTTCCATCTGTCATATACTTGTCCTATGTCCATTGTCATAGACTTGCCATCCTGAATTATATGATACTCTATAAATCCTCTTTTCACTTTAAAAGGTACAGAAAGAGCCTATGCTACTGCAGATTTGAATCTGAGGGGAAAATATGTGTACGTACTCATACATCCAGTGCTAAAAGAAAAAATTATATTGCAAACTTAAACACTGAGACATTGATAAATGTCAGAAATATTTCCATTTAGAATTCCTGACTATGTAACAGTGTTTAATTCCAATTTTGCCTACTTTCTTTTCTAAAACCTCTTAAAACCTGACTCCCTGTTATCTTAGCTCATTGTCCTGATAAACTAAATTCCCTAGGTCCCACACCTGATTTATCTAATCTAAGATACTCTGCCCAATTAATTCTCATTTATTTTGCAGCAGGATTTATTAGCTGAAGCATAATGACAAACTGAATGCAATGCCTGGCCATCTTAGAAATCAGGCACAAAAATTTGTGCCTCACTCCGAAAAGCTGTATGGGCACAAGCTTCATTTTCCAAATTCTTGCCACAATATCCTCTACTTCGGGTTTCTGCTCCCCAGCTCTCCCACACTTCTCTTTTCTAAGCAGATCTGCTTCTTCTTCCCTTTCCATCTATGTCAGACAGCTTTCCTCTCCCTTCCTCTTTCAGCCAGGAACAGCCAACATCTTCACTGCAAAACCTGAAGCATATGGAGGCTAGTAAAAGTCTTCAGGGAAGAAAATGAAAACAAAGAATTCTGTATGTAGCTTCCTGGGAAAACTGGGACAAATTTTCAATAGATGGCAAAGGGCACAGCCCTGATACAGCAGCTCCTCTTTGCCAAACTTATTTGAAGCTTATTTGACACCCATCGTTCATAATTATTTTACATTCAGACTCGTAAACATTTTTCTATGCTGATCAGTGAACACTTTCAGAATTTTCCAAAATTGTTCAGCTCGGGTAGTTAAATCTAGGCAAAATTTGAAGCATTTGAAAATAAACGTCAAGGAACACAAATAGGTACTGGTCCTTATCCCACCTCTGAACAAGTTGACCTTGAAATCTTCCTTACACAGCCAAAAGTAAATCAAGCATGTTCTTAAATTCTGCAGCTTTTAATTTTTATATGAAGTGAACAATCATTCTCCAATACTGAGGGCAGATGTGCTGGGGATGGGCAGGCTGTGTAGATTTCTGCACAGTGCTGCTTCACGAAGACATCAAACACTTGCCCCAAAGAGAATAAAGGCATTGAACAGTTGTCACAACTCTCTCAATGGAAGAACAGCACCATTACTGAAAATTTTAGTGATCTATAGTTTATCTTTATTTTATCCTCATGTACTCAGGCAGGTGGACTTTCTAAAAGAGGTCTCAAAGCTAAGGTCACACAGGGAGCAATAAAGCAAGTGTTCAAATACTACTCTGTGCCTGTATTTCAGGCATTATCTATTATTTTACAGGGACAAAAAGAGGACACTGGTTCCTTGTCTCCTCCTTCATGTCAGTGATAACATTTCAAGAAATGGTGTCAGTGCCAGTTGTGATGATAGATTTTGTAATAGGGAAGCTGTTTCAGTGGAAAGTAGATGTAGGTCATCAACCTGTGACTCACACGAACATGCTCAGAGATGTTAATGCAGGGAGCAAAACCAAACAATTTGCTGAAAGTTTCTGTCATTTTTACAGATATTAGAGAAAGATTCTACAAAAGGGAAATGACATCTTCAAAGCTGTCATACTCTTAAAATTCTGATACAGCTAAAAAACCCAATTTTCTCCACCCCCCACCAAAAAAACCTCCCAACTAAAACCACTTTCTTCTAGGAAATCAAAAGTTACCTAAGATACACTGTCATCTGAAAGCAGTAAAATTTGATCCTGGGAACAAATGCCTTGTTTGCTTGGTTTTTAAAAGCATGTAAGAGCCTAAGAGTAAGGCTGGGAATAGTTTTGTCTTCATGTCCTAAAACTTTTCCAACCTTTTTTTTTCTTGTTCTGTAAAAGAATGAAAAATTGAATTCTCAAATGTTTTTTTCATGAGATAGTAATGTAAACAGAAATCATAGTGACTTCAAGTGCTTCAATTAAAAACCTCAGCCTTTATTTTATAGTACCTGAAGGGCCTGAAAATTTCATAAAATGCACCAAAGTAAATGTAATCAACAACTTTTTCACCTCTGGCACAATGGATTTATACTAATAGTAAAGTTCATCTATACAGGAAAAAAAATTACTTAGACTTGGTATAACATTGTTGAATTAAGTACTACAGACAGTAGTGACTATCTAGATGGATAGTCGCTTCCTTCCATCCTAGTTACTAAACATTTTGGTCTCTCTCTCTTTCTTTCTCTCTCATAAAAACACATCAGAAATTCCTGTACACAATGGTCACATGAAGAACTTGAGCAGAGCATGTGGAACAAAACTGGAGTTTTTATGATAATGATATTGAATAGGTCACGTTAAAAGCAGATAATAATATTTATCAGTAGAAAATAATAATTTAAGACTGATGGGTGTATTAAAGAAATGAACATAATTAAAGCTTGTCTCTTAAAATGTTAAAATGATTTCCTTCATCATCCACCACTACAACAAGAAATGTAGCTTCTGTTGGATGTCACTGAAAAGCTGGATACTGGAGGATGTTCTGTACTCCCATTTTAAGTACAAAGAAGTTGCAGGAGGGAGTGGCAGGGGAGAAAGACTTTTTCAGCAGAATAATACATTTGAAACTCTGGTATCTTTCCTGGATTCTATCTTAATTTCATGCATAGTGAGATGAATAGAAGACTATAATTTAATTTTGATGGACAAGCAATCAGACCCTAGATACCATTACTGTAGTGAACTTCATACTGAATTTCAGTGGAGGAAACTTTCACAGGCCAGTGTTAGATATTGTTCTGGAAATTTGTTGGAGACAAGTTACACAGCAATGTGGTAGCATTTTCCCCATGGAAGGAAAAAAACATCACTTAATTTATGAATTTGATATCTCCGGCAGAATAAGGCACAAGCAATCCAAGGTAACTCGTCCATCTTGGTCTCTGTGCTAATGTTATCAGGATTTCTAGATGGTTCTTTTTTCTTTATGTTTAAATGAAGTAGGTACAAGATGCAGTGTTAAGCCTTATACTTATGACTTGATTTTGTAAAAAGCTGAAAGTCCTGAACCAAGGTAGAGCCAAAGAGTTCAGAATGCATTCTTGTTGAAAACTCTTATGCAGCAGACTTTTAAAGGCTCAGATAGTTGCTTTTCTTGTCATTGTTCTGCAGGAGTCACTGTTTTAAAGCTATGAAGGATGCTAAGTAGAATTACGCATTTTTTTCCAAGGCTCTTGATAAGATGGTTTTCTTCACAGAGTTATTGGCTAGAATTTAGCTGAAGATGTTAGCTTTATGTGACTTTTTTTCTGACTCCAGCAGGGAGGGTCGAACAGGAACCCTTATGAACAAGCCCTGTAGATACAGAGGCAACTTTTTTACCTCTGTAATGTTGCATATCCCGTGTCCATCAAGTGTTACGGGGTTTTTTTGTTCTTTCATGAAAACTCTATAAGCAAGGTCTAAATAAAGAATACTACAATTCATTGAAGCGTAGGATAAAGTTCCTCCTTTTTGACAGCTGATTGCCTAGAGGCTAAAATTGCATATCTGGACCATTTATGAGATGTATCTTTGAGTCCTAAATAAGCCCTGGTTGTTTTTGGAGGTATGTTCTCTGTGGTCATCAGGCAGTGATCAGTGCAGTACTTTTGCACACTGTTAAGCTTTCTGCTGGGAAAGGAAAACTTAAGACCACAGTTTGGGCTCCATGGTATACCAGGATTTCAACATGAAAAACAGCAGCTGTTTTTTCCTATTATGACTTCCCAGTTGGCAGATTTTCTGCTCAGAGAGCCTACCACCTGGGCTTATGCCAACAGAAGTGGAAACAGTTGCATTCAGTCTGTGATTAACAGAATAAATTCCCCTTCCTGCAGATGAAAAGTCTAGATTTTATCAGAAAGGATATGTCACTGAAAAGTGATGACAAAGCCAGGTTCTCATACTCGGGTGAGCTGAGGAGGTGACTCTTTGGGAGGAGGAGTCCACCCTGCTAAATGCAGATGGTGAGCAGAACCCCCAGCACCACCATCCTCCCTGGGGCTGCTCTCAGCCACCTGAGCAGTACCTTGCCTCAGCGCCGGGCTCCTGCTCCAATTCCTGCTGCTCTGGACTCTCATCCCTGTAAGTCTGTTCTCTAGAAACATAACTAACCTAGACATTTCCTTCACTCCTGTTGAAACACATCTGCAGTATGTTCCTCAGAAAACCTTCAGATGTGTGTACTGTAAAACAATCGGATTGCATTGTCTGTAAAAAAAAAAATCATGTCTTACTCTTCTTAGGGTAAACCACAATTATCCTTATATTTCACTGTCACAAACTTTGCTATTCTGCTGATCACTACTCATATATTCAGCAACCATTCCTTTCCTGAACAAAGTAAGATCATAGTGGCAAAAATCAGAAAACATGAGTGGATATGCTTACATATTTTTCACTGATTTCGTTCATGATGATGATGCCTGGCTACTTCCACTTCATCTGAAGGATGAGAGAAGTGTCCATTACAGTTCCTGGACAGCATTAATTCTCTGCAGGCAACACCTAATTTTCCTTTGAAACGGGAGGAGAAAATGGCTACATGTTATGATCACTGAGCTGTTTCAAATGTTCACAGTGCAACTACAGGCCAGTCAGTCTCACCTCTGTGCCCGGCAAGATCATGGAGCAGATCCTCCTAGAAACTATACTAAAGCATATGGTAAATAGAGAGGTGACTGGTGACAACAAACATGGCTTCACTAAGGGCAAATTGTGCCTGACAAATTTGGCGGCCTTCTACAACATTGGTGGATAAGGGAAGAGCAACAGATGTCATCTACCTGGGCTTGAGCAAAGCATTTGATACTGTCCCACATGACATTCTTGTAATTAAACTGGAGAGACATGGATCTGATGGATGGACCACTCAGTGGATGAGGAACTGGCTGGATGGTCACACTCAAAGATTTGTGGTCAATGGCTCAATGTCTAAGTGGAGACCAGTGATGAGTGGAGTTCCTCAGGGGTCAGTACAGGGACTAGTACTGTTTAACATCTTTGTCAGCGACATGAACAGTGGGACTGAGTACACCCTCAGCAAGTTTGCTGACAACACCGAGCTGAGTGGTGCAGTCGACATGCTGGAGGGAAGGGATGCCATCCAGAGGGACCTTGAAAGGCTTGAGAAGTGGGGCCATGCAAACCTCACGAAGTTCAACAAGGCCAAGTGCAAGGTCCTGCATGTGGGTCGGGGCAATCCCAAGCACAAATACAGGCTGGGCAGAGAATGGATTGAGAGTGGCCCTAAAGAGACGGACTGAGGGGTGCTGGTTGACAGGAGGCTCAACATGACCCAGCAGTGTGCGCTCACAGCCCAGAAAGCCAACTGTACCCTGGGTTGCATCAAAAGAAGGATGGCCAGCAGGTCGAGGGAGGTGATTCTACCCCTCTGCTCTGCTCCAGTGTGCCCCCACCCGGAGTCCTGTGTCCAGCTCTGGAGCCCTCAGCACCGGAAAGACATGGACCTGTTGGAACAGATCTATAGCAGTGCCACAAAAATGATCCGAGGAATGGAACATCTCTTCTATGAGGAAAGGCTGAGACCATTGGGGCTGTTCAGCCCGGAGAAGAGAAGGCTGTGGCGAGACCTTCTAGCAGCCTTTTAGTACTTAAAGGGGGCCTACAAGAAAGCTGGGGAGTGACTTTTTACAAGGGCCTGTAGTGATAGGACAAGGGGTAATGGCTTTAAACTGAAAGAGGGCAGGTTTAGATTAAATACAAGGAAGAAATTCTTTACTGTGAGGGTGGTGGGGCACTGGAACAGGTTGCCCAGAGAAGTTGTAGATGCTCCGCTCCCTGGCAGTGTTCAAGGCCAGGTTGGATGGGGCTTTGAGCAACCTGGTCTAGTGGAAGGTGTCCCTGCCCATAGCAGGGGGGTTGGAACTAGGTGATCTTTAAGGTCCCTTCCAGCCCAAGCTGTTCTATGATTCTATATCCGAATGGGTTCTGAATGATCTCTACGTTTGTTTTGGTCTCTGTTGTTACTTTGGTTACTCACATCACAAATTGCCCTGTTTCTGGGAGGCAAGATACATTCAGAGCAGAGCAATCTCATTCTCCGGAAAATGATGTAGATCAGGAACCACGTGCAGGTTGCTAACAAAACAGCTAGGTGCAGATTGTTAGCAGGTTGTTCCACTTGTTAGCTGGAAAACAACGATTTCTTTCACCTAAGTACATGGGAAGTTTGGAAAGATGCACCACCTTACACAGATTGTGCACCTACGTGTAAGCAGTGAGATTACTGCTGCTTCCTTCTCTCTTCTGCATGCCTCATTAAGTAGGCCGTAGACTTTAAAATTTTAGGAGAGTTGATTCATACACTTCAGCTCTAGGCCCTATTTCTATTTTTTCAGAAAGATTAAAGGGTAAATATCCAGCATAAATGTCTGCTTTCTTGCCTGCTACAGCTTAGCTGTTGTTATTCATAAATAGATACTTGTTACCAGTGGTACAGTACTGTCTGTCTTATGCCCATGACATAATTGATCTGGGCTGTAAATCAACAGTGCTGTGAAAGATGAGTGACAAACTCCTGTGAAAATCTCATCCATGTTATATTCTACACTACATCCATGCACGCAGATGCTACGGTTGTCATCTGAAACTTTTACCAAGGTTTATGTTAGGTGTTCCCTTCCCCACCCCATTTAAAAAAAAAAAAAGAAAACCCCACAGCATATCTTCAGAGCTTCCCTTCAGTGACAAATTTTGGGTTTTGGGCCATCCTCAGTCACAAGAAAACATTTCTGTGGGTATTACAGACTCTAATGCTCATTAAAGACCTGAGCCAACTGTCATGGAAGCCATTTGAATTCTTTCAAATTACTTCCTGGTAGTTCAAGTCAGGCCCTGAAACACCTATATGACTAAAAATCACTGTTGTTTCCAGTGACCACCTTCTGTTGTTTCTGTATGAAGTATTTATATGCAAATATTAAACTGTATTTCACAGTAACCCAGTGAATAACTCGGTGCTTTTGGGCTGTAATTAAAGATTTAAGGCATTCAACAAAAATGTCATTGTGTAATTAAAACCAATAAAAATCTTTCCACGTTAAAATATTTGCCTGTTGCAATTCAATCTTTGTTCTAGGTGTACTATAGGACTTTTCTAGCTAATCTTACTTAAAGCAAGCAGTAAGCTGTTTTTCCCTGGATCAAGGCTTTGAAAAGTCATATTGCCTTAATCTTCACACTGTTAAGAATTGTAATGTGTATTTATTCCAAACGTTTGGTCCCATATGCATTATTTAATTTCATTAGAGATAATGGGCAAATTGATAGTCACTGCAGTTTCATACTGCTTGTGTTTCTTTGTTGGAATTGTAGAGCTATAATCTGGTTATTATCAGACACACCATTATAGACTGCGTTGGCCCCTACGACTGGCTCTCGGGTCCCTCTCCAGCAGTTGCTTGGTCTATAAAACACATGCATACTCTCAGTGTCTCCAAAACAGCAAAAACTGGACTCCTTCCTGCCTGCCCCTCCCTGCCAGTGGTTTGATGAATAACAGTGATGGTTTAGTTATCCTTGCAGAAGGCTGGGTTTCATCACATGATGAGCAACCACATACCCAGTGAAGCAAAAGAGGCAGAACGCCATGAGGGAAAGAGAAACCCGGAGTCCACTCATATTGCCCTGGTGAGAAACATGAAGTAGGATCCTGTAATGACCCATGTTCAAAGGAACTAGCTGGTGTCTTCAAGACCTTCAAATGATGTATTCTGGGGGCTTGGAAAAGAGAAAGATTCAGAAGCCTAGTCCACATAACCTGATGGAAAAAAGGTCACATTAACCTTAATTTATAAGCTTCAAATTCTGTCCCTTTGCTTTCTAATTCCTGGTTTTGGAGCTGTGGACACAAAATTAGAAATGCAAATGTGTTTAAACACACCTTCCGGGAAAGTATTTGTATATGTTTTTTCCTGGAGGAACAGTAATTAGGCCTATTCTGAGGTAAGAAGCAGCAAGTGAGAATGATAATTTTACAAAAGAAAACTTTAAAAAAACACCTCAGTGAACCAATATATTTTCACAGAACAGATGATTCGTAATGTAGTTTTTTCACCGATGTGATTATGTCATGAAGTGCTCCTCTAGCATAGATATTTGAGGTAGTTCTGTTTGGGCTAGCTGCAGCACTGGCATCAGTAGAACTATTCCAGCAAAACACTTTGTTCAACTCTGCTGAATCCAAGTCAGAGACTTTTTTGATGTTTAAGTATCCTATCACTGATTTCTTTTGCTCCATTACTTTTATTTTGACTTTCAAAGAATTTAAAGTAATTAGTAGGTTAGGCTTTTTCTCTTGCAGAACTGTGATGGCAAATTCAATAATATAATGAATTTTCAGGCATTATGTATTCTATATTTTAATTTCAGCTAATAAAAGATGAAGGGATTATAGCACCAAATATTTTGTCTGACCCTAGAATACTGTATTTCATTTTCCACTTTAAATGGTGGTATGTGTATTTTCATTAAATTCTGTCTTTGCATCTTAGCATTCTAATTTCTTCATAGGATTCGCATGTTTGATATCTTTAGGAAGCCTTTGATCTGTCTTCTACTGTAAAATATTTAATGTTTTTTTATTTGATGTAATCATTTTTTGTGAGTTCTTTTGATATATCTATTGTATTTATTGCTTTGCTATACCTTTTTATTTTTACTTTCAAAGAGTCCTCTTTGTTCAGAGACAGACATTACTTTCTCAATGTTCTTTTCCTGGCATGTTCATCTATAAGAAATTTGCATCGTTTATTTTTAATTTGAGGGGCTTTGAGACTATGCCAGTTCTTAACACTTACCTTCATTCTATGACATCCTTGACTGCAAACACAATGAAAATATGTCCTCTTGTATTTGGTGACTGTACTACTGCTGCTTCTCAACATCATTTCTATGTTAAGAAAGGTTAAATAAAGAATATCCTCTTCTTAGAATAGTAGAACAAGAACTGCTTGAAATGTTAATAAAATGTCTCTGCTTTTCTGTACTGTGCTGTTGACTAGTTGATATACAGCTAGTTGAAGTCTTTTATGTTTTGCCAATTTTTTTCTCTCTCTTAAAATCTTACTCGGAACTACGCAGCATACTTCAGTTTTAAGAATCTGAAGGAAAATACAGTGAGGAGTACTGATGGCAGCAAGCTGGCCGTCCAACTTGTCTGCATACTTCAAACTGCATACTCAGACCAAAAATACAGTGGCATGGTACTTTTCTATCAGCATTTTAATTATAGATGGTGGTACGTAATCTTTCAGGAACAGTATGATTTCCTGATTCACCTGGTGTTCTGTGGCTTATAGCATTTCTGATAGTTACCAGAGACTGTCTCTAGAAGCTGAAGGGTGGTTTTTTAATCTGTTTTTTGGTTGGATGGCTAGTTTAGTTTGTTGGTTTTTTTGGTTTTTGGGGTTTTTTGCAATTTTCATAGTACATCAAAAGCATCGTGCAGTCTAAAACCACAAAACATAGGTAATTCAAATAGAAGTTTCCTATGCTTTAAAGGTCATTGCAGAGCAGACTGTGGTCATTTAAATGCAAGCCTTCCTCTTATGTAGTGGCATATAGCATCATTACTCTTATATAGATTACATTCTTCCGTGACACTAGGATTGACCTAGAAGAAAGAAAACCCCAGCTGATTAATTCAGATAATATTAAAGTCTGTTCTTATGAGCACCTCAAAAGGGATTTAGGACAACACAGGATCTACAATCATTCACAGTTCATAATACGCTGGAACTATTTTAATTCTCACTGAAAGTCTTGTAACAGAGGCAACTATATCAGTTCTTGGGACTTGATTATTAAGCGTCTCCCTATAGTTGGTATGAGCTCCTGGAATCAAGAGGCTGGATGAGAATTTCAGCTTCCACGTTAAGGAAATTGTAGGATTTTATCCCTCACGATTGTCAACACCAGCTAGAAAATAAAACACTCTAATCTCGTAAATGGAAATTAAACTAAGACCTGACATGAATTAATTATTTTAAATGTGTACATTTTCAAGACAATTGCACTTTTACAAGACACTGAAGAAAAGATTTATGGAAGTAAAATCTGCCGGGACACACAGGAAAAAATGCACTTTCACCTCACCTTTTGAAGTAGTGCTACACATCAAAGTTGATGCATATTCCCCATGTTTTACACTGTAGAAGTTCACCTTCTAGTACCTGTCATCCCTAATTCACCAATGGTCCACAGTACAGACACCTTCCTTTCCCAAAGCAAAGCCAGAATTTGCAGAAGGGTGGTCACATTCAAATTGAAAGAGAAAATATATTTGTTTTGTGGCATTTTTTGACAAGAATAAATAAATTAAAAATATATAAATAAATAAAAACTGAGTGCTATTTATTATTTCAAGGTCTTTATTGCCATTTTAAAGGTAAGATCTGTGAAATAAAGAATATGGTTGAAGTTGTACTGAACTTTCGCAACAGTCGGTAAAATAGGAAGTTTAGAGGTTTAATACTTTGACACTATCTCAGCATTATCTTCTTAAGTAATATTGAGAAAGGTTAACTACTGTATTAGTGCTGATTTTTAGAAAAACGTCATTTGGGGAAAGCTGAATAGAGGGGAGTAACATCAAGATGAAATTACCAACAAAGAAATAATTCTTTCACTGAAGTAAGCCCCACAGACATTGTAATGTAATTTCTTGTTAATGACTGCATTAATAGAACTTTGCCACAGAAGAACCCTCTGAATTTTAAACTGTCATAGATCTTTGTTCAAACTGTGTATGACAAAAACATTTTATATCAATTATATATTTCATTTGCACAGTTGGATGAAATAATGATAGATTCCAAGTTTATTTCCCAGTAACTCAGAAACAGTGATTAAAATAATTAAAATTCTTCCCACAGCATGAAAATACAGCAATGCAGTGTCACTTGCAGATCCATCAGAAAGACCTCACTTATGTGGTGGGGGCTTTGCACGTACATGGCTGCTAAGATCGAAGGTTTGAGGGAGCGAGAACTTATACAGCGAGTGTCTGAAACACAGAATATTCTTTCCTTCCCTTCTTGCTCACATACCCAAGAGTTTAGTGTAGAAGATGAACTAAAGAGGTTTCTATTATTCCTCCTCCACTGCTCTTAAGCAAAGAGTAACCCAGGCTCACACTGCAAGGCAGTCCCTAGTCCCACGCACTAATTTCAGTGTTAGCAAGAGGTTTGCCTTCTACAGATCCGAAGGTTATACAGGTTACTTACCAAGAGCCCAAGGGCCACATCCAATTTGCATATAAACTATAGACATTTGTTATAAGTGCATATAACCATATTTGGTATACAGATGGAAAATAATTTATCGTGGTTCAAATTCATTAGCAACACCAGCCAGCAGTTCTGCTGTTTTGTCCCCATCCTTCAGTTACAGGAAGAGGGCAGCTGGAGCCCACATTATATGACTCAGCAGGTCTCATCTGGCCCTTGGGCTGCACATTACATGCCCCCGCTCTACTGTTGGATGTGCTGAACAATCTCCGATTTCCAACTGGGGATGTAAACTGATAATGAGATTGCTTTGATGTTCTAAGTCTCAGTGGAATTATCACAAAGGCCATTTTCTGGTTTTTGCAGTTGCCTGAAAGCGAAAGGGAAATAAACAGTACAGATGCAAACAGAATTGTTGTGTAAGTTACAAGACAAACATGAGCTGCTAATTCAGGAGGAAGTGTAAACTGGTTGCAATCAGGTAACAATTTTGGTTTCTTTTGACACATGTCACACTGAGTGTTTATTTAAAATGCTTTTCAGGTGGATAGGCTCAAAGGAAGTTGCATCTTATTTCCACCAGTCTTGGGAACAGCCGATAAACTGCAAATGCCTTACAAACATTAAAACAGCATAGTAGGCCATGCGATCATTTTGTGTACGATCACTGCATGCCGAGAGATCTGCTTTGCATCAGCAACAAAATCAATGAGCTGTTAAACTCAGTGTTAAACAATCTACTGTCGCTTCTGTTTCCAGGTGTTATGAATGTCCATAATTACTTCTCTAATCCTCACTTAACATTTGGGCTATAGCATAGTTTCTAGTTGGCAGGTATCATGTATTTCTCTTTTAAAATTTGCTGAAGAAGTATAGTCTTGAGAAACCACAAACAGCAGGGGTCACATTTTAATAAGTATCTCTGTTAATGTCACTGCAGCAACATGATTCCCACTATTTTAGTCACAGGGGGTCTTTAACATGCCTTCAGGGACACACAGTTAAAAGCCAAGAAAAATGTCACAATTATTAACTGACTACAAAGAAAGGAAAGTAAAGAAGTTTTTTAAGTATTGCTAGAAAATTACTTTCTTAATTAGAGCATTGGAACATTATTATACTTCTCTCTTCAGTAGTGAGTGTTAATGACTTATATTTATACTGGCATAAACATACAAGACACTGATGTTTACTAAAATTAGCTGGTAATGATTCTCTTGCAATATCCTTGAACTCCTGAGACTCTTCTGTGCTGCCCTGCAAGGCTGGTCCCACCGTGTGTCCCCTCTGCCCACTTCTCCCTACCCTGTCCCACATCACACCCACGATGTGTGGAGGGGGCATGCCACGGACTCCTTCCTCAAGCTATGTGTGCCCCTGTCCAGTGACATCCAGCAAAGCGCTGGCAGAGGACCGAACTTCTCTGCACTCAGAGGTACGTCGGATGCAGGCAGGCAGCACGATGCACAGCTGTACTAGCTGAACATGCTGGGAGGTCTCGAGGTGGGTTCGACAGGGGAATTAAGAGGTACATGTCTCAAAACACCAACTCTTCTGTGTGTTTTCAGCTCAGTCAGGGCCTTATGCAATGACTGGGGAAAAAATTAGGAGAATGAAACTTAAATCTCTCCTTCCCAACAGCCAGGAGGTCCAGTTGTGCAACCCTCAACTTCTTTTACTGTGAGAATGTCTCTTCAGCCTTTCACCTGCTGGAACAGCGGACAGCTGCAGTAACCAGGCACAAATTGCAGAGAACTACACTTTGATAGACTTCACTGTTGAATCCTTATATTCTAAATTTATTTCAACAATCCTTAAGAGATACTGTGAGGAGGGAGGGAAAAACCACAACAGTACCATACTGAGAAAATGACTCTCGAAAGCTTCCAAAATACACCAAGTATCAGAACAGCAGCATGGTACAGGTGTATGGTATTATACTAACTACTGCACATCGCAAGTGAAGTCTGCTATGTCAAGTATTAGAAAACAAAAAAAGAGTAGACAGCTGAGAGAAAATACAGCTTGGTCAGCAAGAAACACTTACTCCCATGCTTCGTCCTTATCCAGTCCTTATGCCAGACCTTAGCTGCTGCTAACTTCAAGACATCCTTCTGGCCTCTGATGAAGCCCCTGTCCTATCTTTTGTTTTGACACCCATGTCATTTCTACAGGTACCTCAATGTTTGCCTTTATCCTTTCCACATATTCTGTCCTGAGCTGGTTACCATCTTTGGCTTTATTAGTGCCAAATACACCCAGCTGAACTTGACCACCTCATTACAAACAAGTGTAACTCTTTTGTCAGGCTTTGACGGGCAGTAACAATGGTAATCTTCAGTTTCCAGAAACCACGAATAAACACTGTAATAATCCACCAACCAAAAATCCAGGAAAATGAAATTAAGCTGCTTGTGAGCTCAGTGGCTACAGCTACATCACTAATTTAGTTTGCTGAATGGGTTCTTCAAGAAAGAGGTTGTCTTGAGTCCATACTTGGTGTCCCATGACATTCTCTCAAGCGTAACGCTGCTCACTCCAAGTCCTTTCCCTCCTGGTGGAAAAAAGAAACGTGAAGCAGATGGCTCTCTAAGCATGCCCAGTGCATCTCAGAAAGGAAACTACTGTGAGATTCATGCTGATAGAACACCATGTGGACACAGTTTGGTGACATGACAGATGAAATAAAATCAAACCCCACACCAGTTAGTAAAGCAGATGCACGGAGTGAACTCCTTTCTCCCTACTCCTCAAAGAATGAATGAAATGACTCAAAAAAAACTGTACTGAAGGTGGGGAACAAAGTATAAATAAGAAGATGAACAGAGTAATATATTCTTTCTCATTTTTGTGAGTAGTTCTATAAAGAGCAAAACAGTCATGTCTCAAAATAGGGAAGAATATGTAACTCAGTGAGAAGAAATACAGTCGCCTGAGCAAGACAACTAAACATTACTCAGATTGAGTGGCTACCTTAATCCAATGCAAAAGCCTGCAGCCCTTTGGGGAGGAAATGCTGAAAAATGGAGCTCTCTGAGTACCCATACAATTTAATTTTCACTGATCTCTGAATAATGTCTAAACCTAATATTCATTACTTCATTCTAGGAATTGAATTTGGTCTCTGTTACTAGCAATGAAATCAATCAATTATTCTCTACACAAAGTATAATAATATTTTAAAGTCCTTCTGCTGTTTCCATGGTGAAACAACTGTTAAGAGCACTTGCTACTTTCCGACCTCCTCTTGTAATATCAACCTGCAAATTGTGGTTATCAAATCATAGGGCTGTATTGCCTATCCAACTAAATAGCAAGGCTAGCCAGTATTATACCCATCATCTGCTTCAGTGAGCCACTTCTTGCTTCACTAGCTGCTCCATTTGCCATTCCAGTCTTTCCCATCTGTAGCAGGGCAAAAGACAGAGTCCATATTGCCTGAGGAAACTTCATAAACAAATTTTCCTGAACTTTTCAAATCTAGGATTTTGACACCCAAAGGCTGCAAAGTCTTGCACTGGAGAAAAGAGGGAGGGCTTTGCTTAGCCCCAGACATACTTATTTTCCTAAGTTTCATACCTTTTTAATAATACAACAGCCTCTGTTTTATAATACCATTGTTGTTGTGTTTGTAACAGAAATGCCCCAAATATGTCCAAACTTAAAATGAAAAATGAACACATTTCGGGCTTGCCCACTAGCCCTTTTTTTTATTGATTTCCCCCTCTCTGCATGCACACTGAGAGTAGACTCCTCCCCTCTGAGTTGCTATCAGTCTGGAGCACTCCAGGAGGAGTCACTCTTTTCTTTTAAGCTTCCTATTGCACCTACAAGTGTCACCGTATGCTGAATGGCATTTACATGGAAGGAAATGCAAAGTTCAGAAAGCTAAAGAGAGCTTGAGGGGGAACTCACTGAGTAAACCTACAGTGAGGAAAATTTCCTGGGAGACATGATCTGCAGATTAGAGCCTTCAAATATAAATCTGTGGATTCCCAAGAGTGTTTGCTAATCTCTGGGAACATTATCAAAACTAATACTTCTTTTGGTCTCTACTGAAATGGAAAGTGAATGCATGTTAAATTCTTTCAAAAAACGGCTGAGGGTTTCTGGCTTTAGGAGATTTTTGCTTTGGATCCCACCTGGATGGAGTCACCTTCCAGCAGCCCAAAGGGTAGACTAAAGTAGGGTGGGTTTTGAGCTATATCAGAGCGCTTACTGCTGCTGTCGGCTGGCTGTAGGTGTGTCTCTGCTCAGCTTGTTCTGATTTGGTATTCTGAGCTCTTTCTTTCTCACATCTTCATACCATATTAAAGGCACTGGATGCCAGAGCAGGATCTGTAAGATATTGCAGTGCTTATCTGTGAGTAACCTAAACCCTTCTTCAGCCAGGCTCTTTGCTTGTTACAAGAAGTTGCTGTCTATTTTGAGACTCTTGTTTGTTGCTTGTCTTTAGACCAAATTCTTCTAAATCTTAGACTCAGTAATTTGGACTTTATTTGCAACGTGCGAATAAAGACTTGTATGAAATTTTATGTGATTATAACAATCATGATTTCCAAAGCCTCTCACAAATTAAAATAATCTAGAAAATTAGAGGAAAATGAAATTCACAACTACTATCTTTATGTAAATACATATGGGATGCTATAGGAACACAATCAGTTTTCAGATCTCAGGCTCCTTCTTCTGTGTCAGAAAGTGGAAAAATTTTGATTGTCTAGGACATCTCTTGTACTAACAAAAGCAACAGGTGATAATTTTTTAAAATTTTATAAATATGAAAACAGTTGTGACTACCTTTAAATTTAAGTAAAATTATGGGCAAGTTTTGACTTCACATTATAATGAAAATATCACCATGATGAGAAAATATAACAAATGATTATTTATGTCTACATCAGTACAGAAATTTCTTACCTACAGGAATTCAGAAAAATATATACAGTGGGAGTAGAGTAATCTCTTAAATCATTACTGAGTTATCTGCCACTACTTTTGGTCAACTATGCTTTCAAACTTTCCAGCAACAAAGTGAATTCTTTGGAAGACTGTCCTAGAATAATTAGATCTTGCAAAGCAAGGATTCAGAAGAAAGAGAGCTATAGATCTGAACATAGTAGTCAGTGAAATTACATGAAGTAACAAGGAATATTACCTTAGCAGCATGTAGAGAGGAAATGGTGTCCATGTGAATTTCCCTGCAAGGAAGGGCTTAGACAATTACACTGATTTAGAAGTTACAAAAAAGTATTGTAAAAACCATACAAAAGAATGAACTTTATGCAGATCCTGAAGGAGAGTTACTATTGTTAAATAAAGTACAAGAGAAGAGGAATTTCTGAATAATCTATTTCCTTTCATGAAAGGACGTTTCGCTCCTTGCCTTTGAGGGCACTGGTTACCTGAATGATGTGGAACCATGCTTCTTCATTGCCTAAGCAGGTGTGATATACAGGGCAACATGCTTCCATAAGTCAGTTAGGCTTAGTCTTGTGGAATCGTTCTGTGCCCCCTACTTTGGATGGACTGTTGAGCAGATTCAGTAAGGTTAATATGCTTATTCATTATGAACTATACACACGCTTTTTATACTGTTTGCACTGTTTGTGATCCAAAATGTAGGCACACCATTCTTTTACTCTAGTCAGTCAGCATCATCTCAGGCAAGTAAATCAAACTCTCTCAGAAAAGATTTTATAAGGAATTTATTCTCATTTTGATTGCCACCTTCGGAGAAGAGAGTTACCTGCCAGAACACAGTTAAGATTGTGAACTGAATAGAGTTTTAGACTGCTAGGTTTACACGTGGTTTGAGGATGTACTGACCTAATTCTGGCCAAACTAAACAAATCATCTAATTTACTTGTGGGTTTTTTGTTTGTTTGTTTGTTTATTAATCTCACAGCTCATGAGTTAGCTGTGGTCCAGGAGGTTTGGGAGAGGGGTATAATTTTTTGTCCATTTTACACTGAGTGAGACAGAGAAGAACAATGACCCGGCATTTATTTGAATTCGTCACATCACAGATCATATACGCAAACATAATTCATAAATGTCATTCTACCAAAGGCAAGACATCTTAGCAGAAAATACTGTGCTATCTGATTACAGTAGTAGTTGTTTAATTAGTATAATGAATAGACAGGACAGTATCAGGCTAAGTAAACAGGCTGCTAATCTTAATGGGACTGTGTTTTGAAAGTGAAATGTACTTCTGATCTACTGATGACTTTTGTTATTCTAAGAATAATGATGACATACTCAAAAATATTCTTCTGTGTGAAATTTTGTTTTGCTTTCTTTATATAATATTCCTTACAATTTCATCTAAATTATTATTTAAGTATTTATATGGTGCTCACTTTTGTGGAGGAGAGTAGCTTACAATCTAAGGCTACATACTATCAAATTAGATCTCAGTTGCATACATCATCCAGGAAATTTCAGCATCTCCTTCAGCTTTGTGCAACACATATTTATTCAGGTGGAATTTAATTAAACTGAACAAATTAAAGCTGACTACTGACTCATTTCAAAGCATTGGAGCAAAGTAGTAGACAGTGGCACTGGAACAGTTTGCAACCATCTAGGACATTTTCATCTCTCAGTAGCCCTCAATTAGTCATTAATACTTTTGTGAATTTTAAATTTGATTTTCACTATATTAACAACTAATTTGAGAAGAAGAGACCTGTTAAGCTTTGCAACTCAACAAATCTCTCAAAATGTGAAAAAATAAAAGCATACACTTTTTTACCACTACAAGCAACTGTCGGATTGGCTAATATATATATATAGCTATACCTTCCCTCATCATCTTTGCTTTAATAGCTTTTACTTCATCTACTCAGATCATGAGTGAATATAAACTATGCTGGTCTGTTGTCTCTGTCCAGATTATACAAACTGAGGCTACAGCTAAATGAACACTTTGTACACACATTTTTGTACTTACCGAGTTATATCTACAGGAATTGCAGAAACAAAATGGGTATTCAAAAAATCCTTTTCGTCACTTGGCTTTGTAGTTATATATGTGTTTGACTGACTTTCATTTGTAATAGGCCAGTACAAATGCCATACGCCCACTCACTCCATACACTGAGACTGGCATATGCGCTGCTGGCTTCAGTACCTGAGAAGTATTTGCCCCTGATAATTGATCTGTTTCAGCCTCTTTCTTGTATAGGACCACCTCACAACCCTATGGCATTAACAACCTATGAAAACCACGTCTGACAAAGTTTAATATAACTTGCGCTAAAAAGCCTCCAGTGAGGATAGTCCCACAACCTCCATGAGTAACCCATTCCAGTTCTTAACACCCCTTGCACTAGACAAGCTTTCTGACTATCTAAACTGATCTCCCTTGGTACAATTTCAGGTCGTTAACTCTTATTTCGTATGCCAGTGCACATGAAATATAACTCATTGCTTTAGATCTTGAAACAACATTCCACATATTTGAAAAGTCCTACTGCGTCTCTCTTTTACTGTCACTTAGAAAAAACATCTCTAGTTTTGGGAGTCTTTTCTCCTTGATGGTGCTCTCAAGCCATCTGAGCATCCCTGCAGTGCTCTCTTACAGAGTAACCCCTCCTTGTGGTCCCTCTGGAGCTGCTTGGCTCTGCACTGGACCTGATTTTAGAAGCTGTGCAGTTTCCAAAGTAGCCCACAAAAGGTTAAAAAAATTGACTTAAAAGATTGGATGCTCAGAAACCTTATTTCATAAAAATGAAAGTCAAAACATCTTGGGCTCTGATGCATGGTAGAGTCTCTAAGTATCACCAAAATGCACGAAGTGCATTAATTCTGTAGTAATTGAAGAGTAATGATAGGTTAAATATTCTGCCTTTCCCCAGAAAAATGGAGTGTACAAAATAGCCCTGATATGATATGTTCCCGTAAGTTTAAGCACTTAAACATATTCATAATAAAATCTGTCTCTAAACAAGCATTTGGAAACCAGAAGGAAAACATAAATCACTGTGATTGCTAAAAGAAGTGAAAAATAATGGATGAAACTAAAAATGAGCATCAAATAGCACAGTACATTTCAACAGAGTAAAATGGTGCTCAGTAAATGTTCACAACATTTCAATAGCTGAGGATGATTTCCCCTTTACTGAAAAAATCCTGTACGGAAATGGTTGCAGGAAGAAAAACTGGTAAGCAAATTTACGATCAAAACCACAGCTTGCAGCAGAAGAAAAGAATCAGAGTTGGCAGTATCAAAAATATAGGAGAAAGGAAATGTTCTGATCTGCTTTTAAAGATCCGGAGCACGTCACTGACAAGGTAGATAACACACAAATGATTCCCAATGTTAATTTTTTCCTACATACTAACAGAGCCGTCTTCAGTGTGGTTTTATAATCTCACGTGTAAAACCACAGTAACTGTCCATACAAATACATGAGAGAAGGACAGACGTCCTGTGGTTTACATGGTGGATAACAGTGGAACTGCTCTACGTGCTGAGAGGATTGGGTTGTTTAGCCTGGAGAAGAGAAGGGTCCTGGGAGACCTTATAGCTGCCTTTCATTACTTCAAGTGGGCCTACAAGAAAGGTGAGGACAAACTTTTTAGTAGGGCCTACTGTTATAAGACAAGGGGTAGCGGTTTTAAACGAAAAGAGACTAGATTTAGACTGGGCATCAGGAAGAAAGTTTTTACACTGAGGGTGATGAAACACTGGAACAGGCTGCCAAAAGAGGTGGTAGATGCCCCATCCCTGGAAACATTCAAGGCCAGGCTGGACAGGGCTCTGAGCAACCTGATCTAGCTGAAGATGTTCCTGCTCATTGCTAGGGGATTTGGACTAGGTGACCTTTAAAGGTCCTTTCCAACCCAAACTATGCCATGACTCTATGTGTAGTCCTATACTTCACGAAGCCAAGAAACACTAATTACATGAAGAAAAGCCTAGGGCTACCGAGAAAAACTGAAAGCCAGGTTATTTAATTTCAGTCACAATTTACTATGCAGAAGCAGCCAAATGAGGACACATTTGAAGAGCAGGGCCATATGCAGAACTTTGCATGTACTTTAGTGACTGGAAGTTAATAGAGCTATCACTCTCTTTTTGCATTATAATATTTGTTATCAGCTTAGTTCTATTGGATTTATGAATTGTTCATGAGCAAAGTCTCATTGTCTTTAATAAGTTTGCTACATGTAAGTGCTCCTCGAACAGTTCAGAAAAATAATTTTCAGGCTATTTTTGGTGAAATGTTTGGTTTACCTGTTCTCGGATTTGGATAGTGGGTGGTTGCTGCACTCTTTCAATTTTCATATCAGCTGACAACCTTCTTGCAAATAATAACAAATTCTCCACCTCACCCCCCCCTCACCACATGTCCAAGAGGAATTTTTAGATGCATAATTGATCCATCTCAAATAATGAAAACATCTGCAACTTGTGAACATTTGTACAATTAACCAGAAGATGCTAGAAGGCTCATGACTGGTGATTAGTAGCCCACTATGGAGCATCATGATTCATAATTTGACACTTGTTCTTAGAAACGTACTTGTATTTATGAATCTGTTTTGAAATCCTTGTTTATTTTTGAACCAGCTGTGGACACTAGGTTGAAAACTATTTTTACCACTACATCAAAGTACAAAAAATACACAGTGTAGATGCTCTGCGCATGATGTTTGGCTAGGATAAATCACCAGATTTTATACAAAAATGTACTCCCTTTGACAACTGCAGAGATTTGGCTGAAGATATTGAACAGACAGTTAATAAGTCTTTTTGAAGCCATTAAAAATTTAATTAGGAAGGGTCTTCACCTCTCTACTTTTGATGTTAATGACACAAAGGCATATAAAAAAAGATATTCCAACTTTTTCAAATTGTTGCTAAGCAGGAAAAGGGCAGAATGATACCTAGAAACAGACATAGAAAGTGCTAATACACTAGATCACTTGATTTGATAACTGGGTCAGAGTTCAGTGCCCATGAATACTTTGTGAATGAAGTGTACGAATGGAACTATTTACTAATAGAAGAGTGCATTAATGCAATAAATAAGCATAGAAGAGATTTGAGTTAAACTATTGGCAAATGTTCATCTCTGAAGACTGCAGAGATTATGAAAATACAAGCTGTGCAAAAACTATGAAGCTAAATGATTGAGCCCCTTCCTAGATTCTAGAAATGTCAGTTTCCAACTGTGTATTCTCTCTCAGAAATCTATAATGTATTATATAGTGGAAAGAATACTTATGTAGTGTTAAATAATGAGCAAATAGTATTTTACATGGCACTTTGCTACTTTTTTTTTGTCTGAAATGCTTAAAATCTAAAGTCCTAGTCTGACGAACATTTCACAGAGCTTGTTACCAGGTATCTTCCCAGCACAGTTAATTGGGCTACACAGAATAAATGATGCCTGGTTGTAAGTATTTGCAGGATCATCCCTAAAAGAGGCAATATGACAGGTTTGGAATTCAGTGTTAAATGTTACCTAATCAAACACTGAAAAAATATCGTAATAAATCATTCTAAGTAAAGGAGGACTATATGATACTATTCAAGATAAATCATATTTGACATATAAAAAGAAAATATTAACTTGAGCCATTCAGCATTGTACAAGTGACTGAGTGTAAAAATACCAATCAAGGCTGTCATTCAGGATTCAAAACCATAAGAATTTAACTTAAAGGCAGTGAACATTATTCTAATAAAGGTTGTATTGTTGTTTGGACTGTTCAAGGTGTCCGGTAGTATCCCCACTAAATGCTGTGTGCATTCAGCACCCAGAAATATTATTCTGAGGTTTTTTTCTTTCCAATAATGTCTCCAGTTGTAATTTTTAAGGAAAGAGTGAAGACACAGATGTCTGCTGGTCTGCACTTTCCACAGTTCAGATTAGGAATTCTTTCTTTGCATCATACACATTAATGTCCTTGGAAGATAAACAGATTTGTTAAGTGTCCTTACAAGGTGATACAGTTCAGTATTTAATCAGTTATTCCCCAAAGTTTAAACAGAAAAGACATCACAAAAGCGGTGACTGGTAATACTTTCACTTCTACGGCCATTGACCAATTCATATTTATCTACATATTTACTAAATCTACTATCATCTACATAGGTTTTTTTGGAAGACAATTTTTTTTTGGTAGATTATCCTAGAAAAACTTAAAGAGACACAGCCAACTTATTATTTTCCTCGTGTTATTAGATGCAATATTTAACATTCCTATAGCCTTTTGAGATTAGCAAGGAAATAATTTCCCCATTTTTTGTTTGTTAAAAAGACAATTTATTTGCTCCTGTTGACAGACTATGAGTAGTTATTTTCCTTGCTCTCACCACATGTAACAGGTTAATTCTGTAGTTTGCACATTCTTCCCTACAACAGTATAAAGAAAAAAAATTAGGAAAGGGTAACTATAATTTCACAAAAATAGGTTGAAAAGACTCTCTAGTAGGTAAGATGCTTCTAATGTTTCTAAGAATGACTAGACTTCAAGCTCATGGTGTTCTTTTAATGCTTGTAAAAGGTATAACTCTGACTGTCTGCAAAACTGAAATCTTTTTTTACTACTTCTTCTGTAGAACAAGTGTGGCAGTAGTACAAGATTTCACAAGTTTACGCCCAAACACCTCCCCCTTTTTCAAAGGATCACTTCTATGGGAATGAAATAGTAGTCAATTCTTGTGGCATATTTTCCTAGGATGCCGCTGCCAGCTGCAGTGCTAGGTGGCATACTCTCAGCTAGCTGGAGAGTTGTCACATTGGTCTTAAGAGATAGAATGTATGTATTGAGTTCTTCAGGAGATGGAAAAATGGTTAAAGATGTTGTAGAGATTATTTCAGCTTGAAATAGATCTACTTTTGGTCTTATTCAACTCTTTTGCAGGCTTAATAAAAAAAAAAACCTGCTGAAGAGGAAAATTGATTATTTTGGATTTTCAACACTGAGCAGCTATTCCCAGCTGCTGAGCACTCCAGAAGTTGATGAAGCTCACATGCAAGAGGGAGGAATACATTGGCAGCTCCTCATCAGTTGGCTGCAAAACTGCCACCCTTCCACATCTACATCTTGGAGGTGAAAAAGTGGCTGACACAGCCCCCTGTAAGATATTAACTTATACATGATCAATAAAAGTCTCTGTTTTGGCAATGCTTTCTTGCTCTATCAACAGCTACAAAGATTACAAGCTTCTTTTGTCTATATATTTTATTGATAAGATATCCACAAACATATACACTTTCATAGTTCACTAGGATTAATACCACTTTAATGTTGCTTTAGCACTGATTTAGAGTTGTTTTATTTTTAGAGTTTCTAGTGAGGAGAAAAATGTCCAACTAGCTATAGATTCTGAGACCTTAACATGGCTACCATTTTTATAACAGTAAATCTAGAGAAGGAAATTTGGATGAATTTTTTCTTGACCAAATATTACTTGTCCTCAGGATATTATCAGGTTAAACCTATAAAAGACAGAATAGCATCTATATTAAAAAGAAGCTGCTACACATTGATTTCATTGACATCTCTGTCACTGATTCTTTTTGTGACCTTGGACAGTTAATTTACTCTCTGTTTTACTTTGTTTCTCTATTGTGAAATGAGTTCTTAACAACATTCAGTCGTTGGTTATTGTAGGACTTTGTGAAAAGCGGGCTGAAAACTGGTTGGTGTTCATCAAATGAACCAGATAGGCTTGTATTTTTACACTTAAATGCCTAACAATTCCCTGTGCTCTTTAAAAAGAACCAAGGGGAAAAAAGGTCTTCTGATGTTCAGTCCGTTATAAATTATATTCATCAGTGTCCGCAACAGATTTAATTGAATAAATCACTAATTGGGAACATTTATGTTATGGTTTGCTGCGGCCGGCAACAAAGGCGCCACGCGGCCACCCCTCCCCCCGCCGGGGTGTGGAGGAGAATGGAAAGGAACAGGCAGAAACTGGTGGGTCGGGATAAGGGCAGTTTAACAGAACAGCAAACAGAGGGAACAGGAACAATAACGATACAGAAAAGGGGAAAACACAACACAAATCGCACAACCCACAGAGCCGCTCTCCTGGACCGAACCGCCGCTGCGCGCTCCCGAGCCGCGAGTGAGTTCCCGCTGCCCAGCTCCCCTGCCCCGGAACCCAGCATGACGGCACATGCTATGGAATACCCTGCTCTGTTTAGACAGGTGGGGTCAGCTCCCCCGGCTGTGCCCCTTCCTGGAGTCCGGTGAAAATTAACCCTGTCCTTGCCGAACCCAGGACAATTTATAAAAAGCACATACTACCAGTAGAAATATTTCATTCGGTATTTTGCCATTTTTCAGGTAAATGTCTGAATGTACTCACTTCTCTATAAAGAAAACTTCTTTGTTTATCTGATCCCTTATATCTTCAGCCTCAATAACTATTCAGTTGACCATACAAGATGTGACGAAGTACCAAGTTTGTTTGTTTCAATTTTATGGCCTACAAAGCAAGATTTCACAGGCCCTGCTAACTAACATTTTGAAATAAAAAGAATAAGAGAGAAATGAAAGAGCATTTCTTTTCAGAAGAGTTGTGATCTGCTGCCTTTTGTTTTACTGACCTGAGTCTACATCCAGAGTGCAGGGCAGACCTGCAGTTCTGTTCCATGATCATCAAACACAGTACAGTTGTGTTCTAGGTTTGTACTCCTTGTTTTCTTCTAAAGGAACGTACAGTACAAAACAGGAAAAAGTCTAAAAAATGTCTTGTCTAAGCATGGATACAGATTGGACATGTATTTATTGCTTGGAGTTAAGTAGTCTTCAAAGCTCACAGACAGGTGTGTGCAATCGTAAATAGAACTATTTAGGTTCACATTTTATAATTTTCCTGCTCTCTGATCCAATGGTATTTGAAAATTTACTAATATAAGAAACATGATTTACTTAAAAGTTCACAAGATCTGTGTTCTGTTGTCCCCTGAGGAATTACTAGCAGTGTGAGTTAGATCCTTTGAAATCACCAGCTATCCATCTGTTTTCAGGCAGTAGCTAACCTAGGTGATATCACTGAAGAGGAATATTCAAACACGTGAAAAGTTCATAACCTAAAAAGGAAAAGGTTGGTTTATGCTTCCTCAGCCCAATGTACCTACAAAAGAAAGCACTATTAAGTGCAGAGAAGAGAGTCATTGCAGAAACAAATTCTTTCTCTGATATTCACATTTTCCAGATATGCCAGTGCAAGTGCTTCAAGGGATACAACTAAGCAAGAGGAAGGCACAGTAAAGACACAAGGCAGGCCCCAACCTGTGATTACAAACACAGTTTTACAAGAAGGCAGGAATATTACCAAGTTCTTTTCTGCAGCAGATAACATCTGTGTCCTTACAGATATGATTGAAACAGGACTGTACAATTCCCAAAGAGGAGTATATCTCATAGACTTCAAACAGACTGATACTGATGCTGTCATACACCTTGCTGGCCAAAAAGTATATTATAAAGCACAAGTTTTGGAAAGTACACCTGCAGCAAATCCATTGTGCTGTAAAAGCTGATAGTGACTCAGCCACACATAAGCAACACTAAAATTAACAGGAGTTTCAACACCTTTTGGGATTACAGCCTTAAGTCAAACAGCTGAAGTCCCTCATATTGTCACAAACCTGCAGCTAAATTATACTACCAATTTATCTATAATTATTTGTGTTCGTTATATCATGGTACCCTTTGTTTTTTCCTAATGGCAATATTCATGTTATCATCCAACACCTTATATACAATCAAAACAAAGTGACTATACTTTCTTTTAATGCAAGAAGTACTCTCTAGACATAATTTGTCTAAAAGGTAGAGTAACATTAGATATCTACAACAAACGCTATATTTACCTTGTACTCACTCTATCTCTGCTTTCAGATTCACTGTCTTGTATACTTCCAGATTCTTTAGGGTAAATGCATAGCAGGCTTAATTCTGCAATTTCTTCATAAATATATTAATTTTGATCTCCTCCTTCTCTGGCATTCTGTCAATGAGGCAAGGCAGCATAAAGAAAAGAATATAATCTAATTAATATGAACTTTTTCATGACTATGACGTCAAAATTTTGAAAAGCAGTGGCTTGATCAACATGCAATACCAGCTGAGATTTTTACAAGGAAAAAGTTCCAGTTCCTTAACAAGGATCACAAAGAAGTAACGTCTTATACTGAATGGAATGCAGTGAGTTTCAAATATCTGTTACTTATGCATTTATCTGGATTTTCACATTATCACATATAATGTGAATATTATAACACAGCAACCTAGAACCCAAGTAATTAAGCTCTACACAGACAAGGTGGAGAACATAGGAAAGACAGATTAACCTTTACTTTTCCTTGCTCCTTCTGCTGCTCTGGAGCCACATGCTGGGTCTAATGCTCAGCACCTCCCAGGCTGCTGCCCAAGCCCAGAAAGTGGAATGATGGATCCAAATTTTCCTGTGGTAAGCCAGCATGAACCCACACCCCCTGTATATTGCTGGTCTGCTGCCAAAATTACCTTTCCTACTGCTCTACAGAGGCATGGATATGATTGCCATGGCTCTTGGCAATTGTGCAGATAATCTTTTACTTCACATCCCACAGCTTGGAGAGGAGCTCAACCTTGTCTATGTTTGTATTTTTGAACGAAATTTTCTAAATGCTGGAAATACAAATACACAGCACAGCAAGGTTTGCATTCACACTTGTTCAAGCACCCCTACTCAGCAGTATGTTCAAATAGTAAAGCAAGAGGTTTCTTTGAGCAGATCTGATCATTGCTGAACTTTCCTTTCTCTTCCTTCCAGAACAGGACTAAACCAAAGAAAAATCTTATTTCAGAATTATTAGAAGACAGGAAAGGTAGCGTTGCTTTTTGGAATAAAGCAGACATTCAGCTCTCCTTGTGCTGTAAAGCGAAATCATATAAACGCTTGCTTCACAAATACATCTGGTAATGGGGATGGACATATCCACCATAGACACCTAGCTTTTGGAGCTGGTTCCTGCATCTTTTGTCTCTTAAGCCTCTCCAATACAGATCATGCAGGGAAAGAAGTGGATGTCAGGAAGGAGTTTCATTTACATCTCTTCTTGCCCAGCATAGAGTCCAACAGAGCCAATATGTCACCAGCTTAGGTTCGAGGAGCTCTTTGGCTGTTATATTTCTGCCTGCAAGTTATTTGGACTATTATACTGTATTACAAAGCTGTAACACAATTTCCTCCAGCCGTAGGATGAAATGTTCCTTTGAGATGAGGGAACCTCTCTTACATGGAGATTAATCACAATCATGGCCATGGCAAACAGTCACCCTGTTTTGTTCTAGGATTTTCCTTGTGCTGCACATATTAAGTCAAAGGCGATTGAGTTTGTATTCTTGGTATTGCTTGAAAATAACCAGAGTGCTGCTATTACACATTGGCTGCCTGAGTTAATTGATGATGTAGTTATTTAATGTAGCTAGGTGGTAAGCCTTATGTCATTCTAATGATTCAATTGTTACTGTCCTAAATAAAAGTGGACAATTTGGATCAGGAGCCTGAACATCTGACAAGCTGTGTGGTGTCTAGATCCAAAGTTGTGGTTTAGCATGCTGTGCATATGTGGGCAGCTGCACCATTTAGCTGTGGATCCAGGCTTGGGCTGGAACACCCCAGGCTGGTTTGAACACTTCCTTCCAAAGTCTGGCGGGTTTCAGCTTGATGGTTTTCAGTTAGGCTCATTTTTAACAAAAGCAAATGCAAATGAGAAGCTACCCAGAAATAGCACTGCATATCAATTTTCTACATCAATTTATAATGCAATGGAAACAGATGGTACATTCAGGCACCGTCAGAGAAAGCCATTTGGGTTTTGGTGACTGAATAGTTTTTGTTTTTGATGGTATATTTATTCTGTCTATTTCCATTGCTGAGTTGTTTCAACACCTGTATAAAACAAGATACCACTGTGAGAGCTATGCAAACTAATGTTGGTAACACATTCAGCTTTCTTAGTCATGATTTTTCTGACTAATGGCGTAAGTTGTAAGGAATAGCACTTTTTGAATGGCAATCAACACCATTCACTTGGATTCTACTCACAGAAAGAGGGAATAATTTATCAGGGATCCTGAGAAGTCATTTCCAAAACTATGACAGGTTCCTTCTATTTTTAGGAAGCGTGTTTTGTGTTAAAGATGAGTCAATTGAGCATTTGTTTAAATATTGTATTCCACACAGTATTTATATTCTACGTTTTCTACAGTATTTACAAAAAAGGCCAGTATGGTGATCTAGATTCAGGACACACAGCTCAGAGAAAAGATTAATTCAGATAAGGCTTGGGGCAACACACAGCTTATGCAATTTACTGCCACCATTTCCAATGAAACTTCGCTGATTAATTCAACTGCACCAAAAAAGTGACCGTTGTTTTTTAAAGGGAGGAGCATGGCCAAGGCTGCTGGGTTGTATACTGATACTGTATAGTTCTGAAGTAACCCCCTTCTAGTGTCTACAGCCAGGCAGAAATATACCAGTTAAACATTTTCATCAGAAATTACTCATTCATGAATAGATACAATCACTAAAATCCACCAAATTACTCATGCCCAGAATAAAATTTATGGTCATGATGAACAAAAGCAAGGCAGAAGGCCCAGCTGTCTATTGTTAGTGCACAAAGAAGCTGACTTAATTTTGGGGACTGAACCTCATTTTCCTATTCTCCAATGACTCCCACTCACTCTTCTCTCACCCTCCTCAAGTCTTATTTTACCTTGCATTTAGCAATTACTTCCTGAAGCGAATATTTGAATCCCAATCTCAGTAAAATAACAAAATTGCCAAGCTAGAAAGTATTTCATCTGCTTGGTCTTCTTTTTTCTACCCCCACGCCCACAGTATTGAATCTTTAAGTTTAGAAAATTCTCTCAGAACAATAAAACCATTTTCCTTCAAGTAAAGTTTCCCTTTGGGCAATATAGGCAAAGAAATAAACATCTTCTTGAGCTGTTGAGTGAGCACCTAACACCAACTCTAACAGTGTAAGATTCTGAGTATCTTCTCTGCTGTACAGCAAACATCTGCACTGGGTAAAGAAACGCAAGTCATTCATCACAAAACAATTTCCCTATATTCATCAAAGGTAAATTAAGACTAATGTGAAGTATTGCAACAATTCTCACACCAGCTCAGACATATATTAGCTTTCGTAACTCAGAGAAGAGGTCATTGGGTTTTGAATGACATCCTGAAAGGTAAATCCTGACAACTCAGGGGAAAAAAAGAAAAAAAAAAAGGGAAAAAAAAAAGAGAAGAAAAGGAAGAGCTCATGTTCTGTGCTCCATAAAGAAGGTAAGGAAGATGACTGACAGTTCAATACAGCACATGAAAGGGGGAACAGATCTGAATTAACTGACACAGTGTAGTTAAGAAAATGATCAAGAAATGTTCTTCTGTGGGATGTAAAATGAATTATTTAAATTTTATATTACTTGGGCTTCCCGTTTTGTAAAATAGGGAGTATATGCTCTTGTTTTGTTGTCTGCTTATAATGTGAAGTCTCCACAGCAGGCTGTATGGATCCTGACACTATCAGATCAGATCACAGCTGCAGTCTTTAAATTCTACGGTGCTAATCAATGGACCTTATTTACTATGTATCTACGATGGCATGGTCTTCCAGATTAGTGTTGTTGGTAATATCATTCAATTTACTAGCAACACATTTCAATCAGGTTACTCTTGAGAGTCATAGACAGCTCCTTAGCAGTGTGTGAAGATATGAAATCTCACTGGATGTGCTTGCTACAGAACCAGTGTGTGAGCTTTGGTTGCACAACCAATGTTTGAGACAAAAAGAGAAAATGACATAGTATTTACTTCCTAGTGCAGGACATGATTAAAATTAGATTTACACTGAGAAGCAAATTAGCACATTATGTTATTTCCCTATATCAGAAAATAGATGACTGTAAAAATCTTTGTTTACATACTGTAATCTATTTACCTGGTATTTACAGATAAATAAAATAGACACAGATCAGGCATAAATCAATGCAAATAATATGTTTATGTTCATCAATTGAACCTTATTTTTTGTGAATTTGTTGATAACCTATTATTTCAATAATGAAAAACAAGTAAAAACTTCCCCCAAAAGAGCAAATTCTTGTTTATTTGCTATGCAAATAGAAGTAAACCGCATTTTCCATTTCTAATTAAATCTCTACCTATTCCTCAATCAGGTAAATTGCTATTAGATTCTTGCTAAGTTATTTTTGGGACTATTTTAAACAGAACTACTCTTGATGCTATAATTAAGACTTCTAAAATTAATATTTAAATATTATAATTGCTGGACTACGGCATCCTGAGAAATAATAATTACCTGTGTGATTGCAGAGTTGAAGTGAGCTGTTATGTGCATTTGACTCTCTTTAATCTTGCAGCCTGTATCCCTGTTCACTTGAACAATGTTGTTAAGTTCTGAAGCTGATTACATGGGTTGGTTTGTGAGTCAGGCAGCCAACCACTCAGGCATCTAAAAATAATGTTCTGTTTCTCTTGTTGAGGGGGGGTGGGGAAAATGCCTGTACCACTTTCAGCAACCTCAGCTAGACCTTAGAGTGAAAGCCCAGCCTGGTCCAACCAATTCAAAAACCTCACATCAAACCTCAAGTTCTTTCTTGGTGCTAAAGGCAGGGAACAGACAGTTTTTGAGCTCCCCAGCTGAATATCAAGCTGAGATGGATGTCAGTATCTCGTCAAGTCCATCTGCAGTTCCTGTCTTGAGGTATGAGACTCTCCAGGCTTTGATAACAGCAGGGAATTTGAAGCAGGGAACACAAGAAATTATTAAAGTACCTGCTCAAAAATAGCAAATAACTCCATCACAGGTCATTATCTGCAGTAAGGTTATGTTTGTGAATGGGAGAGAGGGTTCAGTGTACATATACAACCCAGAATGACAACATTCCTAGAAAATAAGAACTACAAATTCCTTTAAGGATGAAATACCCTAAGAGAGCTTAGTTCAAGACAGAGAGTAGGTGTCCATTATCTTTCATGCTTCTGTTTAAAAGTCTTCAAGAAAAGACTGGACTTCTTTGGAAGCATTAAGGGACTGATGTTGCAATTTTGTTTCCTTTTTTTTTTCTCCTTGGAAATCATATTCTAAGTCAAATGTTTTGATTTCTGTACATTCACCCAAACATGAAGAGCAGCTTAATTTAAAGAACAGTAGAAAAGGCAGACAGAGGAAAGAATAAATTCCGGTATGGCATGAAAATTAAAAACCAACCACTTCAAAAGTCTGGTTTTCAAAACTAAAGGTCTACCCTTACCCTCTCTAGTGTGAAGCAACCTAACTAACATTTGTCAGTAAAAAGGTGATTAAGACTCAGTGGAGAAGGACTGCTTCTCCTGCAGTGATTGAGTTAATGCAAGACTTGGATTGCCCTCTAGAAGCTTCTCTCTGTTGATTATACAAGAACCTAGGACAACTACACTCTTAATTAGGATCCTCAATTAGGTACTTAAAATTTGGTGGGATCAATGCCAACCAAAGCAATTACCCTCACTTTTTTGTACAAATAGAGTGCTACATCAAGTCTTTTATTTCCTGGGAGACTCATGACTGAATATACAGTTCTTGAACTGAAAACAAATGGTTTTTTACCACTTTCTGTGTTGTCCTGAGTCAGGGACCTTTTGGGGAGCTAAAGTGTTCTCTGCAATACTATTCTTCTTTCCCTTCCCGTCCACTGAAGGATTTACCCCCATTCTGTGTCTTCCACTGCTCCTGTATAAAACCACAGTGATACAGAGTGCAAGGAGACAGACTCATCCCTCAATACCGAAATGAATACATCTAGGGAAGCACATTTGCAAGTAGTCCCCAGTGCATCTGCTTATGTCCTCCACTGCAGTAAAAGCACTGTAGCCTCCTCTGACATTAAAGTCTTTCTGTTGCTCTATAGTTTCAATTGCTCGTTAGTATTTTTACCGTAGATTTCCTAGAAGATGGTGATAGGAAATGAAGTCATTAATTTCCCTACCATATATTTATAGAATTTTGCAAACCTTAGTTTGATTTTGCCTCTGATTTCCCCTTTATTTCCTATGCTTACACTATAAGCTTAAGAATATACCATGTACTAGCTATTAGTTTACATGTTGCTACATCACTGCATAGTAATTCCATACATGACTAATTAAGCATCAAACATCAATTTGAACTATAGTTCATAAATTCTTTAGAGAATATTTAAAAAGAAAACAGAGACTTCAGCCAACTCTTCCTTGCTTTATGTGATTTAACTTGTCAATAATAGAAGTTAAGATATTTTCATCTTAATTATCATATTTTGAAAGTTCCTTTTTCAAATCAGAGTAATATTGCAGAATGGATTTCATGGTTTTAATTATTTCAAAATCATGCACTACTTACAATAATTAACAAATGTCTGTAATTATGGGTGCATAGGGGTTTCTCTGCTTAATGCAAAGTGCCCTGTTGAAAGTCAAGGTACTTCAGTGGGGAAAGGACATTAAATGTCAGAGGATATGCTGAACAGAAAGCTTTGCTTTTCTGATAGAGTAGAATAATTTTCAAATTGAATTCAATTTTTCTTACTGTCTTTAAAAACTGCTGATATATTTTAGGAATCATAAGGAAACATATCTAGATATGCACATATAGCTGCATTGATTTGAAGTGTAATAATTTTACTTAGTAGAATGGATGTGGCAGAATTATTTTACTGGCTGTCTGTGTTGTGTAGTCTGATTATTACTGAGAAAATAACACCACCACTCTGATCTGTGTGTGTGATGGGGTGGTTCTGGTAATCACATTCTGTTATTTTCTGAATCAGAAATTAGAAGCATCCAGAACATTTACATAAGATAAAACAAAGCACATAGTGAACTAATGACATTTTCAATCTGAGAAAAATGAGATTATTCCAATAGTGGTTATAAAATTGCCTTTGTTTTTATTCCCAAATAGGCTATCTTTCTAGGTTGCTCTCTACAGCTACCTGAAAGGAGGTTGTAGTGAGGCAGGTGTTGGGTCTCTTCTCCCAGGTAACTAGCGACAGGACGAGAGGCAATGGCCTCAAATTGCATCAGCGGAGGTTTATATTAGATATTAGGAAAAATTTTTTTACTGAAAGAATGGTCAGACATTGGAACAGGCTGCCCAGGGAGGTGGTTGAGTCACCATCCCTGGAGGTGTTTAAAAAACATGTAGATGTGACACTTGAGGATATGGTTTAGCAGGAATGGTGGTGTTGGGTAGATGATTGGACTTGATGTTCTTAGAGGTCTTTTCCTACCTATGATTCTATGATTCTTGCTCTAAATATATCAGAACTGGTGATCAGAATGTTCAATAAGTTTCAAGTATTATCTTCAAATAAAAATTGAAAATAAGTCCCCTAACCTTCAATTTCCCTCTAAATTAGGAAATAATTGTTGTGAAAGTTATAAATTATTCATAAATGGCGTTATCTCTGATCTTGAAGTGTTCGTGTTCTCATCTTTCCTAACATGAGAACTTGTATTCATGTGCCGATCTGTTCATCTTTCTTTACGGAATAATAGCTATGCAAAAACAGTTTAGAAGTAATTTAGAAACATCTTTTCCTGTAGAAAAGGGTGATTTTTCTCAATTAACGGCTTGAACATTGCAAACATGTGTGCACACACATGTGTGTTCACATACATGTACATTATCTGCACATATATTTCTAACTCTAATAATAGAGTTGTGATGTCGTCTTTCTAAGCTTTTTTTCAATAAACAGAAACAACGTCTTTTATAGTCAGAAATCAATGATTGTTGGGAACAATTCAAGCTGTAATTTTTAATTCTGATTAGTGATAATAGCAACACTTCCCCTGAACAAAACTGTGATTTTATTAGGTGGAACTAACAAAAGTCCCATTAGAAAATGATTCACTCTGCCATGTTTTCCTATAATGCCACTTTTTAAAACAAAAACTCCCGTATTTCTTTTGTCAATTGGGAGCCAGAAGCTGAAATTCATCTCAAATGTCTCTGTACTGGCTCAAAAAATATTTTATTATAAAGATGATACTGCCATCTATTGGGTGACTTTACTATACAAAAGAATTATGTCACTTCTCTGGATTCAGCAAGGACAAATATATTGTGTGATTCACCTGACTTCCTGTGGAGTTTTATTAGCAACTAGATTATAACAACTTTTATTTATAACATATGTCTTATAAAAGTGCTTGGTCCCCTCTTTGTTACAATTACCAGATTACATGGGGAGAGACATTTCAGCATAGTGACACACTTAAATTTAATGATGTGTTACTGGAACAGCAGAAGAATAAAAAACCTACAAAAACACTACCAAAACCATCTCTTCATACTGCCTCACATCTCAGAAAGATCTTATAGACATGTTTTCATGAACAGTGTCAGTAAGTGGAACTGCATCACTTGCTGTGTTGGAATAAAAGATCTCATTTCCATGTAAGTAGCAATCTTTTGCAATACAAAGAGATTCCTGTGATATACAGAGACTTCACAGATTTTTTTTTAAGTAACCTAGTGAAGCTTCAAAGAAATGTTTTGCCCATCTAAGATTGATTTTAGTTTCTTATAAAATTTTAATTGAAGTTCTGATTTCTTTTGTGGCATCCCTGCAGCAGTTATGTATGTCTTAGGTACATGAAATGTGTATTTTTATGAAGAACATAGGTGTCAAAAGCATAAGCACTGATAACTTCTATATGACCTTTGATAGTTGTAGTTAGTCATTTACTTAGTGGGACCTCATGGAAGTAACTGCATACTGTAAAATAGATTAAGTTGGAGAAGTGTCCCCCTGTGCCCTGTCAGTTCTGGCAGTGCAGAGACCTTGGAAGAATTGCTCTCCTACAGAAAACAGACCAACAAATAATAATGGCAACAGAAAACAATGGCAAAAGGATGACAAACCTCCTTCTTTGACTTCATCTATTGCCATATCTTTAAGACACACTGAGTAACCAAGGTTTTCTTGATTCTCTTCTTTCTTACTCTGCAGAAGAGCAAGAAGTCATTTTACCTTTCGTGGCCCAGGGGCTACACTAAGTACCATTTACATAACCTCTGTTATTGTTGATGCATTGACCACTGGTAACTGACTTGACTTTTTATTTCTAAAACAGACTTGGAAGACTAGCATTTGACACAGTAGGAAGGAAATTCCTCTCTAGTTTTAAACAGAACACACATGACCCAGAACACTGAACAAACAGCAAGCTGGAACCCCACAATGCTACTTGTACTGGCACTGCGGAGAGCAGAATTTCACTTTGCAATCTCTTTGATATTTTTATTGCTGAGGTTTAACCCAGACAAGTTGAGCTAACTGTATGCTAAGGCCAAGAGAAGCCACCACAGAAATTACAAGATTCTAGTCTGCCATGCTTGGAAAAAAAACATTTCTTCAGGCTAGTGTTCTGCGTAAGTATAAATGCCTTCCATTACCATTAATGGCATAGGAAGGATAGCTAATAAGTATTAGACTAGAGCTCAGAAGATCTTGCATTTAATTATACTTCTGCTACAGCATTTCTACATGACCTTGGGTCAGACACAAAAAAAATTTATCTATGCTTCAGGCTACCATTGGCAAATGCAGATAATGATATATTTGCCCCTTGTAGCTGTGTTGTGAGGTTAAACTCAGGTTATTCTAATATTAACATTTGTTTTCAAGTATTGAAATGATAAAAGCCATTAAAGGTCCATTGCAGTAAGATTAGAAAGGAGTTTGACATTTTTATTTTTGTGTGCTTACCTTTCCCGTAACATAACATTTAAAGAAAAAAGGGGATTCTTTTGTAAACAGTCTCTGCTAAATAGCCACAGTAAGATTAGTATGTGGCAAAGCACCTGTAGAAAAAGAACGTTCAGTAAAGGAGAAGAAAGCTACTCTCCTGTTCTGTGGAAGATTGCAGAGCCTACCTACACAAGGGCGGATAATGTGAACTTACTGTATTATAACAACCAGAATTTTGCTATTGTTAAAGAGGAAAAGTCTGTTGATGGCATTAGTGTGAAATTACAATCTCTTTCAGCTCCAGTGGCAAAGGGGATATGGAAAAGTGGAATGAGTGTAATTTCAAAGCTGTGTTGTAGGTTGTTTCAGACAGACAGCAGGTGAATTTACAGAAAATGCAATTTAGATTTGCACATTCAATTAGCAATACTGGAAATGTAAACAACTCCTTGCCCATTAAACTGGCATTACACTTCCATTCTCCCCAGGAATTGAATGACAACTTGTAAATGTAATGAAAAACAGTTCTTTTTATTCTGTCTCCAACCTGAGTGGAACACATGAAGAAATAGCACATGTGAGTGTGATAAGCTAGAGGAATTTGGTATTGGACTACTACATTGAGCTTAGTTATCAATAAAAGTTTCCTTTAAATTCTGGCTAAATAGCAACAAAGTGGCACACTGAGAAGTTATAGTGTGTGTTTGTGTCTATAAAATGCCTTCTCTATGTCATATAGTTACCTTCTAGTTCAGGGAATTAGTTTAAATCACACTTTTCCTCCAGGGGCTGCTTCATATTCCTCCCTTTACGATACTCCACTTCAGAGGTCTGAGGTATGGTTTTCTAAAGGTCTGAAGACCATCAGCTAGAGATAATTCAAAAACATTTGTATCCTGAACACATGGAAGACAAGTTAAAATACTGACCTTGCTAAAACTTCATGAGCCAAGCTCAGCAGCCAGTTATTTCAGATCAGCCACTTCCCTTCTTGGAGAAGCAGGGAACGTCTCAGCAAAAGTGAGTAAAAAGAGAGAAGACTCCTGCACAGCAAAAGCCTTATTTACAGTAACTTGTATCTGACTGCTTGGGCAAGTGACAAAACCAGCTACTGAGGCAATATGGAGCCAAAGTCATCCTTTCGCATGTACCACAGGGTGAAGTGCAAGGCAGCATCTATAACTGGGAAAGGTTTATGTGGTCAGGAGCTGCACTATGACCAGATATAGAAGAAGGATATATTGGCTGTTTGTAGTGCATTTTGTACTCAAACAACTGTTGTCTGTCTCTCCAACAGAAAAGACAGCACGTCTTAACTGTCCAGAAAACTAGATGTGGCTGAAAGGTCATTAGCAAGACCTGGCATTCCTAAACATTCAGATCCTGTGTGTCTCGGGTCAGGTGTTTAAAATTAGTGAAAACCTCATAGCTCAAATCCCAACCACTCTGAGCCTCAGACCGTCCTTTAAGAGCAAGAATAGCAATGTAATAATGAATAAATATAGACGGTGTACAGTAATGGAAGTCATGAAAACTCACAGCTGAATATAATTTAGTATCTTCATCATTCAGGATGATGAACAGCAACCATCCTGTGATCTTGATCCTGTTCAATGCATCAGATGACATAACAACGTTGTAGAAAAAATTACCAAGATATAGTGTAATTAAAGATCATACAGCTTAGACAGCAGGGATGATGCAGTGGGAGATCAAACTTAACTTTGCATTATGATAATTCCTAAATTTGGGTGGTTGGATGTATTCATTTAACAGAAAGTTTGGGGATCCTTTTGGCGAAGAAAGGGAAGTGTTTTAATAATTCACAACCGCATAGATGCATTCATGACACTTTTGTTTACCTCAGCTTCTTTGTGTATTCCTCTCCATTTTCCCTCATTTCTTCTTTCTCTTTCTCGCCTGTAGTTTTCCAGGCTTCTCCTTTTCTTCCAAGGCTTCCTCACTTCTCAGTCTCTGTAATCTGTATTGAACACAAGTAAAACAAAAATTGAATAACTTTTAAAATAAACAACAGTGA
>Ga0065711_1000941_pt1 | contig 51665 bp, 24 predicted proteins | sample Hoacrofraction12_FD_59098 | JGI IMG/M metagenome (GOLD analysis project Ga0065711, IMG submission 59098) | Hoatzin crop microbial communities from Cojedes, Venezuela - Epithelial fraction 12 v2 (version 2) | ecosystem: Host-associated > Birds > Digestive system > Esophagus > Crop | place... | reverse complement strand
CCCCCCCCCCCCATATTTGGTGTTATAAAGCTGTACGAATGGCAGTGCTGTCAGTTCTTCACCTGAAATTTTCATAATAAAAGTATGACAATGGTTATTTTTCTGGTGTTTGATAAAAAACAATGTTCTCGGTTGTACTTTTGTTATGAAAGATAAGCACAGTGAATATACAGGCAATAGGAGAGAGATCATTTTATGCCAAAAAATTCCTCTACTGGCAGGGAGTAGACAAAAAGCTTCTGATGTCTCTCTATCTGACTGCTTTTTAATTTATTTATTTTAGAAACAGGATGAGAATTACTTTATACATAGCATTTTTACTGGATTAGTAGCTAGATGAATTGCCTGTTTTGTTTTTAATAGGATTTTTAAGCAATTGAATAGGAAATTTAGCATGGAGTTTAAGATTAGCTCAGAAGAATAACTTGAGTTTCTACTCTTCAACAATAAAGCTTTCAATGTTTACTTTTTTACCAGTTAAGTATGCTGAGATTTAGTACAACAATTGATAAATATTGCATCTGAACTTGTGCCTCTGTAGAAAGAGAACAGAACGGGGTCGTCTTACTCACAGTTTGCTGAATTGGGGATACTGAATCCCCCTGTGTCTTCATGAGGTCTTGTTGGTCCCTTTCCAGAGTGTCCGAAGAAGAAAATTTAATATTAGATTGATCTTGAAGTAGTGAAACCATTACCAAATCCACGTCAGATAGAAATGCTGTTACGAAAAAATTAAATTACAATAAATATTTTCTAAAACTTAAACCGTGAAAGAAACCATCCTGTCACGTACCGATGACTAGACAGTGTTAGATATTCAGCTGGACAATAACCCATCCTGCAGAATTCCTAATACCGTTGAATTATTTTTTTTTTTAGCTCTCTGAGAAATGTTCTGTAGGTACAATTACAATGAAGATGTGATACAGACTGTATATGGATTTAGTACACAATTTTTATGAAGTCATCACTTTGTTTTCTATAGGTTCATAAGTTAATGAAAACGTATTGCTTTGTGGTTATGCAAATTTAGCAATATTGCTTTTTTGAGAGACTGTTAACTAAATGCACCCCTATTGCTTGCAGTGGGACTATATAATAAAAGGATTTTTGCTACCATAACTTAGGCTGATGGTTACTACAGACTTATGTTTTCGCTTTTGCTTTTTTATTAGTGTCAGTCCCTTCAGCCTTTTTGTTCTGTTTTGCATGATTAGATGTATATGAGCTATGTAAATAACGTCATCATTCCATACCTGCTCTTGTTGGTTGTATCTCCTCTCGTTGGTTGTATCTCCTCTCAAGTTCCCAATCTTTAATCTTTGGATATATGAAACATATCTGATGGTGTTCTTTGGATTAGGAGGAAGAAATTTAATCTTCTAATATTTAGTTTTCCACTACCTTTTTTTTCACAGTCCTTGTTCACGGTAACCATACAGTAAAACTACAAAAGGAGAACTTGCATTCTCTTCTTATGTCATGCACGTAACGCTGCACCAAACGTGTACCTATGTAAAGATGTCTTGTGTTCATATTTTAAATTTCAGATGTACAAGTTGGGGGAAAAAAGCTATTGTACTTCAAGAGTTAATTTGCAAAGTCTTTGCCATGTGTTTAAATGGCTGTTAGGTAAATAACTGAGGGGTTTATTAGGTTTGGCTAACAAAGATATATTGCTTAAAAATGTAGAAGACTTTTTTTGCCCTTACAGTTCAAAGAGAAATCTGTATTTATGATGAGTAAGACTGCACTGCCCAAGGGGATAAAGCACAATGGGGTTTGGAAAACAAGTATGAGGCCTATAGTAGTATATCAGGAAAAAATGATGTTAGATAAAGTTCAGAAATGTGTTAGGCTCAGCCTCTTCTCCCAGCAGCTTAACTGGGGGCTGATGAGAGATATACTTTGCACTGATGCTCATCTTGAAAGCAGCAGGTGGGAAAACCTACAACTGGGAAATACGTGTGTGTGTATACTTGTAAGTGTTCCATACTGGCTGCCCTCTTAGTGCTGGTTTCCCACTTATCTTCAGGTTATACAAAGCTGCGCCCGACCTCTCTTTCATACTGCAGTTTTTCAACCCAACTGCCTATTTTGTGGTCTTAAGCATTAGAATTTTATTTAAAGCTTTTTTACAGTTATGATTCTTGCCTAATGACTTTTGCATTGCAAGAGACATTTGGACATTTGATTAATGGCCACAAATAAAGAAAAAGGAGGAGCTTGATTTCAAGAAAATTGGATTAATGGAAATAAGAAAATAGGTCAGTCAAAAAGCTCTGATTGCAGAGTATAATAATGCCTGAAGCTTTTCTGTTCTCGTCATATTTACCATTAGGATCTGTAAGAGAACCAGATAAAAAGGAGCATTATCTAAAGGGTTATTTCAACAGGTCAGAACAGTCTGGCTCTGCTTACTGAAGGCAATCAGACTTCCTTTCTGGAAAAAAAAAAAAAGTGAATGTATCCTGGTTATTTGGACAGTCAATACAAAAGGTCCAGGAAAACCAAATTATTATTGTCCTTCCCCTCCAAGACTTTTGCCAGGTTCTGTTTATGAATTTCATTTTGCTGTCTCCTGGAGGCTGGTAGGAGTCTTACTGCCATTTTAATTCTGCAAACATTCTCCCCTGCATAGTGAAAGTGTTCTACTGAATATTAAATAAGAAGCAGCCTTGTACTAAAACATTGTTCAGCTGATAATCTGCATTCAGTTGTGGTTATTTGATGCCTTTGTTGACAAACCATTTAAGAGAGATCTCCCACGTGGGGAAGAATCCCAGGTCTACGATCACAGTGCTGTTTTCAGTTTTCACATTAAGATCGGCACCATTCTTAAGCAGTTCAGTTGTAAACTGCCTCTTCAAGTTATCCTTACCCTAGAAATGACATTCTGTGGATGTGTCTTGCCATGCGAGAAAAACCTCTGGCCATGTACTTCTGACTTGCTCATTTTTTCTTGGAGTCTAAACTTCTCAGTCCAAAAGCCGTTTGCGACTTTACTTTCACTGATATGTATCACAGCAGGTTATGAATACAGATAAGTAGAAACTGCAAAATTAACATACTGAAAAATCTTTGCTGTTACTGTTCTTTAAATCTAGTTTTTTTGTTTTTTTAAAATGTGTGCTAGAGACACTATCTTCATTTTGTAGAAATAAATAACAAAAAACCCCCACTTTGCATTAATATAGATTCTAGCAAAGAGAAATCAGGCCACTTACTGACAAAACTTCTCTAAGAGGGAATATATTATGGTCAGTGAAGGTTGTCAATAATCAGGATTACAATAAATCATTTACAATAAACTGCTCCTGGGAGATGGAGAGCTTAGGGAAATCGTGGGTTGCCTAGATATAGGACTTGTGAAAGAAAACAATGATGCTTTGATTTGGAAGAAGGTATCTGATTATCCCAGATGTAGCTGGAACCATTTCTCCCCAGCCCATGTCATTTTTACTTTTGTAAATGTTGCGTGACAATCCTAGGCTCCTATGATAAGATAACTATCTTTAAAAAAAGAAAATAGTGAGAAACTGTAACCTCAGCTGAGTGTTTGGATAAGCAAGGTAGCAGCAGCTGATCTATTAGCTCTGCATGACTGAAGTCCTGTGGCAGCAAGCCATAGTTTAAACAATTCTTGGTTTTGTGTCTTTTCTGGATGTTGGAGGGCATTTTGCCGGTGATACACTTCACCAGAGCTCGGCACTGGGCCGTCTAAGCAATCCGAACTGCCCTAAACACTGAATGTTACTGTAAATGCCCTCTCCATCCCTTGGGGCTGAGATCAGTTTTCAGGAGAGGAAGGTGTGTTTGGATGTTCCCCAATTCGTAATTCATTCTGCATGCATGCCTTAGGCAGCTCACTGATCCTTGCTTGACACTGGCTTGTGTGATGTACTCTTTTCTCTGCCCCCTCCCCAAAACACTAAATCATCTTTTTGCTCTCCAAATCATGCTGATGTCTGCCAATGCAAGAAAGAGGTAACTATTAGGGAATTTTTTCCTGAGTCTTTAATGATCAAGGAGTCAGAGAAGCCACGAGGTTTTAGAATTCCACTTTTCAGTTTATAGTTAAAAATCTGCCCCCAATAATGTCAAGCTCCAAATATTGTAGAAGTGTTGAAAATTTTGTGACTAACACTTGCCATGTAGACAGGAATATTTCTACGTGTAATTATTCATATGGGAAACTTTCAGAAGAAAAGGAATTTATTAACAATCAGAAATTTTGGTGGCTTGCAATGATTGCAAGGCTTTCTTTCTAAGCTTACTCCTGGCAGATTGATGCTGAATGTTGTGCTGGGTCATGGCTGGTGATAGCTGTGATTTCTCTGTTGATCTCTAGCATTCTTGTCAGTAAGGCTTGACCTATTTTTAGGAGATGTTTTCAGGAGCAGGATTTCAATCTGCACAGCATAGCACTAAACTCTGATTCAGCCACATCAACTTCTTACTTCTTTCTTGCTTCTCTTTCTAGTGTGTATTGGACCTTTATTATAGGATACTTGAATAGTTTTTACAGAGCTTCTAAGGATTGTGTTTTCTTCTCTTCTGAATTTAGATGTGTTTGTGAGTCTTTGTTTAGTTTAACTGTGCTATTTTTGTTTTCCTATTCAAGGGTTCTGAGCTCAGTTCTTTCATGGTTAGCTATCAGTTACTGCCCACAATTACCTATGACTGGAAATAACTTTTGCATATTTGGTGGGAGCATGTGAAAAATAAGCTTAATTTATCAGGGCTGGAGCAGTGATAATCTCAAGTATGGGTGAAGAAAGTTTGCGACCATGAGATCCTTTCTGCATCGTATTACATGGGATGTATTTGCTACCCTTTTATTAGTAACTGTTGAGGAGGAAAGAGGGTTTGGCTACAGCCGCATTATAGCTTGCGTGATGTTACAGCTCTCCCTGTGAATCGATTCCTATGGAATAGTTATTCTGAGAGTGATACAAATAATCTGATTGTTGCAACACTGAATGAGTTTGCATGTAGGTAGTTGGTTTTCAGAACTCCATAGAAGTGTAGATTCTACTCAGATAGATCTGGTTGTGGAATAATTCCATATGAATTTGGGTTTAAGACTTGTTATGTGAACTAACACTTGACTAGAATAATGATGAACTTAATTAGACAAAGCTAAACAGAGCAAGTTGTCTAGTGGAGTATTTCAGGATTTAGGGTTAACTCTAATGTCATTTATTATTTTCATTAGAGATTTGAGAGAAAGTAAATTGGTTTATAACATCCACATGTACTAGTAAATTAAGATTGTGTGTGAACAGTTAGACAAATATTACTGAAGGGAATTGGGTGCTAGAAACATGGTGGCATTATGAAATAGCAAAAGCTGTAAAGACAAATGGAAAAATGATGAAGCAGCAGCAACCTGGATCTAGCAATTCTCTGAGAAATTTAAGAGTGATAGACCGTAGCGGTCTGTACTATCATAGACTATAAAGAAGTCTGCCAGTATTTTGGGTCACCTACATCAAGGTCCTGAATTCATGTAAGAGAAGGATGACATTTATGATGAGATTATTCTTGAATTACTAGGGTTTATTTCTTTTCATTAAGGGCTACCTGTAGGCAAGGCTGAATACCAAGTGATCACTGTATACTATACAGAGACTTAGGGTAATTGCCACCATGTCCAGATGTGCTCTCAAGCAGGAGTGGTTAGGAGCTCTAAAACATCCAGCTGCTTGCTGGTAGGTGGAGGGAGAAGTGGAGTGTTTGCAGCAGGTGGTTTCATCTGCTGTAGTAACACATTTATAAAATACTACAGCTAGCTGTATAAACACTTTTCAAAAAAAGAGAGGCATATGTCCTAAATCTATTGTATGGAAAAAAAATAATTTAAGAGGTAGATCCAGGACATTTCTTTGTGTGGCTAAACATAGTAAAATATACAGGCAATTTTACTGTCACTGTGGCCTTTAGTCCAGGTTCCCATCCTTAGATCGGCATTTTAGCTTTTCTTTTTTGTTTATATTTTATCCTGCATCTGTTACTTCTGACACAACTGTGAGAAAGGAGGGGCATGTCTGTCCCTGTAGAGGACTTTGAGTTTGTGATTTATTACATTTTTAATGTATTTTCCACCCCACCATTGCCTCTTTTCCAGGCTAAAACTTACATAGTCATTTCTCATTCTAAAGCCATTCCAGACCTTCAGTTACATCTGCAGCCCTTCCTTGAACAACTTTGAGTTTTGCTAATACCTTTCTGGGATAGGAGGACCAAAACTACTTGTAGTGTTCAAGATGTAGGCCTGCCATAGTGTTTACACAGCAGATATTCTCCAAGTACACATCAATTCACTCAAAATCAAGAAAAGCAGATCATAGGGTTTCTCCACAGCTGCATTGCATATCCGGTTCATGTTGGGTGTGTATTTTCTCTCTAATGCTCAGGTATTCAATTATGCAGAAGTAGAAAACATGGCAGAAATTCATGCAGTATGGCTGAGATAACAACACTACAAGAACTTAATATTTCTTGTAGACTGGACAGATCCATCATTTGGGAAGCATTTGATAAAGTCCCTCACAGATGTTGAACCAATATAATTAACTCAGCAGAAAGGGAGCTCAGCATTGAACAGAAACCAAGCATGGAAAAATTTAGCTAAGAAGGTGAATGAGCTTGTCATTTGGACTTGGTTTTCCCCTCACCTTTTTCCTCATAATAAACACTAGTACATCTTTCCAACTACACCAGTTAAACTAATAATAAAAAAAAAGATTTTAGCTCTCCCTACCAACTTTGCAACTCTGATGGGATTTTCAAAACTCTATCCTTTGCATACTCTGTCCTGTTTTCTGGATGAATGATTATGCTGTTTCCTGAATGAGGAGTATGAAATTTCATTGCCTTATATTAGACATCTAAGCATGAAGTCAGACACAGTTCCAAGAGTTGAAGTAGTTAATATGATACAGAAACTGTGTGCTTCTTTTATGAATAACCAACTTGGTTGGCAGGTCAAACCAGCACAAGAGATAACGGCGTAGCATGTTTATGGGCTGATCATAGCAAGTATGTAACTGAATTCTTTGTGCTGAATTCAGAGCAGAGTTTTACTCTGCAGCAGATCTGGGGAGTGGCAATGTATAAATGCAACAAGTATAGTAGAGCTGCCAGTACAATCATGTGACTTATCTTTGCTTCTTCCTATGATTTTTCTTTTTGTAAAGCAGCTATAGCCATTAAATTAAACAGCAGATAGAGATACCTTCTTTGGCTCAAAAATTCATGTACTGCAGATTGCTGAAAGCTGGGAGAATATACTAGGGCATTAACACTTTGCTCTTTTCCAGGTATCACTCCTAGTCCCTGCATCTGTGCTTCACTCTTACCTTTTTTTATAGGTCTGCTTTGCATAATCTTTTGTTCCCTTCAGTGTCCCTTTCTCCTATCATTGTATAGGTTGTCTCCTTATAAGTATTCCTTTATCCATCCTCTTCACTTTTTTCTCCCTGCAATGAAATCCATGTCACTTTACTTTCTATTATCACATTATTATTTCTTTTGATATATTCCAATGTATCCCTTTCCCTTCTACTATGGCTATTCTAGTTCCTAGTTTTCAAGGTGGTCTACAGGTTATCCAGAATATTTTCTGTAAGATCTCTTTTTTTAAGAGTTCACCATTACAGTTTAATTGAAAGGCAAATGTCAGTTGGGGTTAAATAAAAATGCTAAGAGATGAGATTGGTTAACGTGTCAAAAAATGTGAGAACCACTGAATGGTATAATAAATAACATGGATCAGGAGTTGCAGCTACTCTGTACTGAACGTATAACATGTTGTGGCCCTATTCCTTGCTTCTTATGTGCTGGTGTAATAAACGTGATTAATAGTAAGCTGTTCCCATGAATTACCTATTGATAGCTTAGGGGCTCTGTGCAATGCGGTGTACCCTATTAACTCTCTTTGGGGAATATCATGCGGGGGGAATGTGGGGGACACAGAGCATAGATCCTTCAGTAGTCTCATAATTTGTTTTACATTCCTTTTCTCTCTCAGTGAGTCATGCTCATCTCCCTGTGACTTGAGAGTTCATCTTGGGATCTCATGCCATCTTTCTGTCTTTATGAGAAGGTGTGTATGATGATCCACCCTAATGGTTTCTGTTGCTGGCTGTGGCAGCATGTTTTATGATGGGTGTGGTACATTCCCATTTTCTCTGTTGTGCATGTACAGTATTCACCTTGCAGCCCCACCCGTGGCCACTCCCACCCTCCCACTGGGAATCGCCCACAGTAAGCTCTGTAATTACCTTTATTTGATCTGAGGAATGGATTTGGGAATCTTATTTGCACAGTGGTAAGCTAAGTATGTTAAAACAAAAAACAAAAAACTTTGAATGACTGATTCACTGAGCAGTGATGTGTTAAATAGAGAAACAGCAGAGGCACAGATAAATATCCCCTGAACTTGGTTAATTGAAGTGTTTTTGGAGTTTTTGCTTTGGAAATGTCTGACTACAGTTCATGTGTACAAAGGGGAATTTCACCTGTTATTGCCTGTTTTGAGTTCTTAATGTTAGCAGGCAAAGCTGCTGTAAGTTAAAGTTTTCATTGGAGCAGTTTCTGTTAGTTTTACATTGAATTAAACTGAATCAGTGCAAACTACAGTTTGTACTTGTTTTACATGTTTAGCCTGGGTTATGCAGTCTAGTTTACACTGGCCACCTCTAAGACTCAGTGAAGAAAAGAAATTGTATACAGTCAGAAGTAACACAGCACTAGTTCAAGCATTTAGTTTCTGGGGAAAGCTTTTAAAAGAAAAAAAAACCCAAAAAACAGAAAAACAAAAAAAAATCCCAAGACTCAAGCTCTTTCTTTGGCTGCTTAAGATCAAAGGTCTTTCACATCCACCTAGCAACTAGTAACTATTTCAGCTAGCTCAGAGAAGCGCAGCTGATTTGGAGTGATGTATTCTGCTGACACCTATTCCTAGGCATGCATGAAAAATGTTGCATATAAAGTAGTAAAGATGGAGGAACAGGTAATGGAGACCAGTATTTATTTCTCAGGAGGGAACCCACCCTCCAGTCCGAGCAATAGCCTTTCTGTCCACAAAACTTTTTCTTTGTTTTTATATGTGCAGCGGTCAATACTGACTAGCAGGTTAAAGTATTTCAAACAGGTATAAGGCAGAAATTGGGCAGATGATTTGCTTAGGTTACCAGAAAGAGCTTTTGACAAGATGCCTCATCACAGGGTTTTAAGGGAGCTAAATATCCATGGAAATCCTGCATATCCACAGAAAAGGTCTTTGTGTGGATATATATTTGGTTAAAAGACAGAAAATGAAATGTAAAGGTGAGTGATCAGTTTTCACAAGGGAGGAGGTCACTGGTGCTGGGGGTGATCTTTAGGGATCTGCTGAGACTTTGTGTTGCTTAACGTATTCACAAAAAAACTAGAAAAATGTGAAAAGCACCAAGACAAAATTTTCAGATGATACTGTTATTCTGAATCATTATGATGAAGATTAGGTGGCAGGAACAGCAATAAGTAAACTTAAGGAGAAGTACAAAACCGTTGTTTACCGAAAATGCAATCCTAACTTACTTTTTTTTTAAATAAAATAAATTCTAAAAAAGGCATTTAGCTGACCTTTAAAACGCAGGAAAGAGTAATGATGGATAGTTCCATGAAAATGCCGTCTCAATGATAATAGCAATCACAAAAGCGAAGTCAAGTGTTAAGAATTGTGAGGGAAAAAGGGGACAAATGATTCACTTTTTTTCCCACTGTATAAAACCATGATGTATTGCTGTCTTGAACTGTGTGCGGATCTGGTTCTCCCTCTCTCGAGAAGGAGACAGTTGTACAGGATAGGCTGAGGAGGGGGCTGCAAGTCTGATCAAAGATCTGGACCAGCTTCCAGATGAGGAATGATTAAACAGGCTTTGGCCTGGAAAAAAGATGACTGGTGGTGGTGATGGTGAAAGAATGAGAGAGACGTATTAAATCACAAGTGGCATGGGGAGGGTGAACAGGCATTGCAGGCAGTCTTTTTGTGATTCAACAGCTGCAGACCATCAAATGAGCCTGGTCGGAAGGAGATTCAAAACTAGCAAAACAAGGTGGTTCTTCACACAGTGTGTAGATGAGCTGTGCAAGCCCCTACCACAGGGTGCCATAGATGTAAAAACTTGTGTGTATTCAAGGGATGGCTGGACAACTTCACGCAAAGGAAAATCCGTTGTGGCTTATTAAATGTATGGACACCAGCTCTGACTTAACAGGTCCATGACTTGCAAACGATGTTTGCAGTTTTTGTGTCTTTAGTCCAGGCATTTAGTCTTGTCCATTGCTGGAAACAGGACACTGGGATAGATGGGCCTTTGGTTTCACCCAGGAGGGATGTTTTTCAGTATCATGTGCACTGCATTGCACACTGTTTGAAACTCATAAAACCAGAGAGTGTTTCACGTTTCAATGCCATGAATTCTCTGCAGTGTACAACTTAACATATTTCCAGAGAGATACAGCTACTTACCTGCAGAAGCAAACACTCTAGTTAGGGAAAAGGGGGAGAGAAAAAATTTTAGGGTGAGGAAATAAAAAGGCAAATGCTTGAGTATCCTCACACTCTTCCCTCCCTGCAGTCAAAATTACAAAGTCATTCACACCCCAGCATCAAGTTGAGAAAGGAGTTTTGTAATTTAAAGCATCAGCTTTGGAATACCAGGAGGAGCAAGGCAGACAGACTGAAGAATAAATGAGGGACAGTTTGGAGATTAAAGAACTTTATAGGAAAATATGGCCTGACATTGTTTTGCAAAATGAGTAACACAAATACGCTAATCCTTTAGGATGGAACAACTGCTGAGAACAAGACGATATACAAGTGACTTGAAATTAGGAAGACTAGAAGAAGGGGGGAGGGGGAAGGAAAAGCAAATCTAATATGGTGAACAAAACAAGAAGTTGTGCATGAAGGCATTAAACTTCCCAGGAAGGATTATGTTCATTCTTTGTAAGCCTTGGAAAGCATAACGTCTGTTGTTAATATAAGTGCAAAGGAGGTTCCCGGGGGTGAAAAAAGATCTGAAAATGAGGGCAGTTGTGAGATAATAGGCACGGCTAAAACCATCCCTATTAACAGTTATGAGATAGGAGACCAGCCTCTAAAACTGTAAATATGGCCGTATCTGACAGACTAAGTTGCACCAAAGTTAATTCGCCCGATTAACCTTCTCTCTGCTTCACTGCAAAGTGACCAATGACTGTTCTTCCCCTTTACCCTCCCCACTTTACAAGCACTCACTCCTCTGCTACACCCACCCCTTTTCCCAATGCCTAATTTATTCCTGGAGTCTATTTCTGTTTCGTAAACACTGCTTCTGTTCTGTTAAAAGCAGAAGCGTCAAGAACAGCTATTTGATTTTTAAGTTAATTTTATTTAATCCTTAATTTTATGCTATTTTAACTCTTTTGGGAAAAATCTGCAAGCTTTGTGAAAACTGTTTCTTCTAAAAGAAGAGCAAAACAAAGCTAAGTTTCTTTCTCTAGTTCCCTTTATTCCTGGTTATTTAAAAGCACATTGTTCAAGCCAGCAGGAGTTAAATGCCCGATGCAAAAATTTTGGCAAAATAATGTGGTTTGTTCATCTAAGATGAACTTTTCAGCGAGGTCCTTCTGCCTTGTGAAATGTGACGTCTTTTGGCTATTATCTGACTCAACAGGAGAGTGGTACTAAGTAATTAAAGGTCCCTGTGCTCAGAAAAAAAACCACTGAAAAGAAAATGCAGAAATTTGTGCCATCCATCCTCCTCTTCAGGGGCTTTAGTGCACCTCTTCAGGGCTTAAATCTCAGAAGTTTTCTATCAATAGGGTATCTAAGAAATGGAGACCGTGACAGTAGTGTTTTCTATGCTTAAATATTTTGACTTTTTAATGAATATCTAAAGGAACAGAGAATATCCTTCAAGAGTTGTAAGTGTGTTGCAAATAGTGTATCTACTTTCCACTGCTTCTTAATAAATTCTGAATTCTATCTGTTTGTGTGTCTGTCCCCATCTCCTGAGGTGATCCGTTCAGGGTAAGCAAGTCTACTGTATTGATAGCTGAGACAACAAATATTCTTTCTGTTCTAAATGATGGTTAATTCAAATATCTTATGGTAAAGTGTTTAAAAAAAATTAAACCGGATTAAATAAACCACAAAAAGTAGAAAATGTGAAGTTGACAGCTTTTTTAGGAGAAATCTGGTTCTATTACACAGTAAGTAGCCTTCCCCACCTCTCACTTAGAGGAAGGCCTCGGTGAGTTCAGCAAGTAGAGATTTCCTTTGCCACAAAACACAAGGTAACAACACCCTTGAAATAAAGGAAAGGAATTTCACAGAAACAGCAAACATCCTAAAACTGTGTGTGCAGAAACCGTGTTGCAATAACCAGTCTGAATAAACAGTCGCTGTTTCACTGAGGATGCATCATTTAAGCAAGAGTGTAGAATTATATATGCATACTTGATGCTGTTACAAAATTCTTACTAGAGATGAAAATTAGAAACAAGAAAAAGGCTAAAATTAAACAGGAATCATGTAAGTGTTGCATTTTTCCCCTGTACTCCTGTTACTTTTGGCACACATATATCATCGTGCAGCTTATGAAGCACAAGAGATTCTTCCTGGGAGACTCATCCTCCCTCTAACACGGATTTTGTCCATTCTCTCCTTAGTGTGAAAAATTAACTCCTTTCTTGAAATAGAATCTTACGTTTTTGGGAGCAGCTAGATATAAAGAAGTTGAAACTATGCTCATTTCTTCTCTTGAAGTATTAAATTTCAATGATACATAAAACATAATTAACTGATCTAAGGGGATTACCACATTAAAGAAAGATATTTTAAAGTAAACATGTTACAAAACCCATTCTGTTTTCTTATACATAAAAAATAATGCAAATTAAACTTTTTATAGGTGTTTGTTTCCAACGCTTAAAGCACAGCTGATAAAGAATATTCATTAAGGGACTAGAAGTAGAGTTTTATATTATTACTAACTCTGTCCTCAGAATAGTAATTTCAGGAGAAAAATGAGAAATGATGTATTAAAATATGTTTATATTTTATAAACCACCCACAAATCTGGTAACAGCAACAACTCAATGTTTTCCTTCCTCTTAAAGACCTCTACATGTAATACAGTTTTTCATTCATTCTGGTATTTTAGCTTTTTCAGATTGGCTAAGCAAGTATAGGACTAAATTTGTAATATTATGGCATTTTGGGGGACTGTAGACTGTAACGCAAGAACAGAACATAGCGTTACAGATTCCACAGAATGAAAAAAAAATCAGGAAGGGAAAATAGGGTCCTGAACAAAGAGTGTGCTGCTTGGAGACTTTAGGTATTTATTAACAAAGTAACATCTTGAAATTAAATTACATATGTTTTATTTTAGACTTTCTCATTTGCATTCACATATTTATGCCTCTGATTTAATATTTTTTCCAGTTGAACCTAGGATTTTGTATGGTAGTAACTATCGGTTAAGAAGTGTGGAACATGTTCTATAATCAAGGAGATGATGTGGGTTTGGGATTAGTTTTATCTGAGGCTGTGTGAAATAAATTTCTGTATGAGAAGCTTCTGTCAGCTTTAGTTATTCTTTGCTGGTGAAGAGACTGGTCAGCTACTGGAAGCAACCTCATACTTTGCTTCCTTTGTCAACTTGTTTTGTGGTCACAGTAGCTTCCTAGGGCAGATCTCATGCTATGGTCAAAGACCATTTTTATCTGTGTTTGGGAGTCTGTAAAGCAGATCTATAATGTGCTTGGTTTTTGCAGCTGTTGTTTCCAGTTCATAACAAGATCTATATAGCAGAAATACCATTGGAAAGATTCAGAGTCACAGGAAGGCTGAGGCTGGCAAGGACCTCAGGAGATCATGTAGTCCAACTGCCTCTGCCCAATGCCAGCTCAGCTAGGTTAAAGTGGAGAGAAGAGTATCAGAAGGAAAATGGCTGAAAAATAAGAAGCACTTGCCTAGTTTCTTCTGTCAGGAAAATCTAGGGTCTATGTTACAAAAAACATGCATGTTTGTCTGAACATTAAACATCACTCCTGAACGCATCATCACATCTGACCTGCTAAACTAGGGCAAAGGAATTCTTCATATAGGTTCTCTTTATTTGGTTTTCTGTAAAGTATTCCTTTCCTTCTCTCTTTCCAAATTAAATATTGCCAGTTATCACTTCTCTTATTGTGATTCTTGGCATATTTTCTCAGAAACTCAGTGCTGCTGGAATAGTGAGTATATAAGAATTGCGTTTTTTATTTTATCAAGTGCATAATTTTGCATTGGTAGTTAGGAAAGAAAGGTGGAAACTTGATTCTTACAGCATCTAAAATCAAAAGTAAGTATCATAGATCCATCATATGCTTATTTTTCGGAATTCCATGATGGTAAGATTTGATTATCCATATTGGAAAATTCAAGGAGCTCACTCCTGCTACATCCTACCTTCAGCTTTAGTATATGTGTATTTCTAGTTTCAACCTTTTCATTCTCTCTTAAATTTTACTTTGTCATACTTTCTCAAATCTTTTAGCTTAACAGTGTCTTTATATGTGGGGAAAAGTTCTATTTATGTATACCTAATATTTTCATATTTTTGTTGAATATCTTATTTTTAAAATTGACTTTTTCTGTGGAGACTTTCAACAAAGAGGAACAGCATCACTTTGAGACAAATTTTGTAGTCCCCTTTGCCGTCCTTTTGAGCCACTCTGCATATATGCATAGACAAATCTGGCTTATTTTCCCTGTTAAAAAGTCTGCTGTTGTATTTTTATAGGGTCAGGAAGGAAAACAAAACAACATGTGACCAAATTATGCTGTAGACCATTTTTTTTCTGTCTGTTAAGTTGTTCGTCTGCTGAAAACTACTGCTAGCCAATGCATGTCAAATTAAGCTGGGGGGTACTCTCACCTATGTGAGAATGGACAGGAATCTAGGAAGCCATTACTAGATTTCTAGTGATTCTTAGCCATTAAATGAAAATTGTGTAAGGCAAAGAGTTTTTCCATATGAGTAAAGCTATTTTGTGATGTGTACTGAACTGATATATGTCTATGGAGAGTAAATTCCCATAGATTTAAATAAGTGGTATTATTGCTCAACACCTCAAAAGACTGTGTGTAGACTATCCCAGAGTATCTTGCCTTAATGGCTAATGTTGAAAATGTGGGCCCTAGAATGCAATTTTTGAGTGCTTTGAAAGGCTCTTATAAAAGATGTTAGGCAATAGTATTTCTTGTGTGTTACCAAAACAGAATTCAGATATCACAAAGCTGACCCTAAACCCATATGGTAGATCAGGTGCTTGCTAGACACTCTGCATTTCAAAGAAAATAAACCCAGCCCAGATCTAGTCCTGGGTGGAAAAGTAGGGCATGCATTAATTAGTGACCTTAAAGTACAATGGAAAACTAACGGGGCAATGCCAAGTCAGAGTATGAGAAATTCTGGAATATTAATGTTTGCCTCTGATCTCATACATTGAGGAATATGTGTGTTCTCACCTCCCAGAGGACAGGGCTGAGGCTTTTTGATGTCTTCGGGTTCAGTGGCCAGAAATAATTTCATTCTAGTGAATTTAGAGAATCAGCTGAATTAACTACAGAGCTGCAGGTCTCCGAGAAGTCGCTGAGTGTGAGTGCCATATCGGAAGACTGAAAGGGGGTAAATATAGTACCTGTCTTGAAATTAGAAAGTATGAGGGAATTATAGATGGCAGATTTAACTTTAATTCCCAGAAAAGTACAAAATTTAAAAAAACCACCAAAACATGAAACTACGGGGGAAAAAAGACAAAAGTAAAAGCTATCATGTATTCACTAAGAAGAAATTGTCGTACCAGTGTAGTTTCCCTTTATACTGGCCTTGTAAGCAGAGGAGGATGTGTACAGGCAATACAGCTTGACATTAGTGAGACTACTACGCTGTCTCTCATGACTTTTTCATAAGCAAACTAAGAAAGTTTATTTTAGGTGAAACTCTAGTAGAGAGGAGGTAAAGCTGGGTGGAATAGAGCATTAAGAGTAGTTACTGCTTGTCAGAATGAAAGGACATTTTGAGTGGATTTCTTAGAGTCTGGTACTACTTGGTATTTTCACTAATGTCTTGCGTGATAGACTGGAGAGGAACACTAATCAAATTTGGAGACAGCATGAAGATGGAAGACTTTGCATATGTATTTAGAGGACAGGATTAGTATTCAAAAGGGGTCAAGAAAAATGATCTGAAGAAAGTAAAATGTGGTTCAATAATAACTAAGCTCAACATCTAGGCAGGAATAATAAACTCTGTAGACAGTGAATGAGAACAAGTGAATAGGTAGCAGTTCTGCATAAAAAGATCTTGAGGTTTTAATGGGTTACAAGCTGAACCTAAATCAGCCATGATGAAAATGAAAATCTGTAATGAGAAAGGCAGACATGCTAGCAGGTATAAGGTACTTGCAGAAGCGTATTCTGCGAGACTTGTGAAGTTGACTCCTCTTGGTAAAGAATCAGCTCGAGGTTTGTGTCCAGTTTTGGTCGCTGCATTTTGAAAAAATGGACTCCAGTTTGGAGTCCATAGGAGAGAAATGAGAATTGTCAGGGACCTAGAAAATGTGACTTATGAGGAAAGACTTACAGAATTAAGGTTGTTTAGTCTGGAAAAGAATTTATATTGAAGGACATCCCAGCTCTTTTTTTCCTCTCTCGTTTGCTCTTTTCTGCAGCTTGGGAGGACAGTGCCTAGCTGTTTAATTATTCCAGCTGGGAAAATAGTAAATTATTTCCTTCTATGAATTACTTACATTCCTGGGAGAACAGGTTCCTGTCTAATATTTCTGGCATCCTACCATTTGCCCACAGAGGGGAATGTTGCAGGGACCTGTCCTGGCAGGTCTGTTGAACCAGCAGTTAAGAGTTTGCAGGGCAGGGATACCTACCCATTCCAGGAGTAAAGTACGGGCTAGGTGTGGAAGTTGTAAGCTGACACTAGATGAGCTCCTTTGAGAGGCTCTAACAAACTGGTGAGGCAGCAGTACAGAGGGAAACAAATTGGGTTAAAATGACAGCATGTTTAGCTTCATTACATGACTCTGATGGAACCTCACCCTATATGCTTCATTCATTTCTGAGTACTTTGCCAACAGAAAGATAATAATGCTCTGGATTGCAGTAGCCCTGTCTCATCCAAACATCTTAAAATGATTTTACATATATTTACTAAGCCTCAGAAGACACTGCTGAGATTTGTAAAGACTGTACAGGGATCACTTTACTAACCACATGTTTAGCAGCTACCTTCAATACTCGTCAACATTTAACAGGGCACAAAGAATTCAGGTTCCATTTGAAAATGTTAGGGAATTTAAGCAAAATACGTATAATAATCTTATGCATTCTTACTTTGTTTATATGATGCAAAAGCTAACGTTGTTGTTCCGTGGACAACTCTAAAGGTCTTGCATCCCAAATAAAATAAAGAATAATATATTATATCATAGTTATTCGGAATATGTGGCTCTTTTAGATATTGATGTGAAGGAAGAATAGTGGCATATAAGCCCCTAGGGAAGAGGGTGTTTGCAAGCAGCTAGCAAGCACAGTGTGCTGGATTATAGTGAGGGGTCTGAGCTTTCTCGGCATTGTGGAATGAACCACTTGTAGTATCTCCTGTATGGCCAGGAGACTTAATTGCACAAGAGGGGTGCAAGAAATGGGCTGCTTTGTACAGGACTTAATTGATTAAAAAGAAAACAACAAAAAACCAGGATGTTTGTCTATGGGGTGAGGAGCCAGTTAGGGAAGTAGCAAGCAGCTGGCTATGATTATGAGGGCACGATTTGTATCTGAAATGTGGCAAAAGGGTTATTTCCCTAAACTTATTAAAAGTGGCATAGTGTCTTTGATAAATAGAATTGGTCAAGACTTTGCTTTTAGTCCTTAATGTAAGCAGCATCCTGTCGTTAGCACTGTGTTAGGGCATTGATTTAATAGTGACTCAGAAGAAAGAGCAGCACCTCGCAGCTCTGCTTCCTAAGGCAGGCAGAATGATGCCATTCTGTGGTGATTTATTAGTGGCTCCTACTCAGGGTATTCCAGCCTCTTTCAACCTTGCATAGCTTTTGAGAACTGCTAGTTTGCTTTCAAATCTTACCTGGATGGAGAACTGCCTTGGAAAGATGTGGCACTGGCCAGACTCACAGGTGTAGGAGAGGAGGATTTTATTTGTACCTCTCACTTAATCTGCACTATCTCCATAATTAATCTTTTTGTGTTTCAAGCTAATGATTTCTGAGGTGCAGGAGAGCAGAGAGGTGTGTTTGACCCAAATCATAAAGCTCAGGCTTTTCTGAGTAGCAGCAGAGGACATGGCCACAAAGAGTAAATCCTATGGAAGTTATCTCTATTTACTATTTCTGTAGCTTATAGACACTGACCTACCAAACACTGTTTCACTTATGCCACATCTAAAACAACACTTTTCCTTACTTTCCAATGGACACAGTCAGAAAGAGCCAGCTCCCAAACTTTTTGCGTGAGTGAGGCGTAAGCTGCTAGAATATTTTGCATCTGTAATTGTTTGGTTTATAAGCAGGACAGGGTAGTATGTGTAAAAATTCTTCATACACTCTTCAGTGCTTTAAATCCCTACCTTTTAAAAGCTAAATACATGGGTTTTTTTTTGTTTGTTTTGTTGGGTTTTTTTGCAACTTTATGCCTTTTAAATTTTATTGCATAGATTACTGCAGAATTTCTGTCTACAGATCTAGCGGTGGTCACTCTGGGCTGTAATCAAAGGCTCTTTTTGGTTCTAAGATGAATCAATGACCAATATTTGTTGCAGGACTAGGAAATTTCTGTTTCAGATTTTTTGGAGGCCGCATCACTATTTCCCTGTCCTTGGTCATTTTAACAGCCTATGAAACTAGGCTATGGGATTGATTTCATGATTGGAAGTAGTCCTGCATGACCCCACTTCTTGTGTTAAATTTCTGGAGTTGGTGGCCAAAAACGTGAACATGTTGTTGTGGTTGATGTTTAGTTTCCAGGAATCCTAAACAACTATGTTTTCTTTCTATTTTTACAAAATAGATATTATAAGAGGACATAGTGCCTTCTCTGGGGTTTTTATGAGTCTTTCTCATTATCCCCTTCAAAAACTGTATTTGAGCAGAAAGCTTTTCTGCTAAAAAAGAAAAAGCCTGTTGTTACAAGGAGTGGATCAGAAACATTGCTTCATGTAGATGTCCCTCTTTCTACGCTTTCCTCTTTCAGCTCAGTGTTTTGCAGTAACAGCAAGTATCTTCATGTATTCCTGGCATGTTCCTATATTACACCTATCACAGTGGCATATAGATGTTTCCATTTACTCCCCGGAGTACTCAACTGATGCCTATATCGGTAACTAACACGTGGCTCCAGTTATATCTAGGAACGTGGCAATATTATACAAGTATCTGTGCACATGGACAAGCTACTACTTTCTCACACTATGCTTTAACATTTGAGGTGAATGTAGATGCACAAGTTACCAGGATGTAGTACCTTATTTCATTTACATTAATATTACTTCTACCCACATTCATCTCCCCTCACTGGGATGTAGGATAAACAATGTGCGTTAGTTGTATATTTTCTTGACTGCATATATAATACAGGGTATCCCCTGGCTAAAAGCAAACTACACAATCCCTTACTCCTTAAGATATATGTACTCTAGATATTGAATAATTTTTGTTCTTCGATGCTCATAATTAATGAACAAAATACATTTTCAGCATTAAACTCATCCAGTTCAACCTAGCTCGTATCAGTATTCAACTTAGAAACATATAATTTGGATAAACCAAACTGAAACATTTATAGAATAAACTCTAATTCCCCTAGATCTAATCTGATGTCCAGTAAATTTGCAGGAGGGCCAAGAATGAATGGTGGCTAGTTGTTATTTATAGGACTGATAATTATTGTGTTTGTAACACAAACAGTTTCTTTCTTGCTGGAAATCTAACAGTCTGAAACTAAGAAGTAAAAAGAAAGCAATATAATTCCTGTTCATATAAAGAAATAACAAACAAGTTTCCATTTGCAGTTCTCAAATGTAGTCATTTCTGCAGTTAACACATCCTAGCTTCTGTCTGGATGTTAGTCCAGTCACCTTTCAATATAGGAGTAAGTCTAAAAAAAGTTTTCATCTACTACTACAAAACCTATGAGGAAAAAGTAAGATTTAAAACAGAGGCTGTAGTAGAAGCAAGTTTGATTTCAAAACATAACTTCCCAAGTTTTTGATTCGCCATTGGAAAAGTTTGAAATAAATCTATTATGAACCTGAGAGACATGAGACATTCCACTTTTTTAAAAAAATACTTTTCTTGGTTTGTCTTTCTGTTATTTAATTACTTTTTTTTTTAGGTAATGGTAAATGCTTCCAGCTTACTTTGTAACTATGGAACAGAAAATAGCTTAGATTAAGCTGGTGTACACCTGAGACAAGAAGAGCTATTTTTTTTTTTTCCTTTGGGAAATAACCTACAGTCTTCATTTCTCCCCGTGCTAGACCAATGGATCTATTAACTTACCTGGTATTTTCTTGACTCCTTCTCTTGCCAGCCTCCACTCGCGGCTGATAAATACCTATAGGAGTTGCCGAGGAACGGGATGTAGGTGCTGACCTTCCTCTTCCCTCAGCTTGAAGTTCTTCAAAGTCAGCCTCAGGGACTTCAGATTAAATAGATGAGCCAAGGCAAAAGAGTTCTGCTCCCCCTTCCGTTTGGCTTTCACGGCTGAACTCTAAAAAGCTATATGAAGTTGTCAGAGGTTTCCTCTTACCTTTTTACTGAAGCAAAACGGCGTGCTGCTGCTCCAGGACAGGATTAGGTCATTCAAACAGCCCTGCAGAGAGAGTGGAGGCTCAGCGGTACAGAGTCTCCAAAGGCTGGAAAGATCTGATCTTACATCAGGTGAGAGAAGGCAGCTGGCTAGGCAAGCCAATAATTATGATATCAGCTCTTGTTCGCCTCAGGCAGTCCTGCATTTAATAAGAATACAAATATGACTAAGCTGCAGGTTTTTTTTCCTTGTTCTCTTGGTAATTCTTCAGAGAAGTTGGGCAGGTATTGAGCTCTAACTGTCTGGAAAGAGAGTGCTCGCTCTCAACCTCTCTGTTTTTCTTTTGATTTAAAATACCCATCTGTTACTGTGTTTTGCAAACCTATTATTCTCCTGTGGTTATTAAAAACACTCTTTCCTGGCATGGCTTTTGCCATACTATCAGAAAGCATCCAGCTACCAGAAATAGGTGTCTTTCTTACATTTGTATAGTCTGAACTCTCATCATGGAAAGGTACTGTGGCTCCACCATAGAGTGTCAAAACATCTTGCACCATTTAACTGTAAGAACACTACAAGACCAGTACACTCAAGCTAATTTTCCTTCCCCAAAACAGAGTGCCTTAGCACAGCCATATAAATAGGACTAGGTTGGTGGAGTGTATGCATTTGTGTGGGCATGTATGTATATGTATTTATGTGGAGAGGTTTGTTTTTTGTGTGCAGATATGTAGAGACGAGTATGAGTTTAAATGTGCAATTGCAGGAATATGTATTTCTGCTGCCCTTACCTGCTTTGTGCACACTCTACAGTCCCCTACACAAACCTGATCACACCTACTATAATAATACTTACCTACCTCATAGGGTGTTGTGAGGATTAATTAATGTTTGTAAAGTGCTTTGAAGATGAAAAGCTTTGAATGAGTGCTAAATATAATTATCGTCATTCCACAAAACAGTAGAAACATCTTTGCGGCCCCCAGGTTATTGTATAGGTACACCCATGTTTATCTCCCTTGATTATGGTAAGATACTGAATAAGGTCTTGAAACTTTGATAAAAACGTGCTCTCTGCTTTGGAAGACATATTTATGGTCATGTTAAGTTCATGCTATGCATAAAGTGTTTTTGTGATTCCTGTTGCAGAATACATGACACAGATTTGTAATAGGAAAGATCTACCATGGCATCCACATGTTGTGATAATAGGACCAGTGGAAGAAAAGCCATATTTTCACCTGCGATTAGTTGTTTCCTGTCAAGAGTGTGCTAGTTTGATTTTATTACATGTCAGGAATTTCTGACACTAGAAATGAAGACTTTGTCAATTTATCTGCAGGATCTTGTAGAGATAGAAGGCATGGAGTATTGGCGGATATGCTCTTTCCTGTCTGGAAGATCTCAAAGATAGTGCTGCACAATTACTTGTCTTTTCCAAGGGTTTTCACATGTGACATCCCTCAGGGTTACATGTCTAAAGCTGGTGGGAGGGTTCTGAGATGGTTTGGGCTGCACTTGACATCTTTACTCAATTATCCCCAAATTCTGCACTACCTTTAATTTACGATTCTTGCTCTGATGGCTGAGATAGACAAACCTGAGATGGTTTTATGTTAGTAACTTAGGTACTAACTGCAATAGCCCAGAACCAAAGTAGGCTAATGGCCTGGTTATTAACCCAGTCTCTGTAGGGAGCTTTGCAGCCTGCCTTGAAATCCAGACTGCTGGAGCTATGTAGTTACTGGTGCCTAAGTTAGCTAGTTTAACATTAACTTGTTGGGCGTGTTTACCTGAGCTGGCGTCACAGGTCGATTGCAGTGCAGAGATAAGATCCTGAATGAAAGTGAACCACTGACTGGCAAGCATTATCTCTGCTTTCCTGGGTTAACTATCAGGAGGAAATACCTAGAGGAAAAGGGTGTCAATATTTGCTGCAAACTTTTCCTATTTCTTACCAATTTCTCCCAGCTTTATATCAGCACCCACCTTTGTGGACATACAGAGCACAGCCCACCTAGCAGTACTGCGTTGTAGTGTTTCTCCTGTTGACTGGCAAAACAGTTTTGTAGAGTTTGAAGTCAGTACTTTTTTTTTTTTTTTCTCCTCACAGATGTCTTATAGTCAGCTTGAAGAGTTGTATTAAACTAAAACAGTTTGGTCTTCAGGAAATGAAACCATATGCCACAAGCAAATAACAGAAGAGATCAAGAGGCTTACATCAGAACAAACTTAGTTTTGTCAGATCCAGACTAGACTATAGTAATGAGTTAACTTTAGATCTCTTCTTGGTCTGAGCTTTTAGTGAAAGACTAAGGTGTTCATTTGGTGTACTGGCAGCTATTCTAAACTGTTAAATTCTGTTCCCAGATCTGATCTTTAATTTTTCTGGGGGGAAAAAAAATGTAAACTGCAGCCATCAAAGCTGACAAGTAAATTTTCAAAATGCAAGTCAATAGAACCAATTCAGTGATGTGTAACTGAGACTACAGTTTGCAGTAACCATGTCAGCAGGTGAAAATGGCTCCTAGCTACTTTCATGAGACTTCAGCTGCCCACTGAAGGTTACCAAAGGGGCAGTGCTGTTTGGTACTTCTATACAGTCAGTACTGCAGAGGGAAAAGAAATGACAGTCTGCAGAACTGACAAGGCATGATGTCTTTGTGAGATGTCCAGAAAGAGTGGCTCAAGAGTCTTGCTTCCGTATTTCTTTCCCTTGCTTAGGGAGTCATCCTGCATGATCTGCTTCCTGTAGTACTACATTTTGACATCTTGGCTATATGAAGTTACTTTGTAATAGAAGTCAGGAAAATATTATTATCTTATTATTTTCCATAGATTGATCCTTGTCTCAAAAGTTTTTCCTGGACTAGCTAGTGCTCTTCAAAGCAGAGCACGGGAAATGGATAAGCTGAACTCAAAGGTGTGTGTGACACTTTGTGACCAGTTCAGAATGTGTCATCAATTTTGACATAAAATGTTCTTGGGCTTGGTTACATGGAAAACCACTGTTGACCTCGTTATAAACCTCTCCTGCTATATGCAATTGGCAAGAATGGTCTGGTTGATCTGGGTATTTGTCAGTGAGGAGTTCTCCCTATGAACTTACTTCATTTTGTGCTCAACCAGAGCATAAATTCATTCCTTTGATAAAATATTCTTATTTAATTTAGTAGTGGGATAATTGCTTATTTTTAATACATTGTTTATATTTTATTATGCAGTGATGGCAGCAATATTTGTTATCATAAATAGCTTTGTAGGCTTACAATTTTTGTATCCTAACATTTGGATGATAAGCTTACAAAATGACTTAAGACGTAATCTAACCAGCTATTCTGCCACCATTAAATAGGAAAAGTGGCCTAGCATCTCTCCCTTGGGATCACCTGAGGGAAGACACGCCTGGGTGTAACTTAACCGTCTGCTGTGCTGCCTTTAAATAGTAGTCAGGGCTTGCTTTTTATCTTCTGAGATATCCCTAGGGAATACACACCTTGGTTTAACCTACATACACTTCAGACCATTTTTGTCCCTAAGAAATAATTCCAAGTGCATTTATCTGGTAGTTTAATGTGTCTAGAAAAACACATTGGTAAACTGAACTTATCAATTTTAGCACTCAATATGTTTAGGAGAGTATCATTCTCATTCCCTTCTGAGCCTCTTCTTTTGACAAAACATACCTGTCTTTTGCCCTGGTGTTTTTACAGCTTAGAGGAGCTGTGAGTTGCAGTATTTGGTTGGAAGTCTGAAGGATAAAATTCACCAGGGAGATGTGAATTATAGGCTCCAAATGTGACACGCCCATAAGATGCTCTTTTGTTGGCATTTGCAGAACTTTCTGTTTGTTAATTGTTTAATCTTAAATTAAAATATAAAGAACCATTATTATATGTGAAATATCGTTTCCTGACCAGTGATTTAGTGTTGCCTATAAAGCATAGCATCTGTAGCAATGTGACAGCCACTGTAAGCTATTATTGCTTTGTTATTTTAGAAATGAGGGTGAGCTCAAGACGTGGTGTTAGACTTGACTCTGTGCCTTTCTGCTCTAGGTTAAATTCAGGTAGGTGATCTAGACACGTGCTATAGTCATTGTGTCATCTGGCAATATGTTTTGTTTTGCTTTTTTGACAAGACTGCTATTAGTATGCAACTTTCAATACAGGAGTGAGATAATTAATTAAAGATAGAGATATTGGACTAATGGAGTAGTACTCTCTGATTCTCCTCACAGGTTTATTTTGTCCCGTGCTTAGTTGTTTGCCCTTTATAAATCCTCAAGTCCATATGCCGTGTTCAGGACCCTGTATCGTTCCAGGGCAGCTGTTTTTTTCTCCTGTCCTCAGGGAGGAATACTCATTCCTCCTTGCAGCTGATCACTATATATGTGTAAAGTTTCAGACCTTGAAATTAGGTTGAAATGTCCTGTAACTTATCATAAACTTTCTTCTCTTCTCATAGAACATAAATTATGAAGAGTTGGCAGCATTCTGTCAACTGTCCTTTTTTTGTTGATATTGCACTTCAGGAAGAGTGTTTTGTGATTTTCTTCCCTTTTTTTGTTACAAGGTTAACAGAAAGAGAGAAGGCTTTCCTAGCCGGAAGCTGCTGGATAAGTGGTAGGCTGGCAGGCTGTCTTTGTTTGTTTGGTCTTATGCCATCTTCATTTTTGGCTGCCAGGCTTTTTCTAACATCAGAGTTGTGCAAAGCGAGGCTATTGGGGGAGTTTTGGTGACATGACAATAATAAGGAGAAAGTCTGCTTTACACCAGTTTTCAGGGCACAGTAATTTGATGAATGCGTTCTCTGTCAAAGTCAAGAACGTAGAAGAGCGTGGCCAATGCCAGAAGACAAATGACTGAATCCTAGAAGTGTTTCATTAAGCTACGTGACACTGGCACTGGAAACTTTGGTAGTGATATTGTAGAGAAAAAAACAGTTGGCTGATCCTCTGTCTAGTCTCCTCTAACTCCTCTATCTAAATAGGACTTTCTAAAGGTCAGACCACAGGAGATTCAAAGGAGAATGCTATTGCATTCAGGTTTTAAGGCCCTGAGGGACTGTGGGAGTTTCAAGAACATACAGAGCTTCAAGTGAGGCCTTTGAACTGTATGAGTCTTCCAAACCCAATCCTGTCACATCCATGATTTTGAATATGTTATGCAGGTTTGGCCACTTAGCGCTAAGGCATAAGCAATGAAATGATCCCTCATACATTAATTGATATTATTGCTTCTAAGGCTTGCTGCCTGCTCTTTATTTTTTCCATTTATTTTAAACTGCAAGATGATTTCAAAGGTGTTGAATATCCCCCACCTACCCCAAATAGTGCATCTTTTAGTTCTCAGGCTATTTTCTGGTCTGTTCCTCCTTTCTGATATTCTGTCATGAGCGTGCAGCATCCTTTCTGGAGTTGTGACAGAGTTTAGAAACATTTGTTTGTGAATGACAGACGATATTGCTTTGTGGTACAGATGAAGCATGTTAGTGATTTATTGTACTTCCATACTCTGCAACCCAAGATGAAACACAGTTTTTTCCTGCACTGTTCCTTTACAACAGCTGAAGAGAATCTGTTTTGAATTATTTGAGGATCTGTCATGTAGCGCTCAGAACAGAGGAGTGCACTCAGGACCTGCAGTACTCCTCAGCTTGCAGAACCTTCTGTATCCCTCTCAAAAAAACAAATGATTTGCTAACAACAGGAATATCGCTTATGTATTTGCCTTGCTCAGTGTATTTTCTGTAGAAGTCTAGCAATATTGTAGCCAGAGATAAAACAGTACACCTCCTCTGTACCACAACCTTTAACCAAGTTTCTAACCAGTTAGTGACATGATTGGTTCTAAACAGGATGATTAATGTTTAGCTAACTAGAGGACAGCTAACAGTGTTTTGCTCCTGCCAGAGGCTGAGGCTAGCACATGATTATCTTCTTATAACTGGCTTGGCAGAAGTGTGTGTGTGTCGGTTTGGTTTTGGGTTTGGTTTTTTTTTTTTAGCCCCTTAACCATGTCTAATAACCAGTACAACTGGTCCGTCTTCTTCCTTTCTTGGAGTGTGCTTGGATGTTCCTAACTACAGTGCTCCATAAGCGGCTAGTGCCAATACATGCACGCCCTTTTAGCGTTTCTCCACTTCCACAGACTTTGGGAGAACATTTGTCCCAAGCTTCCCAAAACACACTGACAATATTAATATAAGAAATACAAATGTGTAAACAGGATTCGTAGAGTTGTATTGCAGAAAAACTGTTTTAGGAATACAACTCAAATTTAGTTCTTGAAACATGAGTTTCTTATGAGCTCATGAAGAGAACATAGTTATATCTGCAGTATTTATAGGCAAAGCTGACAGGTGCCTAACATCACCACTCCAAGGTGTTCTCTCAAATTCTACTAGCTATTATTGTATTGATTTTGAAACGGAAAGTGGGAAGAGTTTGCCTGGACATTCATAAGGACTAGCATACTTGAGTTTTTCTTACCAATTATAACGCAAGCACAGCCTGGGATGAATTATTTGACACAGTCTAGGGCATTGCTTGGGTTTGGGGAAATATGCAGCACATTCAGCAGGAAGGTTATGGAGCTATACCCGGCTGTTAGTCAGCGTTCTGAGCTGACCTTCCTAGCTCATGTATGCAAGACTTTAGAGCCATCAGGTCAGTAATCAGAACTATATGAAAGAGGTTTCCTCCATCCCGTCCAAAACCTTGTCACATCTTGCTTGGGCAATTCTTCCTTCACCTTTATCTTCACACACAATAGTGGAAAATGTAAAACCCTGGGCTTCCACAAACAGCAGTTGAAATCATCCCAGAGGTATTATCTTAGAAACTAGAAAATGATTCAATGAAAGAAGGAATGAATCATATAAATACTCAAAGTGTTGTACCTCAGCAAAGTCCCTCCCTTCTTAGTACAAAGCGAAGAACAAAAGCAGGCTGCTGCCTGGCATGGGCCCCTCCTAGATGACTTACTGGGACTGTGAAATCATCAGAAGCCTCAGAAAGAAGTGCTTATGCAGCGTTTATGACTTGATTTTCTTCTCTTCAATTCTGTGTAAGCATGGAACTGGTAGCTGTGTTCTCTTGAATGCCTCAATGTATTCTAGAAGATGGATAAGGAAGGGCATGGACTGAAGTAAACATTTTGTGTTTGCAGATTTCTGGATGGCTTTTATGTTTCAAAAACTGAAAAAGGATTTTTAGAGTTAAAATGTATTCCATGGAAGAGGAGGCATAAACATTCTAAGGTCATGAAAATACAAACCCACATTTTCATTGCTGAGGATGATTTTAAACACTCTTCGAAAACAAGTAATGTGAAATTGTGTGGTCTGTTCAAATGGAAAGTTATAATGGGAGGTAAAAATCCTGAACAGCCCATTAATTCCCATCTGGCAGACAAACTGAGATTGCTTTAGCACTTAGAGGAGCTTCAGTGAGAAAGAAATATTGATCTCAGATTGCTAGATTTGAAGTTAGATGTGTGAGATACGGGAGTCAGAGTAACCCACTACAGAAGGTATTTAGTGCAAATTATTTTTCGGAAGATCATTGTACAAAAGATGAAAAGAAATAAGGAGCATAAAAACAAGTAATTGCAAGTGAAGTGTTCATTCTAAATTGTTTAAAATGTTTTGTCTTCTTAAGCAAGTACTATGAGTTCATGTGATTCTCCAAACGTTCCAGTCTGTAAGGTTTCGTAGGAAGCAGTAGGATTGGTTCACCTCCACTGTCAACTGCTTGTAAGTCCTTAGTTGTAATAGTTTGCTCAGTAAAATGAGAATCCACTGCAACTGCTCTACATTGCTTGAATGTCTCCTTGCCAGTGTTGTTTTTTTCTTTCTTATTTTTTTTCTCCTGTGTTTTTTTGCACAGTGTGCTTTTCACTCAGGCTCTTGTGACATCAGTGGCGAATGTCTGTGAGGAATTGCCTCAGGCCAGTGTGACTTTCAAAGGATAAGACAATTTGTTACCTTGCCAATGAACAGTTTATTACATTTCTAATTATTGTTATTAGTCTTGCAGGTGGTGCCATGCATGATATTTTTACAACTGCCAAAGATGCTGGTTCTTCTTTCATGACAAAAAAAACCCTGAGTAAGACTTAAAGAAAACCCAGGCATTCTGCTGTAGTACATGTTTGATAATTCTTTGTGCTACCATGCTACCATGGTGTATACAGCACCTAGCTATTTTTAAATCTGAAGCTGAAACATAATGATTCTTGAAAGATTTTGTTGTGAGAACAATTGTAATCAGGGTGTGTTAGCAGCCTAAGTTAGGAAGGTATCTCTTCCTCCCTCTCAAGCCCTTTCTTCTAATCTTATTGCTCTACTTCTTGTGTAAATTAAAGACTCATCATATTTATAAACTCTTAGAGTTCATGTTAATCACCACCTAAGAACACCAATATTCCTCTCCCAATGAACTAAGTTCCTAAACATAGAGACTTTTCTCTCTCTGGTTTGTAGGATTCCATGCAGTCAGATTCAAGAAATAAAAATGGTAGAAATACTATGTGCATTTCAGTATGGGCTAATGCAATACCATACTGTGCCTTTTGAGCAGCACAGTCCAGTTCCACCCAGTGCTATCTGTACAGAACAGTTGATAAAGCGCATCATGCCTTTTGCTTTGTCACGTATTGTGTGGCAAAACATCATTTCTTAAAATAGTTTCACATTGCTTATTCTGCTTCAGAAAATACTGAATGATTTCATGTCACACTACGACTAAAGAGAAGTTAATTTGAAGGGAATAGAGCTAGGAAATAAATTTGCTGTTTTCATGGCCAGCACTATGTGTGGTCTCATGTAATCGATATTGCAATAGCAGCTACTTTGTTCTCATTTGTGTGATTACTATCTTAACAAACATGAAGCATATTTTTCTGTCATTCTCATGATACAAAAAAAAAAAGTTGTTCTTGTAAAAAAAAAAAATTCTTTTTATATATAACCCACTTTGCTGCTTTCCTGTTTGCCCAGGAATATCAAACAATCATACTCAGGAGAACCAGACACAGGATTTTACTGTACTACACTTCAGTTCGAGGAACTAAGGAGACGGGACAGCCTTCTTGTCCAGTTGTGTCTCTGTCCCCTGCCTTGATGTTTTGTGATATGGCTGTGTTGTGACAAGACAAGTTTCCTTAATGCCACATTTATGTCCTCTAAATATGGAATGTAAACAGGCAGTAACAGGAAATTAAGTAGTGTGTCCTGTAAGGAAAAAAAATTGATATAATGGTTTGGTACAAGATTTAATGTTTTTGTCTTTCTGTGACTTGGAGGAACTGCAGCTGTGCTAGAATTGTTTTGGGATTTGGCTGACTTATGTATGCACCCGCCAGAGCTCCAGGTAAGAACTGATCTTGCTGGAGCAGAGAGCATGGGCATGTTTTGGAGTCATTCCCTGCAGGGGCTGTTCAGCAGGTACAGTAGGCCAAAAGTGGCACTGATTCAAAATAGTGGCTAGAGAGATATTACATACTTGACTGCACCTGGTGCAGAGGAAACCAAAGATGTCAGTCCCCTCCCCTTTCCCCATCAATTGTCTGAGATACAGGTGTGTGGTTACAGTGTAAACAGACCAAAGATTTTTCTTCTAGGCTAATAAGCTGCACACATTTTTTCTTATAATATCTCTGCCAGAATATAGAAGCATACAGTATGAAGTCCTGCAGTTCCACACACCCTGTGCACACGGTGGAGAAAGACTTTTGTTTCTGCAGACAGAACCCACCCCTCCGGCAGCTATACTTCATTTTTTTCTAAATATATTTCAGGGATTGATTTTTCTCTTGTCCATACACCATGCTTTTTATCGACTGTCAGGGGATCTTAAATTAAGAGATAATGTATGAGCATTAAAATTAAGTTTGTTTTTTCTGTGCTATTAACTGATCCTTCTGTTGTGACTATCCAGAAGGACGGTAGCTCTAGCTGTGGCCATTGGCTTTCGCCACTAGAGGAAAAACTGTTCTGTCTTCGTCCCTAAGCTTGTAAGCTGCATTGAGCAGTCCAGTCCCTGAAAGTCATCTGAACAAATTCTGATGATGTTACTGTTTGCTGTGTACCCTGGATAAAGATGTAACACTAAAGGACTTAACAAGATTGTTTCAGATTGGCTAGGTAGTACCTTCTGAGACTACTATTTCTTCAGTACCAGTTGTAGTGCTTGATACCACAACACCGCTTTCTTAGGTGTAAGGAGAAAAGAAAAAGCACACGTGCGAGGAAGCTTGCATTGTACAACCGTGTTATCTGCAGTGCAGACAAATGATTTATGATTGCATGTTTCATGTAGCAGGAATGATATTGCCAGAGGTAAGAATAAGGAGGAAAATTCAAACTCCCTTCAGGTGACAGACGTCTTAAAAATAAAGAGGATCCTTTTGAATTTTCTGGCAAGTCTCATCAGGATAGTCCTACAGCAAAGAGGGAAATGTGACTTTCCCTTTGCAGTTGCTACAACTGCTCCAGAATAACCACTACTCACTGTCTAAGATCCCCATGATAGGCAACCAGGGAAACTGCTGCCATAACAGCTAACTGTACGGAGACTGTATTCCTCTTCTGCTTTTGCACACAGCTTGCTCTTCTGACATTGTGTAATTCCATAACAATATGGACATTAGTTTCACAGAGACCTCTGACCACTTTCCCTTTTGCTTTAGAGAAAGAAATGAGAAGCTCTGTAATCAGCAGGATTAAAGAAATTCGGTGTCCTAGGGCTTTCTGTTCCCTTCCAAAGAATGGAAAGCCCTAGGTCCCAGTGGCAGGTATTGGGAAAACTTGAAATTGCTCTGCTTCTTGTAGACTAGACAGGGATCGAAGGAAATGAGGAAATTCCTGTAATGCTCCTAGGCTGGCAGGAGAACCTTAGTACTAATCTGAAGTCAGCTGAGTAGCATAAACTTGAAGCAGTTGATCATACTCAATGTTAATATTTCAAGTACAGTGCTATCTAAAATAGTCACGACTAATGCTTTAAGATAGATACCTTACTCAGGCATACAAGGTCTGAGCCTTGAAGCAGTTGCATCTGCATCACGCATAACAATATATAAGGGTTGAACTCTTGAATTAACTGTTCTGTGCCTTGTCTATTTTCAAGTTAGTTTGTGGTTCCTTTTCTTCTTACTTTTTGACAATTTAAATGAATTTTTTATTTAACTGGGTTGATTAATATACTTCATATTTTGCAGCTGTTCTGTCATGCACTGCCTTTGAAAAGCATTCTTCTTGTTCGGTTGCTTTCACCTTAGCTATTCAAGGGTGTTTTCCGAGGAAGATCACCACCAGCCTAGGTGCTTGGCCTGGATTTGGGAATTTTGGGCATGCGCCGGTTCAGTGTCTGCAGCCACTAGATGGCACATTGCAAGAGCAGCTGCACGTCCTGAATAGCAACTTGACAGTTTCAGTCTGTTAGTATGATTAAGGGATAAATAATGCTAAATGTTTCTTTAATAGGAGAAAATGAACAGCATTGACAGTAGTGATTAAGTTCTATTAAACAGTTGTTATTTTGGACACCAGGTGATTAGTGCATTCAAACCACTTTATTTCCAGACTTTGGCACCTTGGTCATTACTAACTCAAATCATAAAGTTCAGTGAATCAAGTTGTAAATAGTTTTATTGGTTACGTGTTGGAAAAAAATTGAGGGTTGTGAAATGCCTTGATGATTTAAAGTTACGTATTTCCTAAGTCCTTGTATTTCTGTTTTCTGTTCTTTATTTGGCTATTCATCACTGCAGAAATTCTAAACTCTGTTTCTGCCTTTGCAAGCATTAAATCCAGCATGCTAATTGAGAGCAGAGAGTTGTATTCCTAGAACAAACATGCCGAATGGAGAGAGTTGGGGTTTTGGACTAAGATGAACACTACTACCAACATGCCGTAGTTATCTGAAGGAGGAATTACCTCCAGGGATGAGAGTGGAACTGCTCTTACAGCTTCTGGAGAAAGGTCCTTATTTACATACATGCTGATGACAATTGGATAAAACACAGGACCTTCATGTTTCTGTTGGTGTGTATTTTGTTTTCTGAAAATATTTTTCATATTTTTGAGGATTATTTTATGCCTATTATTAGATAAGGCTTCCTTCAAAGCAGTTTTTTGGTTTTGTGGTTTTGTTGTGGGGTTTTTTTGTTTTTTTTTTTGTTTTGTTTTTTTTTAATGAAAGCTTAGGAATTAAATTGTAAGATCCAGATACATTTCAAGGTTTTGGTGCTATAGAACAAGGCTTCCTTGAAGTTCATTTTAATAACTTTTAAATGACTGGAAGCAAATTTTTGGTTTCTCCAAACCAACTTGAGGATTAAAAAGACGTGCTGGCTTTATCCTGTTTTGGCTTTAAAGTTGTTATGTGTTCTGTGAAGTCTGTTTATCATTTCAGTGCTTAATGAAGTGACCTTTGCATCACTTACATGTCACTTTACAAATTTCTGTCAAGATGTTCATGACGAAGTGCCTTTCTCAAATATAAGCTATTTTCAGTGTTGTATTAGCCTACTTAAAGTTCATCTGGTTTTCTAGTGTGGTCATGTGTCGTAGAAATGTGTATGTTTACCAGCATAAGTCTTTTGTATTCTCTTCAGTGTACATGTATGTGCCTGTAGAACTTGCGTGTGTGTGTGTGTGTCTGGGCAAGGCAAGACAGCACCATAACTCCAGGGAAAATGGAGGAGGTGACTGCGAGTCACCCACTTACTCACTGGCATATACTGTGGGAAACCTGTATTTTGTGGTTTTGTAGAGCACTTGCTTTTTGGACAAGGCAGGCAAGAAGGCAGACATCCCCTTCTCATCAAGGAATTTATCACTTACAACTCTTATGTAAAACAAATGTAGTGTCAACTCTGAAATGAAGAGCTGCACTGGAAATCACACCTAACTACAGCAGGTGCTGAGCTGGCAGTTTCACAGAAGATTGTGAAATTTGATCACACAATGGGAAATTGAGCCACTCCTTGAGGGCAATATCTGGAAACATAATGGGGAACCACCCTTCAAAGGTGATCTGTGTAATAATGGGGCTTAGAAACACTTTCTACCTGCTTTGCTTAGAAAATTATGAACATTTTTAATACTGTTACTGGATTTTGCACAAGTACACTATATTTAGCTGTACCTCACCTAGTCCTGCGCTCAGACACACCCAAGGCAATAAACTGCCTGGTGTGTACTTGCTACTACCATCACTTCAAGGTGGAAACCATTAATGAAATTTTCTGTTCTCTTTATGTGCTGGTGTTATTGTTAGCTTCTCTTCTCTGTCTACAGACTACAACTTTTCACCTGTTTTCTCTTGGAAGCTGGGCAATTGTATACCCCTTGAGTAACTTTCACTGCAGCCATTTTCTGGTAAGTCTCTAACCTTTATATACTCATACATGCTAGTGAAGATGGAACACCTAGCATTACTGCACTGGCACTATGACACTCTGTGCTACTTGATGTTTCCCTTCTTCCTTCTTGAGATTGCCATAAAGATTGCACCTGTGCTCCTGCATGTACTTATGCACACCACAGCCTCTGAATAATGTAGACTAATAGAAAAGACTTCAAAGAATCATAACACAGTTTTAAAGGGCTGGAAGGAGAGGCTGATGGGAAATGTTATAAAAATTCAACATTTCCTGCTTAGCTAAGCAGTTGTTTAGAAGGACATGTAAACTATGTGCATGTATTTCAAAGAAAACAGAAACCAAAAAAAAGCAATGCACACTGCCCTGATTCTGTAGACAAAGAGCAAAGGAGGGAGAGGTTTGCAGCAAATCATCTGCTTGAGTTTGTAATTTTGTTAGGTATGCAGACACAGGGTGAGTGGGGTAATGAAAATATTTAGACAGATTTGGGTGTTATTTGATAGAGGTAAATGCAAAAGGAAAGAAGGTGAGTAGTTTAGCAGTGACCTGACCAAGTCATTATGTGATTGAAATCAATTACCCAGGAGCTCATTAGCAAAAGAGAATAGATGTCCTTCCTTCTTGTGCTGTGAATATTCTATTAGATCCTTATCACATTTCAAATCAGAACACTATCTTTCAAAGCCACTGAAGGGTTAATACCAGACTGTTCTTTCTGAGACAGTGATTTTCCAGAGCAACTGTGCTTGTCAGGCCAATGAAGCTATCAGTGCAAAGGCAATCAGTGATCAGCAGATACCAGAATTGTCTTGACAGTTGAAACTGGAAGTAAACTACTGCAGGTCAGTGAATTACAACATTTTTAAATCAAACATGCAATGCACTTTGCCCTGGTCTCCTAACAATAAGGATACAGAAAGAAAGAAAAAAGATGTTGAAGAGCATGCATAATATTTTAGAGTGAAATTCACTCCCATTCACTCTCATTGAACCAGTATGGTTCACGTGGGATTTCAGAAATGTGATAGACTGTGCAAAACTTAGGTGGGCAACAACGGAACAAAGCATTTAGCACAAAGTTCAGGGGCAAGTGTTGTATAACTGATCTGTCTGAACCCAACATCATTTATGGTACTAAGTGCTTGGTTTGTCAAAATGACTTTGGATATTCCAGTATCTTTGTCAGTTTGGTCATTAGGAGTCTGTGTGCTACTGAAAGTCAGTTCGAGCAGAGTAAGGATTAAATATTTGACAGTACTAAAGGCTCTTGAAAAAGAAGATCTTGGTTTTGAGAGTCCAAAATTGGGACTCTTTTGAGTCAATTGAGAAAACTGGGCTCTTAATGATAAAGTAATTATTACTTTAACGATAAGAGAAAATCAATTATGCTATCTTCTCTGATTATTTCAACATATTTTAAGGAAGCACAGAGACAAGCAGTTGGTACATGGAAGACAGAAGTAGGAGCAGTGACATATAACAGGAAAAATCTCCATAACACAGGGGGTACAAAAAAAAAATCTTTAATATAATCATATGTATTTTAGGATACACGGATTCTCCTCTTCTCAAGAGAATATTGCTATTCTTATTATGACCTTGCAGGTTGTAATCTTACATAAATAACAATGGGACAGATATTCTAGGAAAAAATGGTCTTACATTCATAACAAGTGGACCGCAAATAAATATGTTTCAAAGTAATGGAACAGGCTGACAGTATGTGATTTGTCTGTAATCATACAACACGTGCTTTGCTGTGAACGCCCATAGAGTATATAACAATCGTGTACATTTCGAACATATACACAGAGGCCTGTATAATCATATACAGGTAAATATTCACATTAGTTGTGACAGTATACAGATATATGTATGAAATCAGGTACATAGTCTCTCTCCTTCCTTTTACATACACCCCTCTCTTCTTTCTCACTGCAGATTTCAGACTTCACAGGTGGAGCTTGAAAAGCGATGTAACTAGTACTTGGTGAAAATCTATGCCTGCTGAAACAGAAAACGTTATGGTACCTGGAACAGTTGAAAAGCCAACGATTACCTCGTGTTACTGCTGGGGTGAACAAAATTGCCTGTGAAACAGCACTGTTAGGCAATTTTATTGCTGTTATCAACTGAATGATTTTGCTTGTAGGTGGCTTGTCCTTTTCCACAGAACAGGCCTGTCTCTTAACCACTGCTTTGGCAAAACTTGTGTAGATGATAGTCTTGCTCTCATTGCAGTCTTAACAGAAACAGTTGCTGGTTCCCTTGTCTCACCATATTACAGGCATGTACCTGTCTTATTTGCCCAAGATGGGAAAGTCTGCAGTTGGAACAAAGATGAAGCCCAGGTGTTGATGGCTAGAGTTATCGTCAGAACTCCTAGGATGTTGAGTACAAACCCAGCTTTGGCCTAGAATTATAAAAGAGAAGATTTATTAGTTGAGCTGAGTACTTTTTTCCTTTACTGCTGATTAGGATTGTTTATATGGCTAGATTTTCTCTTTGGCCTTTTTTCACAGCTCCATCAGAACTCCAGCAAATTACATTTAAGCTGGTTTTCTTCACAAATATAAATTGTGTTAGGGGAAAATGAGTTCCTATTGGATGAAAGTCTTAAACTAGAAGTCATAAAATCCTTTTAATCCACTTATGTAGGACCTGCTCTTCTGAATTTGCATCTGTCTCTAACGTTACTTCGGATTTCTTCTTGGATGAATCAGAAACTAGAAAAGTTATCAAGAGATATGGCATCCTTATCCATTTTTCCTGAACATATTGAGAAAGGGCATCAGGGTAGCCAAGTGAGATGTGGTAGGCTTTCCCCTAGTCCCTGCAGAAGGGCTGTGCGGGTGATAGGACACTCTGACATCCCTCTGATCTACATTTGGGCTTTTTGAACAGTTAGACATTACCATTTCTCATTGACAGCAAGCTCCTGTTGGAACATCTCCAAGAGGCCTTGGGTGTTTTTCAAAAGCTCAACAGCATCTTTATAAGGCTCTGTGTACATATTAGAGTCACTGTGACCCTTTATTAATTCACACACATATGTTCTTCTTTCCATTTGACTTTAGCTGAGTACAGTGAGTCTTCTAACATTCTTTCAAGAATAACCAATATTAGAAAAAGGAAAGATCAAAACTAGTCATGAAAATTCTGAAAAAAATGCTCTTTTGCTCACCATATCTATAACCTTCAGCTGTCCATAGGAGAAGACAATGGCGTTAGGAGGAGTGGCCACTGGAAGCATGAATGCCAGCGATGCAGAAATTGTACAGGGAAGCATGACATAGAGTGGGTTGAGGCAGATCGCTTCAGCCTGTGCAAGAAGGGAGAGCAAAGATGATGGTTTCAATCTACAAAAATGCATGGAAATCTTTTGGTGGAAGACCGATTGTATTTGTCCATCTCAGAAACCTTGTTGTTCCACAAACACTGCAGCCACTCATATTTTGGTTCTGCTTTAGAAACTTGTAGCCAATGTCTTTATGCAGCAGATGCAAGAACTGATTTTGTGGTCAGTGCTTGCGTTCCTGATTGTGGAGTGCAATCACTCGTGCAGTGTAAATTAAGAATAATGGTTGTATTCAACTGTAAAGCTAGGAAACAATGTAGAGTGGCTTCAAACTGGTTAAGAACAAAATTGAATTATCAGGGGAAGCAGGGTAGCCCAAACTCTGAAAGCGAGTGGATCAGTTAGGGCTTAGCTGAAGTCTGTGCAAGAAGATATTGCTGGAGCTTCTTCCAGTTTCTACCTGGAACCGGCTTTTAACACTGCAACACTATGTCTACCCCGGCAACAAGAATCTCATGTGGAAATGCAAAAGTCTGAATTAGGTCATAGAGCCTGACTAATGCTATCACCTTCAGAGACTTCTGGAAGGCTAGTGGTCGGAGTGAAATACAGTAATGGAATGTTGCAGGGAAGAAAATGCTGCCACTGCTGCTGTCTCTATGCAGAACTAATAGGGAAAAACAAGTACAGCTGGCAGTGACCTCGTGAGGTTGTTTAGGCCAGAAGGCAAAATCTAATATGCCAATGAATTTCATCCCTTTACTTTTCACGAGCAACGATTTTAGAAAGGTTGAGCTAAGCACGGTGTGTGTGAATATATATGCATGCACATACATATATGTATATTTTAAGTCTTGTATTCCTGATTGGATACATGAACTAGTGCTTGACTATGTCAGTCAGTTTTTATAATTGAGCAGATGTATGCTCAGAACAGAGTTGAAAGCTGTTCTTATAAGAGTATTTTATAACACTGGAACTTACCATTGAAGCCAGAATAGGAAGGAAGAGGGTAGTGGTGGCCACATTGCTGGCACACTCGGTGAAAGTGGCAATCAAGAGGCACAACAGGAGAGCGATAGCTGGGTGAGGGATTTGCTGCAGAGGAGACAGTTTGCTACCTAACCATGAAGACAGACCAGATTCCTGTAACAGAGGAAAGAGGTCTGTTGGAATAGTAGGCTGGAGAAGAAATGGCCACATCACAGTCCAGCTACATTTCTCATACTAATTTTACCTTTCTTTCTTATAGGAGTTCTCATACAAGCAGCTTTCTGTAGAAAAGCATGTAAGAGGTAATGCTCATAGACCCAATAATTTGGTAGGTTAAATAAAAATAGATGTGCTTTCCCTTCTGAAGAATTTGAAAGAAGATACTACATTTACAGTACTTTATTGATAGAAAATAATTATTTCTCTGTTCAGGCCAGATCAATATTCTGATCAATATTCGAGGCTTTTTTTTTTAATTCAAGCAAAGATTTTTTAACTCACTTCTAAAATACCTTCGTATGTCTTTGCAGATATTCTAGTGATTTAATATAATTTCATCACATTGTCTGAGATCTTGATCAATCATCTGAAACTTTTCATACCTTTCAGCCTTCTGAGTCACTGAAAAATACCAGCATCTTTCCTGTCATTCTGTGCTGTAGTGTGGGCATTGTTATTATTCAGCTGTTCTTCCTGTCTTGCTTCTTCATGTGTTATGGCCTAGCTTTCTTGTGGGTTTTGCAACCTCCATTCTTCTTCATGTCCTCCCTATTTCATATCTTGGCTACTTCAAACTGCCTCTTCCAACACTGAAGAGTAGGTTGGAATCTGTCTTGAAAAGACTAGTGTGATTTGCTGTCCTAGGGCAGGATCTGCTTTACATAAATGATTACTGATAGCTGTTTTTCAAACTTGTTGTTAAAAATGTCTAGCCATGATGTTTCCAAAATCTCCCCAGATCATTTTTTTCAAGTGGTTAACTATCTTTACAGTTGGAACATTTTCCTGCTGCTTAGCCTAAATCTCCTTTGCTGCAATTTAAGCCCTTTAGCACCATCGGAATATAAAACAGTATACTGTCTTCCCTTCTGCAGCAGCTTTTATGTATTTGATGACTTATTCTAGAACAAATTAATATAATTTCTTGAATTTCCTTTTCCAAACAAGTTTTCCAGAGATCTGATCATTCTTACTGCCTTCCTCTAAACTTTCTTCATATAGCCCACTTGTTGCAGGCTGGTATCCAAAACTGAATACATTACAGTACCTGAAGACTTACCAGTCCTGAGTGGAAGGATTATATATTACACGTCTTATGTATGACATTGCTACCTATAGTTTCCAGTTGTTTGCTTTTTTTGCTCAGTAACAGTATAAAAATATTGACTACAATAAGGTGTATGAGTGACTTTAGAACTTCTGCAGTCGTTTCCACATCTTGCATTTATGGTATTTGGTTATTTCTTCCTGTTTCCCATGTTGAGTTGCATCCTTGTTTTCTAGAAACGCTTTTACAGGTCATTGTGGTCTTTGAATGCTAAACTAGTATTTCCAGGCATTTGAAGCCTTTTCCAATTTGTTTATTGTCTGTAGATTTAATAAATTTATTGTCTGTTCCATCATATAAGTCATTACTGAAAAATAATTTGTGGCACTGGACTGCTAGCACATGCCTGCAGAATTACATCAGGACATCCCTCAGTTTGACAGCCAGACGTTTTCATACGCTCCCAAAGGTTCTTTAGCTGGCTCTACCTTTGTCTTCTAGTAGTTTAATTTAAATCTTATTTCCATAAGTAGTATGGTTGAAATAGTTTGGAGACCCATCCTGGGCACATTATCTCCTCATGCTTGCCACATCAATTAAGTTTTATTGAATAGGACCATTAATGTATTGGGGTAGTTTCTTAATCATCCATTTTTCTAGAAACACAGTTAATCATGCTGCCTTGATTGGTAGTACCATCCCAGTTGCACAGGGAATAATAAAGATTTGTTCTAATCACAGGACTCCTCCTACGGATCGTGAAGTTTATCCTACTGCCACTAGCTGAGGAAATGCATGTTTGGTGCTACCAGCATGCCCTCTTGCGTTCTGGGAGAGCGTGCATGAAAAGCAAGATGGAAAACACCCAAGAAGACATAAATACCAGGTAAGCGGAGGAATGTTACCTCACTGCCTTTGGCTAAGGCAAAGCCACCTCCCAGCAGAAACACAATGTTCCATGGCATTTTCTGGTGAACTACTTTCCAGTCCAAGAGAGGTGGAGGTGCTCGGAACTTTGATTTGCTGCCTAAAATCCAAAAAGATTTTGTAAGCCATGTTACATTCTCCAAAGAAAGGGAGGACTTCTTGGTGGGAGGTGAGTTTAGTCTAAACATCAGGAAACACTTCTGTCAGCAACATCAAGTAGACTGTGGAATTATCTCCTAAAGCAGATCATGAGACCCTCAGCAACAAAGATTTTAAAACTTGACTTGCAAAAATATGAATGAATGATCTGTAGCTGCTCCAAGAGGCACAGTAGAATAACGGTAGGAGTGAGTTAGAAGTATGGCAACATATCTGCAGAACTGTATGTGTTTCTGTTAAGTCATATATTCTCTCCTGAAGGCTCCAGCTTCAGAAGATTTTACATATGTGTCTGCTAGTGTCTGGAACACTGCTGGGATACGAGTTTCCTGCTTAGTTAAATTACAAGAAACAGAGGACTTTTATGGGATATATGCCTTGCCTAGCCTAAAGCATACAGCTGTAGCTATGCAGGAAGAGCAGTTTGAAATTGTGTTTAACGTTTGAAATTTCCTTTCTAAATCTAAAATGTAAAACTCCCTGTGTACTCAGTCTGACAGTTGACTTTGATGCCTGTAGTAAACTTACCTGTTTGTTGTTTGTCTCTGCCATTGTTAGAAATGTTGGAAGGGATGATAAACAACAAAATTGAAATGAAGATGGCAACTGTAGCATCAGTGACATAGCTGCAATAGATCAGTTAGAAATTTAGTCTAGCTGTGTTTTCGTGTTTAGGAAACCTAGCCTACTTCATTTTTATGCAAAGTGAAGAGGAAAAGTGATGATACCTTGTATCATTTTTGTTGAAAAGAACTGTTGCCCAACCTGGTATGAAACCAGGGTCTCTTGTAAACCAGAGCAGAACCAGTAGGATGAAGAGGATCAAAACTGCTGTTTCTGCAAATTTCATTGAGCCCAGTTTCTTGCACTCTTCCTTGATAATGCCATAGGCCTGTTGCTCCTTAGCCTTTTCAGAGGCATTTGCAGCACAGCCAAAATTCTCCCGAAAACTAAAAATAGAAATAGACAAGAAATATCAGAGAAATGTGCTAGATACCCTCAGAGTTAAGAATCCAAATTTCATACTCAGTCATACTTTTTTTTAGACACATGTATTTACATACACATATAGAAATTATATATAAATTACTATCATAGCATCAGCAGCCATAGGTGTTGGATAGTAACTGCATTGTTCTGTGTATTGCGAAGATGATCAGCGAGAAGATTCCTACCCCTAAAAGTGCATGATCTAAGCACAAACAGGTGTGCTGTCTGGACTCACGGGGAAATCACGACAATGGTAGTGTGATTGACAAAGCTATATGATCACCAGGAAGTAAACAATTGCAAAGCTTTTTAAAATGGCAGAAAAGAAGAAGTTTGAAAGAGGAATTTGAAGACAAAATTACCATTTCTGGTATTACAGCGCTCTTTCCATTTGAAAGAAAGGAGGTTGGGGATAATACAAAAGTGATAGGCTAACTATTAAATAGGTAGGTAATGCAAACCGGTTGTATGGGGTGATTAGCATTGGGAACGAGTGCAATACTAATCCTCTAGGTCTGTAGCAACTCTCGTCACAAAGGTATTTATCAGCTATATGTAGAAATCAATTTCCTGGTTTGAAGAACAACAATCTTTCAGGACATGAAAGCAATGCTGCAGAAAATATTATTGCAGTTATAACTTCTTATTTTCATCTACAGAGTATATTTACTTGGGATTTGATCAGGTTCCTTGGAGAAAAAGTTGCAGTATTTTAATAGATACTTAGTATGCTGTTCTGCTAGACTCTGTTGTGGGTGAAGACTTTGTCACTTGCAGTCTGGCTTTCAAGCATAGGCTCATCAGTAAAAGTATCATTTGTGTTACAGCATATAATGAGTACTTGATAACAGGCCTGTCAGCTGTATTACAGTGTGTAAAGGGTACTTACTTAAAGCCCAAGTACAGTATCTGCAGCCAAATCCACGTCAAAACCAGTAACACGATCATGGTGGGGAAGGCAAAGGAGAACCAAGAGGCAAAGTTGATGATATTGCCATTGTTAGGAAAGAGCCTGTAAAATGCAGGTGGCTGTTAGCATCCAAAATGCTGCACTCTCTTCTATATTTACTTAATGATTCAGAAAAGTGGAGGTATTGTGAAGCCCACTAAGAAAGAGAAGATAACTTCCCGACAAAGTTACCAAATTGATATTTTCCTTCTCAGTGTTGGCCGGGAAGCAGCTGTAGCAGAATGATACAGTTTAGTGGGTATGTAATCCCAAATTCAACCAGACTTACTCATCAACTTGGCCTTGCAGTATCAGATTTGGTGTTGTCCCAGTCAGAGTTGCAATCCCTCCAATACTGGCTGAGTAACAAATACAGAGACACATTCCCTTGCAGAATTTCTTGTGCTTCTCCTCTAGCAGATTTTCATTTCTCTTTCTGTCTTCCTCAACTGTCAGGACATGACTACTACCTAGGTCCCAACACAGGAACAACAGAGTTAGAGGAGCTAGACTGGATAGGAGAGATCTTCTCCCTGTGTAATGAAGTATTTCAAGGCTAGGACACAGTGGACTCAAAGCTGAAGGAGACAAATTTCCTCATTTTAAGGCTGGTATTGTTAATTCTTTGATCTTCTGTCCATTTTCACTGCTTGTCTTGATACAGAGCAGTTTTTCAGAAGAAGAGAAGTTGAAATATGTGATAAAGTCTGAACATACTGCTGACAGTTCTCAGTGAACTAGGGCAATGTCAGAACTGCACACGGAGGGGCGAGAGGCAAGAATTCAGGAAGGTACAACAGAATCAGAGGGGTTGGTCTGAAGGGAGTTCATTCTGTACCAGCACCTGACTGCTGGCACTGAGATTTACATTCAGAAATACTTAGGTTTGTCTCAAAGATTGGAGGAGGGCAGGACAGCTGGTAAAGAGATATTGTTGCATGACTGTATATCTTTCTAATCTAAAGATCATTTTAATCCCTAACCTTCTGGCACGAAATAAGCCAGAAATGTTGCCTCGGGAATTCTGTATTATCTTATAAGTTACACAATACATAATAATTGAACTAACATAAATATATAGGGAAATATCAAGCCTAATATAAAGGCTTCAGCTAATGGAGAATTTGTACATTTTGTGGTTTTGTTGATTAGTTATCATTTCTTCATATTTTCAATCCGTTTCTAACTTCAGCCAAGTCAGTAGATCTTACTGTGCTTTTGTCTGATTCATGGAAGAGCCTCCTAAATGCTATTCAATACAGTCAGGATGCTTTAGGTACATTCTTCTTTTAGAATTTACTAGCAACTATAATTACAGTGAAGAAGGCATCAGGTCATCCTCCATTACCTCAAAGAGGAAAACACCCATCACCGGCTCACCGTTTTCCTCTGTTTCTTTGGAGGTGTCTGGTTTAGTTGACTCTTCCTGCAGTTCAAAGGCTTTATTGATGTTTTCGGATGCTTGGCCAGGTGTGCTACACTCCACTTCCGACTTGTGCAGCTGTTCCAACACGGCTTGTCCTATTGGGACCATCATGGCAGTGGTGGCAGTATTGCTGATCCACATCGACAGGAAGGCGGTCACAATCATGAAACCCATGAGAAGTCTGAAGTGAAAAGGGTTCAATAGGCCAGTTCAGGACTCAGCGATGAAATGCCCTTTTTTTGTTAAGAAGCTTTGGTTACAAATACTGGATTTGGAAAATGTTTAGCAATTCACACCTAGCAATTCCTGTTACCCTAGTCTGCTTTGTGAATGAGACTGTAAGAGTTAACTTTTTTTTTTTTTTTCAGCCAATTCTGCTTTTACATTCCTATGACTAGGACAGTGGGAGCTGATACCTTGGACCAAACAGTTTATCTGGTCAGTATCCTGCTTATTCTGCATGCTTCCGAGGAAGACATACCATCTCAATAACACATATTAATGTACTATAATGTGTTTTGAAGAGGAATTGCAAACTGAATTTGATCTCAAATGGCAATCATTTTAAGCCATAAGAAAGATGATCTCTTATTTTGTAATTTTATCCCAACTCTATAATTTAAGATTCTCTTCTTAGTCAGGTAAAACTCTAATCCTTGTTTCAGTATTACTATGTTATTTGTCTCAAAATTATTCTTTAGATGAGATGTAGATTATATATGAGATGAGAAGGGATTTATCCTGTATGCATTTTTATTCTATTGCTTTGTAATTTCCTTCAGTTATTCCCTCTTCTCATGATCTGAGACAAATTAAATAGGACCATGTAGCTTCTGCATAGCTTAAAGTTCTAGTCTAGTGAACATTTGTTGTTTTCAAAACAAGCATCCCCATATTTCCTCTTCTCTTTGCAATTAGTATAACAGTTAGAGAGTATATGTTTTCTGTGTTTCAGCTGTAGTCTTTCCTGATTGTCTAAAGCTGTGCTTCTGGCCAAGTCTAGAAGCACCTTTATCTTTTCAGAATTGACTCTCTTGTTGCCATTTCTCCACCTAAAGTCATTTGGAATTCAAAAAAGAGGCACCAGGTCTCTAACACATCAAAGGATCTCCATTTGCAAGGTTTGCTCAGGCACTAGCTCACTTGGACTGTAGAAAAGTGTTGTAGGATATGATTTGCAGATTCACATAGGAGACTAAGGCAAGTCTGAGACAGGAACTAATGCCATGAAGTCCTTTATCCCACAGCATTTTCATGACTGTTACTCACAGGGCTGGTCTGACACCAGTGATAAGCAAGACCCACAGAGCAACGCGCTTGTGTAGCTGCCATTTCTCAATAGCGATGGCCATCACAAGTCCCCCAATAAAAAGCATGTTGGTGTCCTTCAGGTACTCCCGGCAGACCTGTAAAGTGGAACAAGGGAGAGAAAATAGTGACAGGAAGCTAAGAGAGAAGGCATTTTCTGAGGGAGGATCTTGTTCGGAAGACATTAGCATGCAGTAACTATGGATTGCATCTAAACAGTGAATTTGATTTCAGATTAGCAGCTCCACCCAGAGTTCACTCTAAGCTGATGCAAGTTCTGTTCCATAGAGAGAACAACCGTTTCTCTGTGTAACAATAGTGCAATTTTCTCTTCTTTGCACGACACTCTGGAAACAATTCCAGAATAAGAGAAGATGACCAATAAATACATAGGCAAACATGTATAGAATAAGATCTCTTACTGTTGTTGAATCCATGATATTCATTAGTGGGAACAGCAGGACAGGCAAGAGAGATGTGACAGCCAACGGCAAGGCTTCCGTGCACCAAAACAGTGCCATCACTATGATCACGTAACCGCATTGGGCCTCCTGACAGAAGAAGAGTACATGCAGTCAGAACAGACTGTACATCTCACGCTTTGAGAAGGCAACAGCCCGTAATTATATTCATTGCCTGATAAAGGGATTTGAGAAAAGGTTATTTTCTGTCTTTCTCTCCCGTCTATCCTCCTACCTATGCAGATCCTAATCAAATGACAAACTATTCAACAACCTTATCAGAACTATGAGGAAAATATTGAGGCCTCCAAAGGGGAAAACCAAGAAACGTAGGAACAGAAACAAACTGATGACTTTGAACCCTTCGTGATAAGGAAATGGCAGTCCCTGCACAGACTTCTTGATTTTGCTGATAGTCCTATTTTCTTTTTATATGTTTCTGTCTTTGAGTTGCAGAAATAGTTACTGATCCAGCCAAGGTTTCTCCACCTTTTTCCCTGCATGTGACCCAGATGAACCCCAACTAATTTCAGCAGCCTGGATTCCTTGTATTGTAAATACTTTTATTTATTTTTCATTGGATTTTTAGCTTAGTACAGACTTTGAAAGGTTCACTGACAAACTAGTCACAGATCAGTTTCAGCTTCCACTGACTTTGACTCATGTCTCTGAAGAAAGTATGATCCTCTGTTTCATGTTAATTTTTTTTTTTTCCTGAGAAAACATTGATTTAGTTCTGCTTTGGACAACCACTCCAAATTTTATGTAAAAATATTTAACTCAGTCCTAGACACTAAAAAGATTCAAAATAACATGTCACAACTGATTTTCATAGGGCTGGGCTGATGAAGAAAGCAAGAAAATCAGCATTGCAGGGTACAGGGTCTTCCTCATTTTGGAACTAGTGCAATAATGGGCACCAGCAAATCCAAAGGAAGAAAAAAGTGGTTGTGTGGTTTTGGATCAAGGATGTCCACTAAAATACACTGGACAGCATGAGTGAAAACATAGTGATGCTTATTGAGGAAACAATGAAGAGATGGAAATTGTAATGGCTAGATTACAGCCAGGAGCTGGAATAATGGCTGGCAGGATCAAACTTTGTGATGCTTTAGAACACGCTCTGGACTTCTGAACATGGCATGGAAGTTACAGAGCTGATGAAGGGAGAGGATGAATAGGGAGCTGGGTAGTCTGGAGGAAAGTAGATGATAGCAATCCAGGTGGTAAATTACCAAAGCAGCAGGGTTGGAGAGGTAAAGCTGAAAGAGATTGATGAAGAGATGAAAAGATGCCTTTTTGAGCCTCATTTTCAAATGAGAGCAGTAAGAACCTTAGTTATACATCCCATTAATCACTGAAAGCAGTTTCCCATGTTGATGATCCTTTTTCTCCCATTTTTGTTATTAAGAGATGCCACTGGATGCCTTTGGAGAGGCTGTAGGCAGGGCTTTGGAACATGTGTTGGAAGCACAGTGCTATTCTCTTCCGGCCTGCTGTGAACAGGTTCTCAGTAAAAGCTGGAAGAAGGTTTTTCACGAAGTCAGTTGTCCTGTAAGGACCTTCCTCTGTCTTTAGACAAAATTGTTAGCATTTTTTGCTCTCATTTGTAACAGTTTAGTGTCTGTTGCTGTGTCATTATAGGGCAGGTTAATAGCTCAACAGAGCAGAAAAATGTGAAATTCCACCCTGTAAGTTTTCTGCTTACAACTCTGCATGCTGAGGTACCAGCTTTTCCTGCTCAGCAGTACCATGAAGCACAATTCTAATGCAAGAAATCTTACAGATGGCAAAGCGAAAAGTCTAGGACATTTTACATTTTTGTGTTGTAGCTGGCTACATAGAAACCAGAGAGAGTCCTTTTCAAAGAGGAACTGAACCAAGACTGCCAAATCACTACACAGGCAATCCCAAGGACGTATTGTATGGTAACAATGACCCCAGCAAGTAAGTTCAAAGTCGTGGCTTCAGGAAAAAAAAAAATCTCTTTCTGGCTACTTAGAGCTTTTCCAATCCAGCTTTCATTTAACTTCAGTAACTCTTTTGCCTATGAAAGTTAACTAGCAAAAAAGTACTTTTTCTGTTTTGCTTCTTAGTAAGCTTTTAAGTGATAGTTTAAGCTATTTTATTTGCATAGCGAGGGAATAAAAGGACATGCCTGATCAGTCACCACATTTCACCTCAAGTGCCACTTTATCATTCTTGCTTGCAATCCTCTGGTCATAGCTCCAAAGTCTCTGATAACACTCAGAAAACGAGCTGTGAGGAAGAAAGAGCTTTGGGACAGGCTGCACAAAAAGACAGGGAAGAGCTAGTGGAGTGAAGAATGAAGCTTGGCAAAGGAGACTAGAAACTGGGAGTCAGCAGGGATCGGGAGACAGGCAGGCAGAGGCCAGAGGAAAGAGCTAGGACCTGACATCCAAAGAGCAGTGACAGGAGAGGTAGATGGGGACTAGCTATTTAATGATGGGACTGTAAGAAGAGACCTGAAGACCAGAGATTAGATCTGTCTGCATGAAGAGATTGGGAGTGAGAGAAATAAGCCAGAGTGAAGAAGCAGCAGAATGCTGGCAGTCTGCCTACTCACAGTGCTCGGTTGAAAGGATCAATGTCTGAGAAATGCCTGCCTCACTACTACAGGGTTTTGTAGTTGACTTTTTCTGAAGGAATCCTAAGCAAGGTGTCTTCCAAAAACTTGAAAGTTTGAATTTTAAATCATTGTTTGGAGAGATTCTTACAGAAAGATGTTAAAAAAAGAAGTGAAATGCATATCATTTTGTCTTTATGTATAAGAATGCCTTGTCCATCCAACCAAGAAAAATGCCTCTTCTATCTGGCAATGACAACACAGAAAAAATGACAAGAGAATGTGGACTGGTTACTTCTAGAAATTCAAAAGGGGGATTAAAATTGGGACTTAGATTGTAATTTACATTCACACGTCTGAGCTTCAGCATAGAACATCTTTGCTAAATCAGTTAGATGCAAAGCAAAAGTTACAAAATTGCATGTCACTGGCATTCCTCTAGAATCTGCAATCACAGATGTGTCTGTTCATCCATCTGTGGCTTTTATATTCCGCCACTATCAGTAGTCAAAGGGATTTTCTCAGAAGATAAAGGTCTTCAAGCAATAAATGAAAGATGCCTCTGAGAAAGAATCTGTATGTTCTCTTCAGCTCTGTCACTTAACAGGAACAACTCTAAGGAGAGATTTAGAGATTCGGCTCTCAAATTCAATTTAAGAAGTTCTTACCTTGGTAGGAACAGCCAGAGGCAAAGGGAGAAACAAAAGGGGTACAAGAATGATGATCAGGTATTTCCTGCAGGCTAGGGTCATCTGCAAGAAGCCAGCCATGGTGCTGGAGCTAGCCCAGTGCTGAAAGGCCTGAAGTCTGCTGCTGGAGACTATATAAACACTCGGGAATATTAACCATTGACCTTAGGAGGCTGGGTGTTGTTTTTGGAACTGTAATCAGAGAAAGAAGGAAGAGAACAAAGAAGGGAGGAGACAGCAAAAGAGTGTCAGACCAGGAACTTTCTAAAGACAATCTTCCTGATAACTGGTAAATCCAGGAAAGAATTAACTCCTTGTGGTCCAAGTAAGTTTATTAAAAGCGTCCTGAAATTACCTGTGCTTTGTTTAAAGAATATTAATGTTTTGATCTTTAATAATGCCTTTTTTGAATAGGTACCATTATTCTTCCTGTAAAAAATAGGAACGGCTTCCTCCATAATAGGTTGAAAATTGTTTCAAAAACCTGTAGAATACTGCAAAACACACCTGCATCTGTAATACTCAAATACAGAGATTAGAAACAACTACACAGAACGTTACATAAACATCATTGTATTCACTGAGAAATTCGTGGGTAGCAAAATCCACTAGAGCAGAGCTCCTGTCACCAGATGCGACATCAAGTCCCCACGCAGGAACAGACCCACTGTTCTTACCACCTGAGAGCAGGGCCACCCACCTTTCTGTGGTCCAAGGATGACTCTCATGACAATTCTGTTTTCTTCTACTCAAAGAGCAATAGGGGAAAAGTTTAGGTCTGGCCAGAACTCGGTTCCTCCCACATGACAGCCCCATATGTTATAAGAAAGGCTCAGGGCCAAAGAGGGGACCTAGCAACCCTCTCTGACATAGCCTGTTAGATCTCAGTGGATTGAGAAAGACCTGGCTACAGTCACTTGGCAAACATTGGGCTATTTTTTTTTTCACCTTTGTGGTCTTGCAAGTTTATAGGTATAGCTTTGGTAGCTTGCAGGGTGTACTGGGAAAAAAGCAGAAAAGGAAAAAAGAAAAAAAAAGAAAAAACAGAAAAAAAAAAGGGAAAAATAGTGCTACTGGGAAATTATCAGCAATTCTTGTCCCAGTTGCAAGAAGCTTCCAAAATACAAGCAGTGAATTACTTGGTTCTGTAAATACGCAGGAAGGGAATTGAAGTTTTTAATGCCAAAGGGAGTGTCTTGTTAATGTCACTTTGTTGTTTTTATTTGGTAGATGCAAGTGCATACTTCAGATAATGAAGATAACATTTCCATTTGATTGGTATAAATTGTCACAGCTCTGTTTATAGCTTACTCAAGCAGAGAGAAAGAGAGAAGCGCAGTCATTAGGTCATCTGATGCCAGCTCCACAAAGAGCTTCTGCTGTTACTCTCTCTCAGCCCCTTTCTGCTGTGGCTTGTTCTCTTTCAATAACGTGCTTATGATTGAAAAACAGTGGGGTTTCAGTTGTCAGAGCTGCAAACTCAGAGCTCTCTCGCAAGCTTGACTTAGGCATGTTGCTCACAAAACCAGCATCATGTTAAATAGCTGCCAGTTGTGAGCTTTAGCATTTCACCCTTGATACACAAAGAATGAGAAAGATCTTCCAAATTAATTATATCCTCAAGTGTTTTTGCGTCCACTTAGTGTTGAATTAGTGTCTGAAAAGATGCAGTGACAAAATGAGCCAATGGCAAAGTGATTTTTCCACTTTCTACTTTTATGTCCTAAGGTTGCAATGAAAATCTAAAAGGAAGCCTCTTGTTGTCACACCTCTGGAACACAAAGGTTGGCCTCCAGCTGCAGTCTTGCCTATGGGATGGAAGTAACAGCGCGGGAGGACCTCAGCTAACGCATCGTGCCTGTTCTTTAGAAGCAGCACGTCCACCGCGATCGGTTCCCCTGCCACGGGAGTCCTGTTACTCTCAGAGATGCTGTAGATGCGCTCGGTAAGTGTGTGTGTTTGTCCAGAACGAAGGGTTGAGGTCTTCAGGGGGACTTGTTTGAGCTGCACCTGTAGCCTGTGAACAGGGGTGATGCCAATTGACATCGGTCTGGAGCTACCCCGGTTTGTACAAACGGGTTGATCTAACACTGAATTGTCTGCTTCCAATTTAAAGAACTTGGCCTTTGCTTACCGACCTGCTCTTCGAGGCAGACCAAACCTACCAGCAAGCTCAGCGGCGCAGCCGAAACCCCTGGCGTGTTACAGTTTGGAAGTTATTTTGTCTTTTAGACAAATAGGTATTTTCCAACGCGCTGTGAATCGACAGAAGTGGTTACACGTTGCTAACCACAACAGGCCCAGCCGGCGCTGGCAGCTGCGCCTTCAGCAAGCCCGCGGGAGCGAGCCCG
>Ga0065711_1027267_pt1 | contig 51666 bp, 18 predicted proteins | sample Hoacrofraction12_FD_59098 | JGI IMG/M metagenome (GOLD analysis project Ga0065711, IMG submission 59098) | Hoatzin crop microbial communities from Cojedes, Venezuela - Epithelial fraction 12 v2 (version 2) | ecosystem: Host-associated > Birds > Digestive system > Esophagus > Crop | place... | reverse complement strand
ATAACTCACTGTCTTACCCCCTGCGTTGCCACCCCCGTTCCCTTATGGTCAAAGTGATGACATGCAAAACCGCGTTTCATCTTTTAAGAATACCTTACGGGTCGTATTCCCTCGGATTTCAGTTTGATCCGCTCGATCGAAAAAAAATGTTTTGCTTGCTTGGGGGGTCGTGGGGGAATTGTTTTCTACGCTATTAACTTCGTGTTATGTTAGTTCCATACAGGCTGTTTGGGCGTTGTGCAAATAATACAGGGGTAACCAGTTTCTTCGAATGGGAGTGTGAGCCTCGGCAGCAATAAGTAAAAACTTGTTGGTTTAATATCAAGGTCTTTTTCTGTAACCGAAAATAAGGAAGTTTCCTTCTCCCTTGCTTTTTGTTGGAGTCCTTAAGATTTGTAGAGTAATCTCTTTCCAGAACCCTCATTCTTCATTCTTTATTTTCTTTATCTCTATAAATTTGTGTATATATTTATAATTCTTCCTGTATACCTCGGATTTTTAGACAGTACATGATATACGTCAGAATAAGCATTTTATATTGGCAAATGTGAAACACCTTTATGAATTGTATTTTTGTTCTTTCATCATTCAAGTGGTATTTCTGAGCCAGAGAATAAGTCAACCCAGGTGTATCCTGTGGCTATTTTTAATGCTTTATGTAGGCATTTCTCATGCCAAAAATAGACACTAGTGTCTCTTTTTTGCATTTGTTCTGATGTTCAAATAATGTTTCAGTTTATGTCAAATACTTTCATTTAATCTGAAGATATATTTTTCTCAATTTTTTTATCAAAAGTTATTAGTATTGTCTCTAATTCCTGGTAATTTGGCAGCACTGCAATGAAGTAGCTCGAGTGCACACTTTGTAGTGCGATTGACTTAGTGACAGTGCTCTGTCTTCATCTGTTCTTGTTTTTCTTTTTTTCTTTTTTTTTTTTTTAACCCCTCTTTTCGGGTCTGAGCATGTTCTAAATGCGACTAAACAGAGCTGTCTACATCTGCAAAGACAGAGACACGCTGCCTGCTTGTACATACTGCAAAATTCTAATAGTTTTGTGCTATCTGTTAAATTCAGTGTCCTTTTTGCATTGTGTCACAAAACAGTTGTGCGGTGAGGGGAGCTGGCTGCCTGCCAGCCATCGACTGTGAAATCCCGGGTACCTGAGAGCTTATCAGTTCTTTTGCTTTGTAAAAGAAAAAGTGATGAAAATGTTGGTAAACTGCCATGAAGGTTTAAGGCTGCTGGAATAAGGAGCCGTGTAATCAGATTGGAAAATGGAGCTTGAGGTTCTCCGCATGGGAAGCAGCCGCCTGTGGACCTACCGAGATGCTGCACGAGTGCCCGAGCTGACCACTTTGTTAGCAAATCAGCTTGTTTGCTGCAGCAGCAGGGTGGAACAGGCTAGTCCTTGTGATGGTATGTAACACGAGCAATATCTCTTGCTTGGTGCAATGTAATCAGCTTGCAATTAGCTCACTCTACATTAACCTTCTTGATATTTTTCCCTTTTGTGAGACTGTGCACTTTAAACAATTAACTATAGAAAGTAATCCTTCAAGCAAATCAAAGCAATCCGTTAATTTTATCACCCTGCTGAAAAAGTATCAGGTGGTCAACTGGTCTTCATCAGCTGCTGGAAATTCTCAGGCTCACTGTAGCGTGGAGAGGTTCTTTAACCCATTCACATTTAGAAAAATGTCAAGATTTTATATTTCTCATGTAACATAAAGCTGCATCGTGAAGCTGCAATTGGAATTTGTTTTAATGAAAAGCCTTGGGAGAGCCCTTTCCTATACAGACAGCTTTTACGCTTCTGTTTGTTTAGGCATTTCCATACACTACCTCTCAGAAAGCTTTGATGACACAGCCACTTGTACTGATAATTCCACTGCTTCACCTCCAGTGAACCTGACTCACTAAGGTTGGAGAGAACAAGGCTATCGTTGCTGATCTTGTGCATTGCGTTTTAATCCTCTGAAATAAAAACCAGATAATGGGAAAATTTGTGTGGTAGGCAAACTTCCTTCTAGGTAGGAGAGTAAAAGTTTTCATGCCATTTGTGGAAATGTGGAAGCTTGAAGTTTAGCTAAGGAAAATGAAACTTCATTCAAATTAAGAGTGCAGAACACGATCTGCCTTGCTGCTGTTTGAATGGCTCACCCACCCAAAAGTTCCTTTGTCTATTTGATAGTTTGGGGTTTTATTACAGGCTTGAATTTTCCAGAGTCATCCTGTGAAACGTGATTATTTATACCCTGGTAATACAGTAGAATAGGAATATGCCTGTTATTTCATGTAAAAGTTTGCTTCTATTTAAATAATTGTTTGACATGCCTTGCTAATTTCTAAATTTAAATCACTCAACAGTTATGCTCATATGAATAAGACCAGTGAAATTAGTGACAAAAATGTTTACGAATAATAATGCTGTGCATGAGCCTTATTCATATTACATTCATTATATGAAAATAAATACCATGGGTGATTTAAGGCTGTATTGAACAAAGTGATCCGAAACTTCTGTCCAGATGTTTTGTTTAGAAGACATTGGAAATAGTTAGCAGCTAAATAGTTGCCGCCCCCCACAAAAAGTCTTTTCAGTCATTTCATTGAATTCCAGTAGATCAGAGCAATAAACTGAATTCATATGTGATCCGCTTCTACCAATGATACCTGTGAAAGCAGTATTGACTGGCTGTCTTAAAGTCATCTTTTATCTCTCTGTAGAATGTGAGCATGTTTTGGAAATACAAAGCCATATCCTACTAATCACACTACATTTATAATATTTTAATGTTAGCTTTGGCTTAGTTTTAATATGTGTAAAAATTCTGGAATTTATGTGCACATCTATTTTCTGTGTGCCCCAATTTAAAAAAAGATGCAAAAAAAAAAAAAAATAACCTGCATACATCTTATGCTGCAAAGATCTACTTTATATTCTTTTAGAGGACAAACTCCATTAGATATGCACTTACTGTACATTGGATTGTAAATCTTACAATTTAATGGTAATTCAGTGAGCAGTTATTGCTTCTGTGGCCTTTTTTCTTTCTTTTTTGTCCCATCTCACTTGTGAAATAGGGTTACCCTTTACAAGTGTCACATCCATAGATTCATCTTTTGTACTCTATAGTTGTTCCTAGTGCATCATTCTAAGTGAAAAGAAAAATAGGAAGCCAAAGCTACAGGAGGGGCACTGGGGGAAGGGGTCTATACATAGAAATACAGCATATAGCAGCAGAAAGACCAAGGCAGTTTAACATCAATCTAACAGATTAAAATTTTGCTGTAAAGGTACATTTTCTTTAACCTCATTCTCATTCGTTTTTCCATACCACTGTAGCTGGCGTTTGAATTCCCAGGAAGCAGAAATGGTGTCTTCGTGATATGAGCCTTTTTGCCTTGCTTACACTGTTAATACTCTTATCCCTTTTCTGATATGAAATACTTTTTGTAGAAACAATATACACATTTGTAAAGAAATTATTAAAGGATTCTCCTTTTGAAGATAATGAGTTCTCTTCAGGAACTGCAGGTTACGTGGAACACAAATGAGCTCTAAGTGGAGGGATTTAAAGTCCTGCTACAGCATTTAATTTCTTGAGGAAAGGAGTTCAGTTCAAGGTTAGCCTGTTATTGTGTCACTGGCAACTACTTCTCTCATTCCTGTTCTTCTTCCAGCAGTACCACACAAAAGGCAGTCATTTTTATTTAATACGTAGGGAGGTATTAATCACTGCAGTGTTTTCTCGCAAAAATTTGTCTTATCAAATTCATTGTTTCACCACTCATGACAATAATAGGTGTTTAATTACTCAATAAGAGCAGTTTATAGATTCCATTTTTCCTGTTTGCTGGACAAATGGTATTGATTTTGTACTTTGATGCAACATGAAACTGTATTAAACGCAATTAGAATTCTAAGGCTGGCAATGTGTATCAGTTATGGTAACTGAGCTCCTTGCTAAAGAAACAGCATCTTCCAAATTTTCACTACATTTAAATTCCCAGGAGGAGAAAAGACCTTTAAGGACGTGCCTTTTATTACTCGAGTTCTTGGTGTGTTTTTTTCTTGTTTTTCACTAGCATTTATGATTGTTACAAATTTTGTCTTTTCAAGACATAGTTTATGCAATATTTTTTTTTATAATAATCCCTTTACAGTGGTAAATAAGTTGTGCAAATTCCAACTTCCTCAACAATTTTACCAGTCTTGTCCTACCTTCATGCCACACTTACTCACGAACAAGATTTCTTGTGTAAAAAATAAAAATTATGTCATACCCCAAGCTTGAGTTTGGACAGCAACATATTTATGAGACTAGGGAAGACAGCAGACTTCTTATTCTGTTTTTCCTACAGATTTCAGTTTTCCTCAAAGGGTGACTATTAAGCCAAATGTAGGTTTTTCTTTCTTTTTTTCTTTCCTTTTTTTATTTTTAGTGTTGTTTACTATTCTACTGTCATTCATGGCCTGTTATTGATATATCAATACCTGCATAGGCTTGAGCCCTTTCTTCAGGTAGGATTTTAGCTGATTTGCAAAAGTTGCACTCCGAAAATAGTTGTTCTATACTTCCTTTGGGGGTCAGTACATTTTTAATTACCATTCTTTTCTGCTACTGGTGCTTTTATAACAATTTCCAACTGGGAGTGTTTAATGTTTTCTTATTTTGTATTTGTTTTTGTTTCCAAAGAGTCAGAATTAAAAAGCATGAACTGAAGGTGAGCATACTCAAGTATCTGTATCTGAATCAAGAAAAGAAGAATGATTCCTGTCAATGTGCACTCAACTGTACAAACTTGTTTAAGTAACCAAATCTTTATGATATTTTGTTGCTTGTTGGTTTCAAGATACTAGGCAAATAAATTAGATGAAATCCTTAGTGTACAACTCCTGCTTTTTCTTCTTATGAGTTTTATTTCTAGGTTCTGCTTGGAGCCTATGTTTTTCCTAATTTAGCTCAGTTTGGATAATTCTTGAAAATACAGACAGAATTTATGAAAAGTATACCTTGATTCAACAATATTTTCGTAGAAAACATGTCACAGATAGAGATACCTGTGTTATATTTTCCTGCATCTAAATGCTTTCAAAGTACCATTCAAATAGAGACGGAAAATGCAAGTATTTGAAATCTCCTTTGAATTGCATATGTAGGTGTGGTGTGTGCTTGCTGGGGAGCGTAGTTACAAGAAGAAACCTCCATTGTTTAATCACCCATTTTTAAAGCAAGCAGTATTTTGCCCCCTTCTTTGGGAACCTGTTCATATTGCGTAATTTCATAATATGCATATTAACATACTTACATTCATGTGTTTGGTATAGTTTTTTCAAATATTTTACAGAGTATTCCCCAAACTCTGAAAATCTCTGGTTCTTTATTTAAGCTTGCTTTGAGAGCTTCAGTGGGACTATTCATGCTTAAACTTAAGGACATGCTTAAGCGCATTGCTGGGTCAAACTTTATACTGGGTGGGGTTTCTTGTTTCTCCTTTCAGACCAATGATTTATTTCCTATGTGTTCTGAATACCTTGGGCACCAATGGCTGATGCCGTTGTTTGTGTTCTAGGCAGTAGGTGAGGTGTTCTTCGCTTTATGAAAATCAATGCAATTTTCAATTACACGAACAGCAGGTAAGACATTAAAATTAAAAGGATGTAGGGCGCACATTCTAATCTGTGGTGATGTCTCAGCTATCCAGATGTTATGGGAAAATTGAATAAATGTAAGTGGGATTCTGAATAATTGAATATATTGTTCTTATTTATTTGGATTACTGTAGCACTTAGAGGTCTCAACCAAGATGGTGACCTTGTTGTGCTGGTATTGTAAAAACATGTAGTGAGAGACTGTTCTGCGTCAGAGAGGTTACATTCTAAATAGCTGAGACGAACAAAGGTTAATAGGGACACAAAGAGGCGCTGAAATGTGAAGAGACTTGCCCAAGGTCATATAGCAGGTCAGTAGCAGAGCCACGAGTTAAGCCTACATCTCCGGACTCCTATTGCAATGTCCTATACACTAGATTGCCTCCCCCATGATTAAACTATCTGCCTTTAATAGCTATTGAGAGAAGTAATTGTCTTTGATTTAGCAGGAAATTTTGGAAAGTGACATTTGACTCCATTTCTACTTGGTTCTTGCATGTCGTAGAAAATATAGGGATATATTTTGATAACATGGGAAAGAACATTAAAGCATGACTCTTACTTTGCTCTGCTTATTGCAAATTTAGTAAATACTTTCTGAGAGGTGGACGCTATTTCACAGAACGTTAGCCTCAACTGCTGGTGTTTCTTGCATGTTTGGTTTTCAGGTGTAGCATACAAAATCAGAGGTAGGGCTGACCACCTTGATTGGCTCTCAGGCAATAACATTTTAATTACTTCGGCCAAGCCATCCTGAAGCCTGTATCCTCCTTATGACAGTTCACTTCAGAAGCTACACTGCTTCATTTCAGTAACTTTATTACCATTTGGCTCAGAGATTGCTATTTCGCCTTGGCCACAGATTTCATCAGTTGCCCGGTTCACCTTTGTCCACACTATACTTGTGAAATGACCTGCTCCTTTAGTGCTTGTCAATAGTAAATTGCTGCATCCTCAGTGTCCAGGCTGAAGCACGGTAAAGAACACAACTCTTTATGAAATTACTGGATTTTACACTTAATTTTTTTGGATTAAACCTGAATGTGAAAAGTCTTAATTGCCATTTAATACCACGTAATTAAAGCACTGACCAGGTCAACTATATAAAGCGCATCAGTTTGAACTGCCACCTGATTAATAGGCTTGGTGATATAAAAAGTTCAGCACAAAAACGTGCTCTGCCAGGGTCACTGCTTTAATAGCTGTGGAAAGTGCAGTTTTTTGCTGTAATTCTGTTCTAACAATTGGATCAAAATAATAATTTGTGAGGTGTTCATGGTTGGCTTCTCCAGCATGACGTCAGGTGAATTGTTTGATTTTGATGTCAGTTAAATTGATTTTGTGGGATATATTGATGAGCAAACCGATTTGCCTCATCTTTTCTTAATTTCATTTACGTTCTCCAAAGTGAACCACCAAGTACAATTTTTTTCCAGCTTTCTCTTCCAGATGAGAGTTCAGTTTAGGGAAGGATAGAAGAGATAATGTGCATCAGTTGCGTGTCTATATTTACATCTGTTTACATACATACAACCATCAATTTCCTATAGCTCGGTGCTGTATGTACTTAGATGTGTGTTTGCCTGTGAGTGTGTGTTTGGGTGTGTGTGCACAGTTATACTGAATAGTTGCCTTAATAGCTGTGTTTTTATATCCCTGTGTGTGTATATCTATCTATCTATGTATCTCTCCCCATATTGTATTCTGTTATGAATGCTTTTCCTGTGCTATGTTTAGCCCCAGAGACTCTGGTCTGCACGATCATTTGAAAATTGTGCTGTGTTCACATTTAGTATAGTGGGGTTTTGTTTTGTTTTTTAAACACTTAACAGTTTATTGATAGGGCCTGGGCAAACTGCTGCACCTTCGGAGGACTCGATTAGCTTTTGCCAGGCTCTGTGTGCATGCAGCAGGCAGCTCATGCATTAGCAATTGCAGGATGGGAGCCATAATGATTTTCACCTACTGACGGCTCCGTGAGCATTAATTTTGACAACACCTTACAAAGTAGGTAAGCATGGTTATCCCCACTTTATTACCGAGGTCTCAAGAGGAAGAATTAAAGCCTCTGTCCTACTGATAAGTGTGCATGTGCTTAGCTCTTAAACATGTAGGCAGACCTGTGTATTTGAGTGGCAGAGCCTTCTTCAGCAAAGTTAAGGACATATGTTTTGAGCAAATTTTCTAAGTGAGCAGATTTCCATGTCTGAGCTGGGGTTTGGGTCTGCAATACTTAGTTGTGGCTTTGCTCTTCATACTTCAGCACCACTTCCAAATAAACTTACAAATAATGGTTTTTATTATTTACTACAATGATTACTTAATGTATAATAGCAAAGGTGTCAGCTGTCGTATTTCCAGTGAAGACTGCTGACAGTTGTTATTTGTTGTGAATTCACTTAGTTTTGATGTCAGTGTGGATCAGGTGTTTCATTTCGCTTTTTTTGTTATTGTTTTTGAATGCAAATTTTACTTTCACCTATGCTCTGTATAGTTACAGCACACAAGGTCCTTAGCTGAGATTTGGGTCTCTCTGTACTGGATGCCCCAGTTCTCTGTAAGAGCACGTGTGAAGAGGATGCAGTTAAAGGCAACAGAGATGAAGTCGGGAGAAACTGTTCTCTTGACTTTTATTACAACCTTGTTTGAAAGCCATGGCTGCAACAGCTCGCCCAGCTGTGAAAGCGGCTGATGTGCTTTTCCTCCAGCCTGGCTGGAGGTGAACCCCCCAGCCCCCTATGCAAGCCAAAATTTCCTTGGGGGCACTTCTTGGCAGAGCAGCTCTTGGGCTCCCTCACTGCCTCCTCCTGCAGTACTCTCTTGGGCACTAGGTGCGGGCTCTGGGGGCTGTGTGTGGGTGTTGGGGGAGCTGGGATTCGTTTCATCCCATCCTCCAGCCTGAGCCGCAGGAGTTGGTTTGCGTCCAGCTCTACAAATGGAGTGCTGCATGGGTAGCGCAGGACCATATTGCAAATAGTGCCATGTAGGGCTGGCACAGTTGCTACTGAGCCCCTGTTCCTTTCTCTCCGGATGCTTGTAAAGCTCTCCTTTAATTTGACAGTTGCAGAGTGCACATTTTAAATAATAAATGGGAAATCTGACTTCCACTCTGTTTTTTTGGCATTTGCTCATGATCTGCTTCTGTTAAGGATGAATATCTCCTGCTAGATGAGAACAAACAAGCTGATGTATGTTCACAGGCTCTGAGATAGTCTTCAAGGCAGTTACAGGTTGTTTTATCAACAATATGCCTTTCAGTTTTACTCTTAAAACAGGACCAACACAGCAATAAATTGAAACTTCAATTGTTGGAGTATTTCAGGTTCTGATAAATAGACACAGCAAGTCTAGCTATTTTTTAATATTCCTACTATGATGAAATAAGTTTAGCTGAATGATTCTGGAGAGATGAACAATTTCAGCATACTGAGCAAGGAAAAGGGAACTTTGCAATGATAAGTGATTCACTGATTAAACTATAGAAATTATGCCTCAGGCTGTGCTGTAGTTCGAACTTCCTATAAAACTGTGTTCTTTTAACAGAGCTGATAGATACAAGGCAATATCAAAATATCAGTCATTCAAATTTAAGCATTCATAAACACATTTCTGAAAGTGTTGCTCTGTTCTGCAGGTGGAAAACTAGAGGCTGAGTAAAGTTACTTGAGAGGCACAGAGATCTAGCGGACAGTGACTCTTGTGGCAGTCAGATGGGATTACTGAAGCTCCAAGGTTAACTTGTAAAAGGGTTAAATATTGAAAAGGTAGTGGGACCAAAAAGAAAAGTTTTATTAGTGTATTTGAAATTGTTTTCAGTCAGTAGCAGATTGATGACAATAGCACCAGCTTTCTTTTTTCAACTGGATCTAGGTTTACGAAGCATTTTCTTATCCTCTGGTGGAATCTGTTGGAAGTCTGTCCACAGAACTCCAGAATATCATGGCTGAAAAACCTGGACCACAAAAATTGGTGTGATGATAAAAAGAACCCATTGTTTTCCGAGTCCCTTGTTCCAAGATTTAGTTTGACAAGTTGAAAACAGCCCTCCTGTGATACATCACAGAACTCTGAAAAATGAGAGCTCAAGTTCTCTCTCTTTAAATGTGCTGGTTCATTACTCTTAGAGATTTAAAAAACTAGCCGCTAGCTTAAAATTGCTCACTAACTCATAGAGAACACTTTTGGTAGGAGCATATGTGTGAAAATGCTCTGTAGAACCTTCCCCTCTCTATACAAACAGAACTAAATAAACAGCAGCAGGGTGGGTTTTGTTTTTGTTTTTTCATGTTCTGGAAAACTCTCCCGTGGACAGACTAACTATATGACATTTTAGCCTGTTCTGAGAAGGCGAAGGTCAGTAACTGGAAAAAAAAAAAGAGAGTTATGGTAAAGGTTGATACCAAATCTAAATAAATATTTGAATGCTCTGTAACAATTACAGCCTGTCGAATTTTTTGATGTATAAACCTGTTCCATACAAAGGAAGGTGCTGAGTGCAAATGTATTTCCACTGAGTGAAGTGAGTACATCTTAATTCTGATACCTGCTTGACACAGTTAAAAAAAAAAAAAAAAAAGAAGAAAGAGTTTGATGAACAAAACATAGAATTGTTCAGTTCTATTAAGAAATGTCACCGTTTATCTAACTAAAACCATTAAGCCATAACCTGTATCTTTTCTTTCACCTTGGTGTATGTCTAGGGTAAAGGTTCAAACCAATCCTTTTCATGTACATAATCATGGGCTACAATTAATTACAATCTAGCTCTTTTTAAAAAGAATCCATTAAGAAATCATACGAGATGAACAACCACTAAAGTAGAAAATCTGATGCATTAAGAGTTACAGGCTTGCCATGTAAAGTTTGTGTAGCATTTAACAACACTTAGAAGAACATTAAGAGTAACTTATGTGTTACGGCATTATTCACAGAAATGAAAATTAATGGAAAAATATAACATACAACTAAATGAAGCCATGTCCTTCTCTAGTAGGAGAGAAAATTGATTGTCACTGTGCAGCAGGAAAGCCTTTGCATGATCTTTTGACAAAATGGAGGATGTTAGAGTGATTTACTAACTAGAAAGTGACCACACAATACAGCAAACCACTTGTTAATGTGGAAAAATTGTTTGTCTTACATTAAAAGAATACAAAATAAACAGAAGAAAAGTTGTTTGCAGTCCTGGAGGGAGATAAACTGGGTCTAAATAAGTTACCTGAGTTCTTGCATATCATTGCAGCTACCACAAAGCAGCCCGAGTAGGCTGCTTGCTAAAGCATTGGGTAGTTGAGGCTCATCAGCCATTTCAGGTACCTAAACAGTGGGTGCACTGACCAGGAATCTGGTATCTGGAGGACCTATGTGAGGTAGGAACATATCTCTTAAATAAAAAAATATGTTTGCTAACATAATGACCGTAACAAGCAACACGCGAGCTTAGACTGAAGACCTGCCTAACACTCCGTCTCTTGGCAGAGGTCAGTAGTGGGTGGCAGAGGAAAGCGTGAGGTGACAGAGGTGTGGAGCTACGCTGGAGCTGCAGGCGCGGTGGCAGAAGGAGCCTGTGCCCACCCCGCCGTTGGCACTGTGGGGCTGGACCCCGATGCTCAGCAGGGAGCTTGCCTTCCAGAGGGATGTAACACTGCTTGCACTGTGTAAAGCTATTGGATGAGAAATCAGAAAGTTTTAACTGATTCCCATGTAATGTCTAGCCATTGAAGCAGATTTAGGGAGGGCTTTTTTTATACAGCGGACAATTGTTAGTTATTAGCTGGAAATATGCTAATGAATCTAATAGGAATAGAATAAGAAAGGATTTCATAGAAATTGCTCAAACTATCGCACTTAATAGGCAGTGATAATCCTTCTGTAGTTTTTTTAATCACTCTGTCAACTTATAGAGAAGTAATATTTTTCCCCTGTCAAATTTCATAGATCGGAAATGTCTTAAAATTGTAATTTCCAGTAAATTTGTGTAGTTTTTCATAGGAATAAGTATGCTGCTGAGGGTACTGAAGTAGAATGTTTTTAAAAGGAAATAATTATAAAAGTAGAACCTTCCAAGACACAGTCTTCATGGATTCACTTGTGGTACCTCCAAAAAAGTTCTGCCAGAAAGAAATGTGGTATTTAAGACAGAGATAAGAGAATGGTAGACTTTATTATCTGAAAATTTTTTTGTTGTTGATGGGCTCACAAAGTGCAGCTGGTGTGGTGGAAGGAGATAGAGCTGCTGTATCCTAGCAATATTTAATGACAGTTAGGAGGGGCTGAGGAACTAGGCAAAGGTTTTGCAGTGGTTGTCCTTGGTCTGAAATGTCCCATGGGCCTGCTCATGGGACACTTGACAGGGAACCAGATCCTGGGGTTATGTTTCTGGTGCTGCAGGAGAGGGGCTGTGGGACACTGTGGTTGTCTGTGTCTTCTGGACGTTCACCTCTGCATCGTCCTCGCTCTGTCAGACTCCTCTACACCTTTTACTGTGTGGTGATGGTAGTGATTGTGGTCAGCTTCTGGAGGCAGGGGAGTGGTAAATGCAGTTTTATTACGTTTATCAGAGTTTTACCTCAGCTAAGTCAATTGTAGTTGGACAGAGAACTGGAAAAAATATGCGACTAGGGGAAACTACCATCAGTTTAAATTGCTTTTGCATTGTTTGCAGGATAGCTTTTCAGTAGCAATCTTTGTGTTGCTTATAGACTAAAAGCCTCATTCAAGAAAGCCATGTTTAGGTAAGAAACTTAAAAAAGTTCCAACTTCTTTGAGTTGAGATGCTCCCGTAGATGAAGTCTAGCCATGTTAATAATTCTTTTTTGACATCCCTGGTGTAGAGTACTTTGTGAAGATTTTTTTAGTGAAAACCCTTTTTCTTGCCTTTTTTCTTTTTTTTTACTTATTAGACTAGGTCCTGTGGTCACAAAAAGCACACGAATTTTTAGCACTGCCAACCTTCCTTCCTTTAGGTAAATGCATCAGGTTATGTGAAATCTCCCTTCTTAAAATAAAAGTATTTGTGTCATTTGTGAAGTCCAATGATTCAAAAGTCATCAGAACATGAAATAATAAACTTGCGTGTAAAATTACTAATGAGAAACAAAACATTTTCTGTAGCACTTAGATGTGTTATGGAAATGTTGAAGAATATTCTCTAATATGTTGCTGTGCCTTACATTTCTAGGTACACTGCAATCACTAAATCCTGGGAACTGGCTCCAAATATGTCAAAATTAGGAACCCCTTTGCATAACAGTCATGTTCAACTCTTCTTACAAGTTGGTAACTAGAGTATTTGGCCTTACTCTCCCTCTGTTGATTAGAAAATGCTATTTTTTTGACAATTACAGAAATATTAAAGCAGATCAAGCAGTTATTTTGACGAACAGCTTGAAACATTCTTGCCTAAATTCCACAAATAAAAAAGCCAACTAAATAATCACCCTCAGCAAATTTTCACAAGGACTTCAGTCAACCTTTATAAAGGATAATTACACTGGTGTTTTAACATGGGGCAAAGGAAATGATAAAATTAGGGCATAAGAGACATTATTCCTATTTTGAGAAGGTAGTAGGATAATTGGTAAGGGATTTTTATTGCCTTTTTATTATACAGAGGGGTTTTTTTGACTTTCACATGGTTGGATATTTTTTTTTAAGGCTCTTAAGCCTTGTGTTTAGTGGCATGAATCTGGGCAGAATGGGTAAGAAACTGAGTTCAGTGAGATCTCCCAATGTACTAATGGTACATTTTTGGAGTTGTGGATGTTTGTGTGTGTTTTAACTTTACAGCTTCCGTCACCTTCCCCCTCACGGACTCTCTCCCTGTGCCTTGTGTCTGGTGGATGAAGAAGCGTCCGTTTAAATGCTGCCAGCACTTTACCAGTTACTACATTAAAATAAGGACTGTGAACGGTTGGCTGGGGAAGGTCCATTGCTAGCTGGTGCCTTTTGGGGCACTGGAGAGAAATACTGGGTTACAGGGCTCTTACGATGTGCCTGGATCAGAATCAGCCCATGAATCACATGGGCTAAATTGTCTACACAAAATATGTTGCCCCGTACTGTCTACATAATGTCATGTAGTAGAAGTAAAATTACATTTGACATTTCACCCTTTCTTCTTCTTTGTTATGTCTGTAAATCAGGGCAAAACTAAATTTTTCAGTTTTGTAATGGCTTAATTTTACTGTTTCTATTAAGTAAAATTCCAGAATTAAAACGGCGATACTGCAAACATCTCACAGTCCGGAACTTCTTTCCCAGCGTTGCTGTAATACTGCTGTTCTGTACTATGCCATCCCTTTATGAGATCTAAAGATTGGGTTGCAGCTGCAAGGGCAAGCATCCCTATAGTTGGTACAGAGCTGGCATTTTAAAACAAAGTAACAAACATTGATTACATTTATTTGGCAGTTTTGATTTTTTCAAAAGAAAGGTTCTCTTTTTTTTTTTTAAATTTGATTGCTTTCAATGGGTTTTGTTTTCTTGGCTTTCCTGTAGTTTTTGCAAACAGAGGTGAAGAAGGAAATTAACTTCCAGATTCAGTGTCTGTCCTGGTAATAATGTAAACCTGTGTTCTGAAGGAGAGTTTCACTGTTAGGGAATAACTGTGTAAACAATAAATACACAAGCAAGGGATTAACTCTGTGGGACATTTAGCTATTGCTGTATCGTCTTGGCCAAAGTATGTTTAAAAAATAAAAACAGAAAAAAGGTATTTTTTATTTAATCTTGCTTGCACTTATCCAGGCCCACTGTGATTAGTTTGAAATACTTAGAAATGATTTTGAAAGTAATCATTCCATGCAAAATACAGGCATAAATCCATAGTTTTGTTTTGTTTTTTTTTCAGGATTTGTTTGACAGAATTTCACCTAACACTCTATCCAAACCAGCAAGCTTCACTTAGTTTCAGCCCCAAATTACATCGTTCGACCCCAGTAGAAGTTTCCTCAATTTCAACAAATCGTGCCCGAGTTTTTGTGACAGTGGATAGATGAGGTGAGCTGATGAGGGTCTGGGAGGCATTGCAATCAGAGTGGCAGGTGAGGCAGCTCTCAGTGAATGGATTTGAAGGACTAAACATGAGGGTTTAGAAACCGAGGAGTTGCCATAGTGGATTACAGCCAAAGTCTGTCATGAAAATATCTCAAGCTTGTCAGTAGCTATCAGAAAAAAACATTAGAGAAAGCTGTATGAAGATCGTAGTAGCACTCAAAAACAAGCTGAGTGAGAAGAATTGTATCAATTAAGTCTAGATCTATTTTACAAAATCTGTGTTTCCTTAAGTTTTCTCTTGGTAATTTTAATCCAAGGCTGTTTATCTTGGTATAATTGAATTGCACACATCATCAGACTGGTATGAGCTTGCTTTTTTTTTTTTTCCCCCCAGCTGTGGATTAATGCAGTTAGACAATGCGTTCCCTGTGAACTATGAGTTATCAGCCAGAAGATACTGAGACTAAGATGAAGAGCAAGGACTATTTTTATTGTAATCAAACAGCTTAACAGATTTTGGTATATTTGTTTTGGGTTAGCTATAGTGGCAGGATAAAATTGTAGGGAAAGCTGAACCTGCCTGTACTAAAATTTGCTCTCAATATGGATGCTCTTACAAGGACTGGATAGCTGCAGAGGACTCACTTATGTGTTACAAATATGTATGATTCATTTCAATTGGTCTTTTAAGTTTTTAAAATTATATTTCTCCTCTTGCTGCACTGTTTTTGCCAGTGTAAAGATCATAGGTTTTATTTGATTATATTTTGGTAATCTGTTAAATGAGACTGGGTCACCTTGCACCATGCAACATTTCACTTCACTGCTAAAACTTAATGCCATCTTTTTATCTTTCACTGAGTGGATGTCAGAGGACATAGCATTAATATAAGACAGGCATCTCTAATATTTCATGAATGGCCTTTAAAAAAACCTCAAAAAACAAACCTACGAATTAAAAATTGACACTAGGCTAGTGAATTTAGTCACCTTTCTCAAATGTTGAATGGTTTTCCATTTATGTATCTCATCTATTACAAGACCTGTTCTTTGGCAGGCAAGGCTATTAGAAAGCACAGGTGGCTTCTCAGAGTTGAATATATTGTTTTTCTCTTGGGGTGGGGGGATGGAGAGATTTCCATGATTAAGTGGTCAAGAACTGAAGATAACACCCCAAAATAAGGCTGGTAGCTTTTCAGTGGGCTAGAGTTCACTATTGGAAACTGGGAGGCCTGACATTTTGTGCTTCTTTGTAATTTTTTATTTACCTCACTTTCTGTGCCTTAAAAAATTAGTCTATACTTTCCAGCTCTCAGGTAGGTTAAATCAAGATCTTATAAAGTGTTTTAAAAAAGTGCATACTATTAGTAAATTACAGGGCCTTTGCCTCCATTTTTTATATTTGGCATTTATCAAATGTACTATTCCAAAATCATGTGGCAATATATACAGATGTGGATAGCTATGTGTACATTTATATTTTTTTTTATCTTATGTGTCTACAAATTTATTTTGAGACGTCAGAATGTTGGGTTAGATACATCGTTTTGTAGCAATATTCCTGCATGCTATTTTTTATATATGGTAGAAGATATCTAATGCTTACTGCTAAAACATGCAAGGATGATGTATTTTTTTTGCATTTTTTGATACTTAAGGGTAGGAGAGCTCTAGTTAAACTTATGAGCATTAGAAATTTCAAAGTCTAATCCTTCATTGGACTAATTGTGCTGTTACAGTAAAGCATGAGAGAGGGAGAGGGATGGCTATGGCAGCGTGCAGGACTTATCCACGAGCTGAAATACTCATGAAGTAGTCTGGATGATGTAGTGAGAAGATGTATTCCTGTTTCAACTCTGAACATTCATGTCCAAAACTAGATTAAGCTACTAGTGAAACCTGGTATCTAATTTATAAGTAGTAGTTTCGGCAAATGAGAGTGGAAGAGACCTCTAATATCAGCAGTCCAGTCATCTGTTATTGCAGATACTGTGTTGTATAATCACTTTTTCCCTAAATTTGTTGAGTTCCTAAGTTTATGGAGCTCCTTGCTTAGCATTGATTATCTCCACAAAATTGGTATTTTATTGGGCAGAAATCAGTGTTAATAAGTTCACCTATATTAGCATAGTAGAATTTTAGAAATTACGTGCTAGACATACTGCCCAGATAAACAGTTTGGCAGAGTTAATTCATTCCTAGTTTCTAAAATAAGTGTGCAAAGAACTGTCAGCAGTGTCTTCCTTCCGCGCAGTTCTGCTGCCTTTTAAGTACAGAACAAATGCAGATCTGCCTTCAGTGTTGGCAACCCCCCTTGGAACTGGGTGGTTTTAACAGACTCCTCCATTTCTTTATAAAATGTTGGCTAAGATAGGTGGCTTTACAGACGCATTTTCTGAACTGATAGTGACTTTTACCACGACCAAATAACACTGTTAAATTTCCTTAGCCCTTTAGACTCAATAACTGTGTTTTGTTTGTTTTGGTTATTAATGCGGGTTCTTTTTAATTCACATATGCAAATGTAAAAATCTATCACCATATGACAAGATGTAGATTCGTGGCAGTCCCAAGAGGACCTTGGATCCATAAACCAGCAGCTTTATTATGTAATGCTGCATAAATGCTGTATTTTCATCTGTGACAGATATAATCTTGAACCTGTATTTTTCATGTTACATAACTGTTTCAGAACATCATGTGTGAGAGAACGCATCAAAATGGAAATTGCTTCTACAGAGGCAGCAATAAATATTGGTTGGGTATATTGCATTGTTGGGCTCCATGTGTTTTAGGATGTTCTCAATTCTCTTGCCCTAATCAACACTGTAAATACATGCTGCATTTCCTGGTCATCCATTTGTTGGATTAACAATTTGGACCTTGCAGTTTCTACCAGACATTTTGATTCTTTACTGTATATAGTAATGGTTATTTAAGAGCACCCCCTAACAAAATTATTCTAAAACCTCCTGTCTTTTCCAGCTATTCAAAGAAAGGCAAATTATGCAAATACTGTGCATTGTATCTGGGGTTAACTAGTAGCTATTTGAAGATTAGTTAGTTAAAAAGCTGAGAAAAATCTTTACGTTCATACAAAAGTCTGTATCCCTGTGACACAGAAATTTGCCATCTTATTATTTAAATATTGAGAGGGGTTGTGTTTCGTTTTGTTTTGTTTTTAAAAAAGGTACTTACCATATAACCTCCAGCAGAGAATAAAATAATTAATGGTGCATTATTGAAATACATCAATATTTGCAGTGATATATGATGTAAAAAAAAACCAACAAAAACAACAAAAGAAAAAGAGCAAAGGGCAAACATGTCTGAATGTGACAATTTTATGCAGCAGTTTTTAGACAAAGTTGTTGGCATATTGCTTCTGTTGAATATTCCCTTAAAGGATTGTGCTTAAGTCATTTCTCCTTTAAAGTCTTTATAAACATGTAGTTCATGTCCCATTTTTTATCTACTCTCTGCTTTATGCGTTGAGTTAGAATAGAATCAATCATAGTTCCCCACCTTGTCTTTCAAGTGAGCATAGTACTGTGATGGCCACGTATCTTACTTTGTTTAGGGCCCTTTATTGTGTCAGTGATACCACTGTGTTTCCTGTGGAGCCTGAGTACTCTTATGAATGACTTTCCAGCACCAGACGTAGTATATACCAATTTTCTATTATGTAGTTTCCTCTGTGGATCAATATGGATTTTAATTAACATCCTAACAAAATTACAGTTATGCTTAAAGGTCTCTCTCCCATTGTATCTTGCTAGGAACTTGGTCTTCAGCAAGTTCCTTTCGTACTAGACATTGTCAAGAACAGACATAATTGAAATCCCTTTTCATTTATCCTGAGGCAAAGACACTTTTTTTTTCTTTCTTTCCTCTTCAGTAGGTATGCACAGAAGTTTGCTAACTGGGGGGATGGAGCTGCAAGCCTACTATAAACATCAAAGGTGACTTGATACAGAGATTCTTGGAAGAAGTTTCCACCATACTTGGAGTGTCGTGACACTGTTTCATTCAACTGCTTTTCCACATTGCATTACATTAATAACCTCCTTGCAGGTTTCTTGGCAGATGAGGAGAAAGGGAGGCCTTCAGTAGAAAGTTGGATGATGATTTTAAATGAATGAGGATGAAGATGAACTGTTAGCCTTAAAGCTTGTATGAGGTAGTCAGAACATGAAGAGCCGTGAAGTAGGTCAGTACTTTTGTCTTCTTTTCACATCAGTTGTTCTGCAGAATAGCATTTACAAATGTTTAGCTTATATTCACACATAGCACTGATATTTCTGTGTCTCCTCCTTGACTGTGCACTATCCTAGGGTATTTTCTGTTGTTTTATCCCTTCTGTCATGTAGCTTTCGATATCTCTTGTGCTAATAAGCATCTGATAGATCTCACCAGGAGTCTTGGCTTCATCTTTAGTCTTCGTTCATTCTAACAATTCTGCCTGCAGTACATACTGTTCACAGGGTAGATCCTGCATGTTGCTGTTCAGCTGCCAGGCTCTCAAGTAGTAAACCCTGCATTTCATTTCTGAATTAGTGTAAATTATGATTTTAGGAGTGTTCTTTCCCTGACAGAAGACAGAATCCAGTGCCACATCTTTGACCATGGCTGAAGAGTGCACAGCAGTCTGGGAAATGAGCTTGCCACTGATGACTCAGTTTCTTAGGATGCTTGCAAAAAATAGGCTTTATTGGACAGTTTCTTCTTGAAGGGGAAAACCTTTATAGTGCTCTGTCTGATTCTTTTGTATGTGATTTAGAAACTTGGCCGTTTAGTCCACAATGCCATTTCTTTCCAAGGTTCTGTAATGGTATGGCTAAAAAAGCAAGTTAGCATTCAACACAATTTCAAATTATATGCAATCAGCCTAACAGTGAATTTTATTACTTAATACAGTTAGACGTTGAGATGTTTTGCACTGTTACTTAGACTTGAGAAGTTGATTCCAGTATTAATCAAAGCCAGAAAGCCCATTTTCTCTGACTGGATTGTGTTTTGATGTTCGGTTGTCTAAATATTGTGTTCTTGTTACTTGCCCAAGGTTCCTTTAGGCAAAAAGGTACATTTGATGCTTCTTATCCTCTCCCTTTCTGAAACTGAAACAGGCTGCCTTATTCCTCCCATGTTATAGTACTCAGCAATCCCAGGATGATCATTTGCATCCTTTAAGGCTTGCAACTAATGTTTCCCACTGGGAACACACAGGTGACACTATATGCAGTGGCAATGGGAAGAAATCCCAAATGTTATTAATATCATATATACAGTATCTCTTAATTTATTTCTATGTATGTTCTCTGGTATCACTTTAAAAATTACCACCCCTTGCCCGCTTTGATTAAAGAAAGTAGTGATGCTGCTGTCTTATAACATGGATTGGAATCTAACTAGGCACCTTTTTCAGTATCTGCATTATTATTGCCTATTAAATCCATTAGACTTGAGGATAAAACTTTTAGATCACTTCATTACTTAGAGCAACTCATACTTTTGCTTATTAAGTTGTCCTTTATCAGATATTACTCTCAGCTGTGCTGTGTCTAGTACAAATACTGCATATACACCATCAGCAGCTTAGATGACGTTTTATTAGGAGCTGCTGTCTCAGCAAAATGAGAATATTAATCTAAAAGAAATGCATTTTTTTTTCCAAGCAATGTAAACAAATCTATCCTACTTAGAGCTGCAGTGTCAATATTTTGTACTGCCTGTGTTGACTTACTCATTGTGGTTTTTGGCATACAGGACAACTCTGAAGATTCTGTTTCTGACCTTTCATTTTAGGCCAGTTCAGGGTACTTCCAGCCCTTATCTTAGATTTTTTTTTTTTTTAGTTGCTGAATAATTTCTATATATACTTAAATGTATATTCTGAAATACCTTAGAAATTTCTGTATATTTAAACCTAGTCCCATGTTGCACTGACATTTCACTTCCTGGTGATACAGGGAGTGGGTACTCCAGCAAGTTTGTTTCATTCTGGACAAAAGCTTTAGCAATTAACATTTGTCCAGTGTTCTAGGGAGTATCAATAACTGCTGAAGCTTTCTGAGCTTTGACCTCAACTTGCAGATCTTCCCCTGATTGCTGAAAAAGAAAAAAAACTGTATCTACCTGGGAAGGAAGGAAGGTTTGTTGAGCAATGTTAGTGAAGGACCGAGGCAGCTTATGACCCGTTTCAGTCAGTGCTGGATTTCTTTCAATACCAAAGTGTCTTAAAGACTTATTGAACGGATACATTTTAGCTTTATTAGTGCTCAGGATATTGGTATGTTTAAATGATACCATTGTAGGAGCATTATGCCAGCAATATTCTCACTCACACACCTGTAGAAAATATAAAGGGTTTCTGACACAAACCCTAACAGAAAGATGAAACATTGATTGACTTGTCAAAGAGTTTCATTAGAAACATTTTGCTTAGGTGTAAATCAGCAGCTGGCTTAGATGTAAAGTTCTTTACATGTGTTCCTCATTCCAAAGCATCATTATACCTTTTGTTTGTCTGGTCGAGCCTGTCAATGGTAGCCTTACTATGAAATCAGCTTTTTCAGTTAACTTCTTACCTAGATTTTTTGCTTCTGCTCTCTGGAACGTACAGGTTTGCTTAGCTTTAGCCTTTGAAAATTCTGGTTCTTGTTCAGAACTTTCTGGACATACTCTCTTGCTTTTCACCCCGCTCCAGTTCAAAACAGTATTACCCAAGAAAAAAAGCTTTTTATCTTTTATGTCATCAAAGTTGTCTGGTTGGAGAAAGTGCCAAAAAAAAATTATTCTTTCACAAAGGTCTTTACTGCTTCTGTGAGTAATTATTCTTTGCGAGTGGCACTACTGTTGTTTCTTTGTCCCTACCATATGTCTTCTGTGGGTTCTTGCTGATTGTCTGCAAAATGATGCAATTTTTTCCCCTGTGTGCTAACCTGTGTTTTTCCACATGATAGTTGTTAAAGCAGGTACAACTCTAAGAGGTGTTTTTGCTAAATTCCATCTTGAAATCTGGATACTCTTCTGGCCAGTGCTTCTTGTAACATTTCTTGTACTATTTTGAATTCTTTCTAATGTTGAAAAGCTATTGGCTTCTGTAAGTATCCATCCTTTCCATCAGACAATTCTTGCCTTCAGTAACGTCCACTAAACTGCATGGTTGCCTCTTTCGATCCAAGATCAATTCTAAATCCACTTCTATCTGGTTTCAGTTTGAACAGTTATATCACTTGTTTTCCTTTATCGCATGAGTGTAGAGAACAGCGTTCTTAAAATTCTGGAAGAACTTCATAACCACCTTCAACTGAATTTATGAAAAGCTGATGTGTGTGTCTTGTGTTTCAGAAACAGGTTTTATCTGAAGTACCTGACTCCCCTTCTCTTTTACTGGCACCTTTGTCCTGCAGGTAGAGAATTTCACTCTCTTATTCACTATTTGGAAGTAAAAGTTAGTTGGGCACCATATTTGCTCTATTTATTTTTTGGGGGTGTTTTACTTCCTCTCACTCCTGTATGACAAAGTATGCAGTGAGACTTCATGACGTGACATGCACTTTGTTCTGTATCTTTCTCCAAAATGAGAGCTCCTCAGCACGCCTGCATATAGCCTGTTGGAAGGGATATATTAAAGACACAAGGAAGGACAGCACAAAGGTAAATGCTGTGGTATCCCTGTTTGTCTGTAGTCCTGTCACCTCTTGTAAACCTGTTATCATTGTCTCAGTAGTCCGGTGGCAATCTTGGCATGTGAGGGAAAGTTTCCATTAGTTCCTGTCTTTCCCTAATGGTAGCCCACCACAGTAGCAGCAAAAGTTATATTGCTGGCTTCACTTCACCCAGAGGTCTTAGCTTTAATTAAATCACCCACCTGTCACTGATTGTGTAGACCTTCAACTAAAATTATCTGGCAAAACATGGGCATGAAGGATGCCTGGGTCTAAGTCTAAGCATGTTGAATATTATTCTGCACAATCCTGCTGTTACTTAGTATGGTCCACATCAGTGCTTGTGTGGCTAGGTACAAGATCTTTCTTCAACTGATGTGGAAACGGAGCATTAAAGTGGGTCCTGAGTACTGAGGTTACGTTGCTGATACTTTGTTAATCAAAATCCCTCAGTTTATGGAGAAATCATCTGCAAAACTTCCGATGTGAATTAAATTAGCGGTGGTGAAACTAGAGAATCCTTCTTGTTTGTATGTTTTTGTTTCATCAGTTACAAATCCTGAAGTGCACATGCTAGATTTAATACAAATTAACTTCAGAGATGGTCAGCAGATCTTTTTCTCAAAAGATCTCCCCTCTGCCCTAATCACAATTCTTCTGATACCCATTTGCCTTGCCAGCCTGAAGTGAATTGGGAGCCTTTCCATGGTGCACAAATGGCCAGAGTTCTCTTGGCCCAGAGAGGAAAGTAGTTTGGAATGGGACATCCATCAGTAATAAATAACAGGAAAAAGGGTTATATATCAAAGTTGCCAATGTGAGACACACCTTCAAATCTATTCCACTGCAAACAGGCTGAGTTTTCTTTTTTTTAAAAAAGACTCTCAGTTATGGCCTGAGAATTATTACTTTTTTTTTTTTCCAAATACCTTAGTGAATAGGTATGTATTGTAAAACAAGTATGGGGGTTTCCCAAAGAAGATACTAATGCTTTAGTAATTATATGTCACGGTGAAAGGACATATTGCTTATGGAGAGACAACAGCTTAATCTCGCAATGGCAAATATATGTGTAAGTAGTTGTAGCAGCTGATTCCTGTAACCTCTGATAATTAAGGCAGAGGGGACTGTTGAAGAGAGTGAGTCTAGGCAGCTCTGTAGTATAGTTCTAAGATACTCTAGAATTTTAGAATAATATTTTTAGGAAGAACACTTTTATTTCTCAGGTTAATAGAGAGGCAGAAATAAAACCTAAATTATCACACAAATCTGTGATGACCTTGATAATTAGCATTTATACATCCAAGTGCAAAGGCAGCCAATTCTAAAATGAACCCCACTAAGGCAGACTCCTCACAGGATTAGTTTTAATTCCTGAATTTTCTCTGTATTGTACCAATTGCTTCAAATAATGACAGAAATTGGAAACACTTTTTTTATTCTATAGGCAGGCATTTTTTGCACTTCAGAAGAAATAGAAATGTTAACCAAATATTCATTTTGGTAACTGTCCTGATGAAATTATTAATACAGTTGTCTTTGGGAGAATGTGGATTGAAGGGACAAACATTCCTGTTCATGCAATAAATTAAACTTAAGGCTCTGTGATATGTATGATTTATGAAAATACATATTCATAAGTTTGCATAGTTTATACAACCAAAACATCTTATAAATGGCAGTGAAATAATAAAATCTCTGTAGTTGTTATTTCCATTCACCAAAATGCTGCCAAGACAGTAAAACATAACTGCCCTCCCCTCTCAAACCTTATGTCTAAAATGCCCTTCTCTTGATGCCATTTTTAGGTGGCTTTTTGTGGTGCTCTTTTCTAGGAACTCTGGAGCTGACCTCACTCTTAATGCAGATATTTAAGAAAAAAAAATACTTTGCCCATGTTGAAAGAAAAAAATCTCATGTGGACCATAAAGGAGATGTATTTAATATTAAACACTAGAGCTATAGAGAGTTTAAACATTCTTTGTCCATACTAGAATTAAAGCACATTAGTTGAAAGGTTTACAGAGCTTGATTTAAAAATGCAACTTTTTTTTTCTTGCAAAAGTTGGAGCCATCTAGGAAGGTCCTGCCCTCAATCATTAGTTATTTCTCTCAGTTGGAAGTTAAAGAAAAGTACCACAGCTGAGGTAAAGGAAATTTTAACCTGAGGTGTTTTGCTTTGTACCGAAGCAGACCAAAACTACTCCTAGCTCAGATGAGAAAGGTTGTCTCCGATGGATGGGCAGATACTAGGAGTTGTGTGTGGTAAATTTTTGAAACAGTTGGATCCACAGCTGTGCTCGTGTCCCTAGTTTTAGAGGAGCTCTCTTAGTAAGGCTGTATATTTTTTTCCAAAGTGAGAAAGAAATAGGAGTTCATAATTTGTAAAAGTTAGTTATCATGATGTTACTGATGTGAAGTTATCATAAATCACAAGTTGGGACCTATGCCATTAGTGGTTCACTTCACTGTTAACACACGCAATATATGTAAACAACGATTAGATCTCTTCACCAGGGTTCTACTCAGCTTAGTTATTGCATCTTATCAAGAATAAGAATACATTGTATTTCATAGTGGTGACTTTCCGCTAAATTTTTTATTCATTACTGTTTAACCAGAATAGAGAAAATTAGCCGCACTGGCTTACATGCATGTATGTACGTGTCTGTGTATATGTATCTGTATATGCATACATACACAAACACTTACATATTTACACACATGATATGTGTGTAATGATGATTATGCACAGATATATATGTATACCTGTATGTGTACACACCTGTGTATGTGTATGTCAAAGCATCAAAAGTATAACTAAAAATCCATACAGTAGGGTATGCATGAAACCTGAAAACTACAATGTATTACTGATTTTAAAAAAGCTTTTCTAGTGTTAAAACCAAAATCTACTATCAACATTCAGTATCACTTGTCCTTCCCCTTCCCCGTGAATTTAGTGCTTAATGTAATTCTTTTGGCTTTAAAATTGAAGAATTTTATTAGTTGCTAAAGCTATTCAGTAAGAGGGTATTTCAAAAAGAAACGTAAATTGTAAAATTCAGCTGGAACACTTACTGAACTGTTGGTATTGTTTTGTCAAAAACTGATTTAAAATGAACTAGAAAATTGCCGAACCATCAAAGTATGGGATGTGGGAAAGTTAATATATTAAAGAAACACTATCACAAGAAGAAGAAGTGCCATTTTAAAAATGATATTTTAAGAAATTCACTTATATAGAGAATAGGGCAAAATCATAATCCTTTATGAGCCCAATAAAGACTGCCTAGCTACTGCCACTTGATACAATACCTTTCTTATTTAACTTGAAAAAAATCTACTACAGAGGGCTTTTTTTGTGCAATATAGGTTTAGTTGGCTTTTTAACTTAAAATGGAAGAATGATGATACTGTGATAAGTGTGCTTTGGACGGGCAAGTCTGGTGCACAGTACCCCAGACCAGCACGTGCACACAGTAGTGCACATCCAAGCAGGGCTGGTGGCCCTGCAGCTGGGGAGCTGTGGTTTTTATAACGTGCTGTTATTGCACTGGCTATGCTGGCAATCTGTGTGGCTTGGTAGTGGACTTACAGTAGTGCCTCTTTTACAGAGAGAAATATGCTTTTCTCTCTTCCATAAGACTTGGGGACGTTCTTTTTGCTTTAGAGATGGCCTGTGCAAGTAGCTGAACAGGAAGTAAATATTTCTTTTATTTGATGTGGCTTCTTGTGACTGGCCCATTGTATAGGATGCTCATGTGGCATTTTGGAAGATCAAAAACTGAGATGTCATTTTACTTTACCTCACTTGTTAATGTTTGTTTAAGTGGTTATCTCGAGCATGTAGAGTGCAGACAAAAGATAAGGATGATTAGTATTTGTACTTTGCTTTGTATTTGTGTAACTAGTGGTTCCTTTCAAAACTACCTGGTGACAGTAAGACAAGGCACAATATTTGCATTTCCTAGTCCTCTTACCACATGACTCCTTTCTACTTCAGTCTATCCTTACATGTCCTTATTCATGGTGTGTAAGTCACTGCAAGGGTGTGGGCTGTTTAACTCCTGGTAACCTACTGAGCTGTAAAAAAATTATTATGTTGTGTTGGAAATACGGATTTTCATACCAAGTTCAAACGCAAGACAATCCTGCTCTTATTTCATAGGGAAACCTGCCCTTAAAGGAAAACGAAGTTGAAAAGACTTCCAACTGAAAATGTAATCTAAAATGATTTCAAGCACCACCCAGCATTATTGCATCTGAAGCATAAAAATGAGGCTTTTTTAAGTCAGTTAGCTTTGCTTATGTGACAATAGTTTAGAGAAAATCCAAGTCCTATCACTGTTGGTAACAAAAATCCCATTGACTTTAGTGGACTCTGAGTTTAACTCCTATTAAAAACTGCTCTCAGTGGTCTGTGGCTGCTCAGTGGCACTTCCTTCCCCATGTACTGCCATGGTGCCTCTGGGCTTTCCACCTCTCATGAGGGCGTTTGCATGTGAAGCACAGAAGGGCATTTGCTGGAAACTCCTGCACTGAGCCTGAGCCAGTCTGAGATGTGCAGGCAGAGCTAGGGAGTGGAAAGTCCAGAAGATGTTTGATAGCGTCCTCTACACATCTACAGTACTGAAAGAGCATCTCTCTTAAACTATTTTAAGCTGAAATTATTACATTTAAAAATATATTGCTTACACTTTTAATTGAATTTTACCTATCCCATCATCTTCAGCAAGCGTTAAATAACTTGAAAACTCTTGCAGTCAGTGCTCGTTTATAACATAGTGGCTGTAGTTAGAAATTAATTACAGTACTGATTGTAAAGCACAGGCTGCCTCCCCATCAAGAAAGCCCTTGTTTCCTTATGAAGAGCCTCTTTGCTGCTACAACACTTTTTGAAGAGGGATCTGGACAGACTGGATCAATGGGCTGAGGCCAACTGCATGAGGTTCGACAAGGCCAAATGGCGGGTCCTGCACTTCGGTCACAACCACCCCATGCAACGCTACGGGCCTGGGGAGGAGTGGCTTCAAAGCTGACCAGTGGAAAAGGACCTGGGGGTGTTGGTTGACAGCTGGCTGAACATGAGTCAGTAGTTTGCCCAGGTGGCCAAGGCGGCCAGTGGCATCCTGGCTTGTATCAGGAATAGTGTGGCCAGCAGGAGCAGAGAAGTGATCGTGTCCCTGTACTCGGCACTGGTGAGGCTGCACCTCGAATACTGTGTTCAGTTTTGGGGCCCTCACTACAAGAAGGACATTGAGTTGCTGGAGTGTGTCCAGAGAAGGGCAATGAGGCTGGTGAGGGGTCCAGAGAACAAGTCTTGTGAGGATCGGCTGAGGGAACTGGGGCTGTTCAGTCTGGAGAAGAGGAGGCTGAGGGGGGACCTTATCGCTCTCTGCAGCTACCTGAAAGGAGGTTGTAGTGAGGCAGGTGTTGGTCTCTTCTCCCAGGTAACTAGCAATAGGACAAGAGGCAATGTCCTCAAGTTGCGCCAGGGGAGGTTTAGATTAGATATTAGGAAAAATTTCTGTACTGAAAGAGTGGTCAGGCATTGGAACAGGCTGCCCAGGGAGGCGGTGGAGTCACCATCCCTGGAGGTGTTCAAAAAATGCGTAGATGTGGCACTTCAGGACATGGTTTAGCAGGCATGGTGGTGTTGGGTGGGTGGTTGGACTTGATGATCTTAGAGGCCTTTTCCAGCCTATGGTTCTATGAAACATACTTTCTACGAGCCATTTAAGAATTAGCAAAGAGTTTGGGTGTGTTTCCTTCCTTGTGAGCCTGAGTATACCTTTCACCCGTCTCTGCACCCTGCCCTCTTCTCCCCACCGCTTGGAGAAGGCTGTCTGAAACCAGTTGTCTTCCTACCATGTCCTGCCACCTGCTCCTCTCCTCTGTACCCAAGGGCCTCCCACAAGCAGCAGAAGGCTTCTCTGGGGAAGGTGAGTCCAGCTGTTTTGGCAGCCTTCTGCTTTAGCAGCTGAGACCCAGCTTTCTTCTTTGGCACAGACAAAGCAGTCTTAATGCTGCTCATCAAAATATGTTCACCGTGGTAAGCATGGGAAAATGAGCCAATGGGAATGCAATGTGAATAACTTGAAAAACTGCAATTATGATTAATGCTTCAAGTGCTATTTGCTTTAACATTTGACCAAGATAGCGCTGCTAATTTCTTTTAGCTAAATGTGAAATTTAGAGTCTGATTGTTCTAATTGGCAGAAAAGGGAAAGCTGCCAAAAACACACACTGATTTACCTCCCCCTTGATTCTGTTGCCATCACTGAAGTTGCACAGGATACTAATTGTTAAAGAAAGTTACTTTTGGGCTTCAGCTTCTTTCTGCAAACATCTGTCTGATCTAAAAGCTCAGAATTTAGGATTCTGTAAGTTAATGCCGTGAAGCAGACAAGATGAAAAAAATCCATTAGCTCATCTTTTGCAGCTCTGCAGTGTCCTGCAACTTTGGGGGTAGTGGCTTAATTGATCTTTACAAATTAAAATCACACGTGAGCCAACCACTAGAAAACAACAGTAATGGCTAAAGGAAAAGACATCTGTGAATTTGCAATGGACCATTTAAGTATCATAGCCTGTAGAAATAACATGTGAAGCATTTGGAGAAAGCAGTTCAGCTCTACCGCTGAACATCTTCAGGCTCAGACACTTATGAAGTTTATATACTGACATGATAGTGGACTGGTCTAATCTAAACTCCATTACGCTACCAGATCTCTCATTAAATCAGTAACATCCACCTCTTTGGTCCATAGACTGGGGTGATGCATGGGTGGCAGAGTGATGTGGGGGAACCTTTTACTGCCATGAAGATATTTATCATTGTAATAGAGAACAAACTGAAGGCCCTCATGTAACATGCAGCAGAGACAACAGCCTTGATGTTCCTGGCCCCTAAATCTTTTTCAAGAAGAGGAAATTGCAAGCACTTTTGGAAGCAGCAGGAGCAAGGGGAATGGCTTTTTTTCCCCCTTTGTCCCTCCCAAGAACATACCAACCTTTTTCCAAAGAATTTCATTGTTTCCTGTCCCTGAAACCTTTGCAGTCTTTAGTTTGCAAAATTCCTCTCTGTTTCAAATAGCATTTTTGTAAGAAATGGTATAGGTTATACACAGCCATTTTTATCCCTTTGCCAAGTATTAGGCTCTAAAGATATTTGCATTTATGATACTGTATTTCTACATCTTTTCCTGAGTAGGCATTAAAAAAAGAGTGAACTTTTAGAAAGAAAAAACCCTCTTGATGTTAGAAAGAGTGTGACAATACATGCGGAATGTTGGGGGGGGGGCACGGAAACAACACAAAAATGAAACATATACACACACACTTTCTATTAGCACAAGTTTTCACAATATCTCATGAACAATCACCTGACAGAAAATGTATTCTAGTGCAGACTGTAAGCAGCAGGATCGTAAGATCCAGGAAAATATTTAATAACCTTTCTAAAAGTAGCACAGAGTTTGAGCCAGACAGCTTCCTAATGTCAGTATTTTGTAAAGCTAAATCCGATGCGGTGGTGCTGGTTGGTGACACGGGTGACATTGGCTGGGGTTATGGGCTGCTGCCTGCAGGCAAAGGGATAGAAGTAATCGTAAGAGATTGTGTACTTCTGTCAATTAAAGCCTAGATGCATTTTTCAAATGTTTATAAAGAAAAAGAAAGAATTTTTGGTGTGGGTTTGGTCAATATGAAGATCAAGACCTCTTAAAATTGATGAATCTGGAGTTAGCCAGCTGCCTGTTGACATTATTTCCTTCACGCTATCAGAAACAATACAGTATCTGATAGCTAAAGCAATGAAAAGTTTGGTGATTATTTATGCCATATATGTTGCCTAACACATTGCCCAGTTTTACTACAACCTCTGTTCAGTAAGGTTGAATTGTAATGAGTCCTTATTTGCATGTGCATACATACTTTTTATGTTATTAAATATCAAAGTTTCAACACCGTTTTCCCTTCTAGGTTTATAACATGTGGCCTATCTGAAATCTTTATGGCTTATGCGTCTGCTAAGGAATGGTATCTACTGTGTACTATTTTAGCTCAACGGGCATGTGAGGTAATATGGCTTAGTCCTTTTTCATTTCAATTTGTGTTGTCTTGCTTAGGCTCTGGGTGAAGAGAGGACATGTGGACAGTGACACTGGCTTAACTCATTAAGCCAAGATAATTTGATTGTGTGGCTCAGTCTTATCGAGGCCAATCAGTGCAATAGTTTTGGAGAGAAGATCTATCAAAGGACAGACATCCTTGAAGTAACTTTCCAGTATTCTCCAAGCTTTTTTTTTTCCTTTTTTTTTTTTTCTTATTTTTGCACATTTTAGGATTTGCATGGCAATGCTTTGGTAGATCAGAGATCTGTCTTTTGGGGAAAACAAAGGAAGAGGGTAGAGGATGCCTCTCCTTTCCTTGGGCTCCTTTTTCTGTGTCAGTTTCCAACCTCCTTTGCCTCCCTCGGATGTTTTTGTCACCGTCTACACAACCCACTACTAGTGCTATCGCACACCGCATAGCAGAAAGTACTTGCTTTGTTCCTGCTTAGCGCTGTGGTTTCACACCCTACAAGACTTGTAGTTGAAATCCAGCCTTGGAGCGCTGGCCTTCTCAGTTGGGGTGGCAGGGAAGGCTAACAGTTTCCTTGACCGGAAGGCATCAAATTGGATAAACAGAAAACGGGGGCCTGAAGAGTAGGAAAGCTCTCGATGGTGATTAGTTGTCATCTTGCTTGTCAGAACAAATGAAGAAGAGGAGCACAATGTTTGCACTGTTTGAACAAGCCTCAGAGAGCAAATTAGATGGTAAATGTGATCATAATTTGCCTGCCTTTCTTGAAACTCCCATGGTGCTATTAGTGTTTTTCTTTTTTTCAGGTAAAAAAGCTTTCACAAATGCATGCGTCTGTGGAAACTGAAGTGCACTGAGCTTGTTTACAGATGTGATGTGCTAAGATTTCTGTGGTTTAAGTGATAGTGCTTATTGTATCTACATACTGCAAGTTGGTGTAAGGTGGTGTGTAATGCCATTGGAAAAGATAATGTGTTTCAATATTGTACATGATGTGGAAAAAAGATATAGATAGCTATCTATACAAGTATATATTTAGATAGGTATGGATATATAAAATAATCTTGTGCCTGAGCTTTATGTTATGCTTGATTGAGTACTGTTGATTAGCCAATTACGGTATTTTTTGGAAAGGTATCTGGAATGTAAATTCTTCTGTCCTATTATCCTGTGATAATGTGCAGTAGCAGGCTGTGCCCCTTGCTGAACTGCTGGCACACCTAAGGTGACCACAACTGTTACTAAATAAGAAAATCAGCACTTCTGTGTTTTGTGTATATAGAAACGTGGAGTAACCTGTAGCATTTAGATAATGAGTTTGGGGTGGAGATGGAGAAATGCTACTTACAGTTTATTTTACACATGAAAGTATTTCACACATAGCAGAAATCGTTAGTGTAAACAAGTATCAATTAAGAGAACAAGTATGAGCATTGTTGGAGAATAAGGTAAAAGCTGTGATGTGAAAGGCTCTCTTGGGCAAAGACAGATGACTGACAGTGAAAAAATTTAAAGTATTTTGATTTCCTTGCAATGAAATCTGAACCTGTGGAAACTAATGAAAATTGACTGAGCTTAATTAGAGACCTATAGGAAGCAAACAACCTTGTTTAAAAACCGAGTGCTTTGACTGTCATATCTCTGATTTGTAGTTACCCAGCTAGATAGAGGAGCATTGGATTGCATCCAAAGTCAGAAATTTCCTCAATAGATTTTAAAAATAAATAAATAAAATAAATAGTAACAATACTTGTGGATTCACTATATCACTATGACATAAAGGGTAATGACAGGAGATTGTAAAGAGGAGTATATATATTTTTATCTCTTTATAAACTCATTTTAGTATCCCAGGCAGCTCAGGCTGGTCTTGCTGGTCTCTATCAAATTGCATTTGCCTATGCATCTCTCTTCTTTATCTTTTATCCATCTTGGTAGCGACCCACCAGTAACGCATCCTGCTGAAGGGCCAAGGCCAGAGTGTCAACATTACCCAAGAGGAAAAGAAAAATTATGTCCTAAAGCAGAGAAGCGCAGTTCTCGCGTGCTAGCTCTGGCTGGCTGTGGTGCACAGAGCTCTAGGAATTACAGTGGCTCTTGGAGCTTCCTTTAGAAATGCACCTTGTTCCGCATCATCTCCAGCAAAGCTCTGTGATGGACACAGATATTCTCTATCCATCTGCTGGGCCCACTTCAGACAGAAACATGTATGTTTTTTTGTTCCTGTGTATTTTGGATGAGCTCAGAGCAGAGCAGTAGAATAAATGAAAAGCGTTCTGCTTCAGTCAGTCACTGAACAGTGCCAGATATTGTATTGTGCAAATACAAGCTAGTAAGCCTATACTTTGGTGGCTCATGCAGTTTTTACCAATATTTTAATATACTGAAGTTCCAATGAATCAAATTAGGTTTATATTACAGCCGGAAACATACTAGTGTATTCCATATTAGTAATGCACAGTGACAAGGAATTACATTTCATTTTTCTTTATTGACTATTTGAGGCTTTGAAAAATTCGCTTGGCAAGTTTGTGTCTCTTTTTTGTTATTTTTAAAGGTATGAGTACTTAGCAGGCTCATACACTGATTATTTTTAAGCTGTAATAGAAAGCACATAGGATATGAACAGTGATCTGAAATAGATTAATTAAAATCAATGTTATTTCAATGAATACTAATTGAGTTATTAATGCTTGGATCAGGGTTTTTCCCCGTTTTGTGATTATTCAGCTTGTTGGCTGATGTATGCATTCCTGTTGATGAAAGCCAATTCTCCATCATCCTTTGTTGTTTTGTTTTTTTTTTTCTTCTCTGCTGCCCCTCATTAAAGGGATGTTATCGATACCAAATAGGAGATAGGGACTTGCTCATAGCCAATTTACTTTTTTCAGTGCTGTCTCCATCATCTTTTCCAATCCTGAGTACAATAGCACACAGTCTGTTGCAGAAGTAGCCCAAAAGCTCTTCAAATGCACTATGATCAAAAGCGGGGTCAGCTGGCGTCGGGAGGGCCGTGGTTTGAGTCCATAGCTGTAGTTGGGGTGAGCTGTTGGAAACTGCGGAGCCCTGGCTCCGGACACTACTGATGGGAGCTCACTGCTGTGGGGCTCCCAGCCCACTGGCCCCACACGCGCCGCCGGATGGTGGGGCAGAGCTGTGGAGAACCTGCTGCCTGGCTTTGGGCTGAGGAAAGCAGCGCTCGCCTCTGCTTTGCCCTGACTGCTATTAATATCTCTTCCCCCAGGCTACTGGATCGTATGATTGCAACTGAAATAGATTAAAAGTTCCTCTGTTTTGATGCCAGAAATAATGTGATAAATTTGTTTGCCAGTTCTCTGGGGGTTTTGTTTTTGTAATTTGAAGGGATAAGCTCAGGGTCCAAGGGAAAGGTTGTTATTCCACTGAATTTGGAGACTCCCACTATTTTAATGATAATATTATTAGAAAATAGCCTATTAAAAATATGTAATTCACCTCTTAATTATTTACTACAAACAGAACAGGTTTGGTGTGTGTGTGTTTGCACAGAGCAGAAGAGAGTGACTTTGGCTTTTTTGGTCTGTTTTCAGGAAGTCCTGTGTGGTAACTGGCTAAGATAGCTGTTTCTGCAACTATAGTGCATGTAAAATGAAACACCTCTTTTTCCCCATAATAAACAGATGTTGTGCAGAAGGCACAACACAATTTGAAAGGATACCTGGAGTGGAGGATTGTCAACAGGGCCTTGGCAAATAATCAGTAATTTTGGGGACTGCTATGGAAGAGCTACAGTTCATACTATTGAGACCTTTGGGGAAAATATCTATTGCTTGAGCTCCCAGTATGCTACGAAGTACAAGAGCTGTTACAATACCTGTAGCATATAAAAAAGGAAGAACAACTTGGTATATTATGGATCTTCAGAGAAGCTAATGCTTTTGAACAACATCTGTTTAAATGTTATTTGTTGGATTACAAGACATTATCATGGATTCTCAGACACAACTGAGCTGTAATTCTACTCTTTTCTAGCCAGCTAGGATTTGGTCTTCAGTTGAAGGCATTGTACATCTCAATAGTGAAGTGCAATGTTCCTGTCTTCAGTAGTATCTGTGGTTCTGTCAGCCAGGTGCACCAGGGCTTTTTCCCTTCACTGTGAATCAGCAGTACGTATTATTTCAATTATTTATTATGACTGCTATTTATAGAAACTGCATTAACCAGTAGAACGATTTGCATTCCTGTAATGCTTTCTGTAGCACTCTGAAACTTTACAGATTTGTTATAAAACATAGCTTAGATTGGAAAACATTTTGGGCAGCAACCGAGAAAATGAAATGGTTGTTGAAAGGCAGGTCTGTTGCCATCCCAGCCTCTGAGTGGAGAAATTCTGAGACAAAGTCATTTGTCCAGTGCCTGTGTCATAGCACTTCCAGCCTTCCTAACAGTGGACACAAAATGTCTTTCACATATATTTCTTTACATACCCTTTCTCTTAATTATCATCTCTACCTGATGGGACACTTAAAATACTCCGGACATGCTGAAGACTCTGCTGACAAACAAGAAAGGGTTCACAAAAGCGCTTTGTTCATGTGTTATCTTTTTCACTTTTTCTTTTTTCTTTTCCCTTATTTTCTGCCCCGATGATCTCCATATCTCTGTCACTTCATCTGAATGATATTCCTGATATGCCGTGTAACGAGATTTTAGTGATATCTAGCCATTCACCCAAGTAGTTTTTCAACAATGCTAGCAATTGGAGTAGGAAGGAATGTAACTTTTCTTCACATCAAAGAAAATATTCTTACTTTGTTTGGCAATAGCACTGGGAACAGCTTGGTGCACTTATAAAGTGTCTTACAGCTTGCTGCTGCTGTAGTGGAATGGGAGTAACCAGATGTCCAGAGGAAAGATCAAAATGACTCACATATGGGACTTGGCATAATACTGTGTCCAAATCTGAAACTTTTCCTGCTATAAACTTCAGCTCCCTGCAGCCCTTCCACATCATCTCTCTGTAAATGTTAGCTAAATACTGTCATTCCAGACTTTTGTCCATCCTGAAGGATCCCGAAGAACTTGTTATTGAAATGAGTTATCCATATTTGAATATGACCACTTTACAAATACTTGGGCAAAGAGCGTACCTTACTACAAAAGATTTACCCCACTGCTTCTCAGTTAGATAAAGACAAGTTGTTTAAGCGTATCAAGCGTTCAAAATTCCTTTGTTTGAGTCTCTGATCTACAACATTCCTTAGATTAAGTTGATAAAAGCTAAAGAGAAGAGGTTGTTTGGATTTGACTTCTTGACCGGCTACTGTAAAACTAACTTTCAGCTCGACCTTAAACCATTTTCACTCTTCCCTTGAGTTCTCTTTTACTGAAAGATACATTTTAATGGGTGGGAGTAATTTGTTGTATCCATCTAACTATGGATTCTTCTTCCAAGCTTCATCTTAAGAAGGATGGAATTGAGGAAGAGAGACTAAAGGATTCATCTTGGGGTAAGGGAACTTACTTTTTTTCCTCCTTTAGAGGTATTTCTCTCAACTTAGAAGCTACTGTTCCCATTCTAATACATATGACATTCTTGTGATTTGAAATTGATATGTTTAATAGAATTTTAAAAGGGAGGAAGAAGAAGGCGTCCTAGATCTTCTTCATTTGAAGTTAACAATAGACAGGAACAATTTCATGTGAAATGCCTGGCTTGTATTTCAAGACATATCTTTATAGTATTATTTTTGTTCTTTATGCCAAAGGAAGATTTTCTTTTCATTGTCCTTTGCAGTTGGGATGGTAACTGTTTCAGGCAGTACTTTCTGGCATCTTCAGTGTCTTGTGTTGAGCCTCCACAAAAAGGCAAGTCTTTGAAACTTGTTGGTTCATTGTTAGAGTAATTCATAATTCAGGTCTACAGATTGTCCAGTAATGACTCTTGGACTTGTGACTTATACCATCAGGGACATCCTTTCATCATAGAGATACAAACATAAACTGATTGAACATTATAAATCAAAGTAATTCTCAGTGCATTCTTTTACTAGGCTCTGCAAGAGAAAAGCTTTGAGATCCATCAATATGCTATTTGGATTGCTTGGTTTTCCATCTTTATTGGTCTCCTGTAACTAAAGTAATCTCTGTTTAAAGTATTTTATTAAATGTTCTCCCTCTGATGATGATTCCTTTCCTTCTCCTCTTTGTTGGAAATACTTGTTACTGGTTTTACTTCTTCCCATCTGTATTGGGTTGACGAGACACTGGCTAGCCATGCAAGAGAAGATAGAACTGATTTCTTTACCTGTATGTTTATCATTTCCAAGATTGGGGACTGGCTGCATCAGAATTCACCTTGTGTTTAACTAAAAGCTTCTTTATACCTTATAGGCTTGTGAAGGTAAGAAAAAAATATTTTTTATTACTAATGCGAGGCTAAATAAGTGGGAAAACAATTCAGGCTTTGGAATAATTGCTGATGGGGAAAAAAAAAAGGAATGAAGAAAGAAGACTTATAAATTCTTCCTAGACTTTTTCTGAGAAATAATTTTTCTAAAGTAATTTTTGGTCCTTTATGTCTCCTTGGCTATGGCAGAATGCTCGAGCTTTAAATTGCCTACAGTAATGAAAGGTGACATCAGGGGAAACCAGAATTCAGCAGTGGGACTAATGGGATATTTCATGGGAGTCTGGTGTCTGTATACAGACACTAGAAAGAGTAGGAAACATGACTGTTATGAAAGGTTAAGAGAATGGCATATGTCCATTATAAAATTATAGGTAAAGAAACTAAATTTGTCTTTCAAAGAAGGCTATTAGAGTGCTGCCTACTCTTCTTTTGCAGAGCAGAACACATTGTAAAGCATGTCATGCTCTAAAAGGCCTGTTTGGACTTTTCGTCTTTACTTTTTGTCTTGCTGGCATGACATGGCTACTGTAGAGAGCTGATGAAAGAAGTTAAAGGTGTTTAGTCATATTACTGGAGTGAATGAATGCAAGAAAGTCATAGTCTGGTTTTATGGGTTAGTTACTGATTATAACTGAATGGCATCTTTCCCAGCATTGAATCAATACTCTAGGTCAGAGACTGCAAAATTTTGACTTCTGGTGTGACTCCAGAGCTGAGGTGGCCAACAGAGGAGGGAAAAAGTGTGCAATGCACAGAGGAAAAATAGGAAGTCAATGAGTAAAAGAAAACATGCTCTATAGATGCTTCCTTTGGTGACTTGGTTCCCTTTTAGAAATAATCTACACATCGGCAGCTACCAAGTGGACACTAGCTGATTAAGACAGGATAGGTTCCTGTTTAGTTCAGTATGCGTTGTGGTTTAGCCTCAGTTGGCAACAAAGAACCACGCAGTTGCTCTCTCACTCCTCTCCCCTCTCTGGTGGGATGGGGAGGAGAATCAGAAGGAAAAGGCAAAACTCATGGGTTGTGATAAAAACAGTTTAACAGAATAGTAAAGGGAGAAAAAAGTAACAACAATAATACTGATAAAAAGAATATACAGCATGCAATGTTCTCACCACCCAATGCTCAGCTTTGTCTTGAGTAACAAATCTTCTTTCTTCAGCTAGCTCCCCACTTAAATACTAAGCATGACATCACATAGTATAGAATATCCCATTTGATTGGCTGGTTTGGGTCAGCCCAATGAGCTTCGTGTGAAAATTAACCCTATCCCAGCTGAATCCAGGACATTAGGAAATACTGCCTTCTTAAAAGGTGACAGAAATTGTGTGAGCATTTCCTACACCAGGAATCTGGACAGATGAAATTATGGCTCCTGATGATTCAGCATCAGCAGCTTTTCTGAATTCTAAGTCACTGGGATGATTTTGTCTTTTCTTGGAATAATATGATATGTTAAATTTTTGTTGCAGTTTCTCTGTTTCAGTTTGATAATGATTTACTGTCTGTTCTCTTTGTCTCATATTTTGTCTGTGATGTTCTTAATTGCAGATTGTCCTTGGCAATAACTGGCATTTGTCTTAGTTTTTGCCCAGAAGTGTCAGTCCAAATGCTTGTAGAAGTTTACTGATACCATAAACATTTCTGCTCTGTCACCAAAATACTTCTTGGAGGTTGGCAGATAAGGCTGTCTCTGCCATCATGGTCTCTCCAGCACCGTAGTTTTAGATAGCTTTAATAAGTTTTCTCCTAGGGACCAGAAGATGAGATAAACATGCTTATCCTCTTTGAAAGGTGGGGGAGGGAATCGACTCTGAAATACAGCGAAATCTCATTCCCTCCCCAGACCTAGTGGCTCCCAACATTCAGATGCCCAGCAGAAGGCAAAATTTTTAAGGTGTATAATGTAGCACACCAACTTTGATGTGGCAAAAGGCTGACGGTAGCTGTACGGTCAGTTATGATCATATTTACTCTGTAGCTTTTCTCTTCTGATTGTCAAAAACCTCTATTGCTTCCCTGGCAGGAATGCTTCTTCTGACAGACCTTATTACCAGAATATATTTTATTCTTATATCAGGACTGGCTTCCATGATACTTCTGGTGTTGCACCATTGCTAACTATTCCTTTCTAGTGCTTCAGTCCCTACTTAATGTTGCCATAGACACTATGGTTCTGGTGAAGGTGTTGCAAAATTTTCAGCAAAGGTAGCATCTAGTGGGTCTGGAGAAGCATCCAGCTGCTTTCAACCAGTTCCTATCAGGGCAAACAAGAAGCACTGCTGTTTCCAGCAAGCTTTCTTGTATTTCTTGTACAGACCTATATCCTTCTGGAGTAGAGGATAGAAGAATGACACCAGGTTCACTTACCAACTCATCACACTGCCCTTGAGGAACTATTACAGCTCAACAGATTAATCGGATAGATTAATACTCCTGCTCTCTGGTGATTACCAGAGGTCTGTTTTGATGGCTCTCATTCTTGCACTTTTCCCACTGAAACCCTTTTCCATGTTAAAGTGGAACTAATTAATTCTAGGGCAATACTGAATGGTTTCTTTCACGTTAACAGTTCAGCCAGTTTATGTCTGGATGCTCTAAGTCCCACTGAGATACCTTAAACCAATTCTCCAGACAGTGTAAGAAGGTTGCCTTGCTACTGGATATACAAGCTTTTGAACAAGAGAGATCATAAGTAGTTACAGTCTTAAACATTTATAGTTTTGAGTTGCATGGTTTGTTTTTTCTGTCATGAAGATGCCATGTTTGTCTTTTACTGAAGATCACCTGTATTCCTTCAGTATCCTTTCAGATAGACAGCATTCCTCTGCAGGCAGATCATAATCTGCCATGTGTTAATAGCACATGTCACTCCACTCCAGAAGTAGCTGCGTTGTGGTGACCGCCTTTAAGACAGAGTATCTGTCATATGATACTGAGGGGCATGACGGTTGACATTCAACAATGAAGATGATACTATGGGAATTACGGGCATTCTTTAGTCGGGCTCTCTGAGCTTTTGTAGCAGAGGCAATAATGTATATTACATTTGTAGCAAAGCAAAAAATAAACCTGCCTGCTTCTGTGATTATCACATAATCAAAACCTGTGATTGTCAGATAATCAAAATGATCACTGCATCCTCAACCATAAAAATTCACGTGAACATTTTTTTCTTCCTGAGCAGATAAGATTTAAGAGTATCTCTACAATGCTTGAAAATCAGCTTTTTAAAACATCATTATGAAAAATGTTATCCTTTAATTAGTTCAAAAGGAAATGTAATTGTGGAAGACTTTACCAACATGAATCTTCTCTAAGGAAAAGCATTCCAAGAGAGCCAGTTTGGCAAGCTGCTGTCTTGATTGCTAAATACCAATGCAAGAAATTCCGATTTGACTTTAGGGTAGGCACATTCCTACTGGAAAACACACAAGATTTTGCAGTGATTTATATACTTATTTTGCCAACTCAGTGCTGTGATGCTCAATATATTGAAGAATAAACTCTAGAATTAGGCGCTTGGTAGCCTTGAGCACCTCTTTGTTCCCTCAGGTTTTGTGTTTAGTTGATTTGCTACTTACTTTTTAGTGGATTTTTATTTTTATTATGCTGTCATTAATAGTTTTTTTCTTATTCTTTTCCTCTTTATTGGAGCATAAGACACTTGATTTGGAGCCTTTAGCATATTTATTCTGTATTAGATACTAGACTAGCAAAAGCCAAACCCAAAGGGACTCTGCCATTTCCAGTTGTGTCTAAAATAATCTCTATGCTGCTTTGAGCAGGGACCGTCCCCAAAAGCGCTGAGTTGATCCTTGTGTTGGGGAAACAGTGTTACATGAGTTTGATGATTTGCCATAACTGAGTAGCAAAAGGACAGGAAGATCTTCAAGAAGATGAAGTATATGATCCTCCAGTTCAGTCTGCAGAAATAAGGGTATTCTTGAGAAAATTTAGGCAAGGCTGTGAAAATTCAAACACTTCTGATCTGAACTAGATTGACAGCAGTATTTCTAGGTTATGTATCGACTGTCTGAGACAAGGCAAGCTCCATTTTTGTCACAGTGTTGGGAGGGAGCAATATATACATACCAACTGAAACCTGTATTCCAGAAAGAGCTGGGATCTTTGGCAAAGGTGGTGTTACTATACGTGGCTTTGCTGACAGTTATCCTTCTGGAATTATCCAAAACAATAGACAGTTCCATGTTTTACCCCATTGCAGGTGATATGGCTGCTGTACTGGTGATTGTGTTACATATTCCCTTGAGGTTGTCTCCCCATTCCAGTGTGATCCATCCATCTTCTCTGTTCTCACAGTTTGTAAAAATGGCTACAGTCCAAGAGAAGCTGAATAATCTCCTAAATCTCCAGGCAGTTCTGCTGGGATAAGAGGTCCAGTCTTTGTATTTCTTGCATATGGTATCAGACTGTAAGGGAAATAATAGCACAGCAGAAGATCTAATGGGGAATTCAGCACAGAGCTGTTTTGAGGTAATACACTGTATTTCTGGAATTATCAAAAATTCCTAACTGATTGACAGGGAGCAGATTGGGTTGGAAGGGACCTCTGGAAGTCACTTAGCCCAACCTTTTGCTCAGAGCAGGACTAATTCAAAATTAGATCAGGTCAGCCAGGGCTTTGTCCTGTTGAGGTCTGACAGTCTCCAGGAATGGAGATTTCCCAGCCTCCCTGGGCAGCCTGTCCCAGAGAGCAGCAGTTTGGAGAGTGGTATCTGTGCTATGTCCTTCCCTTCAGCGTGGCCACCAAAACACACACTGCTTTTTCAGTTGATAGTTTGCAACGTGGTCCATTTCACCTTTTACTGTCACCTCACATAGAGGAACAGTAGGGAACAGCTAAGGTATGGTTTGCAATGTACAATTTTCAAAAGTACTTTTTTGGCAGGGAGTGGGGAAGCACGTGTATGTAGCTATCATAGCACACAGCAGTGAAAATCAGACACCTCTACCTCTAGCTCTGAGAAGATCAGTTTGGTTGTTCCCTTCTGCAATTGTCACTTTTCTTTTAGTGGAGAAAAACTGATGCATAAGCACTAGCTAGTTTCTGAAGGGAAATGACACTAGTGAAACATATTTACTATAGACAAGAGATTGCCAAGGGAAGACAGTGTTTATTTGAGATTCTTGAAAGGTATAGACATCAAGGAAGAAGAGAAACTCTTCAGAGGGGGACATGGAAGTGTAGCTAATGGATTGGGAGAATTAATGGGATAATAAAATAATTAAGAAAGGAGAAATTTCACCTGGGGCTGTCAAATTTGACATAACTGGTAGGAGATGGAATTTCCTAGGTTACACTTGACGAAGAATTAATTCAAGAAGTGTCAATTGGCCAATAAATCATTTGAGTTGGAATTGCAGAAGAGGTTTGGAGCTTCCGGAAGAAAACTGTGTTTATTTTTGTGTGTGAAAAGATCACCATATAGTATGCCAAACTGTATAAATGTTGGCAGCCAGGGCTCTCTGAACAAAGACCGTTTCATTTCTTTAAGCACCGGCATCTTGTGGATTACTGTGCGGGGAGAGTTTTATTTATTTGTATTTCACTTGTTTTCTCTCTAATTTTAAAATGAGTATTCAAAATGTTCTGTTTTTCTTCTTTAATTCGTATTTTATTTCCTCAACTTCTTCATTTTTCACAAGCTGAAATCAGCAATAATGCAAATACTTGGGTAAGAGCTTTGAGTGAGTCTCTCTTATTTCTGGACATCTTTACTGCTCTCCCCTTGTGTTTAATCTTTCTTCTCTTCCCCTTCCCTTTTATGTTTCTGTCAGCCAAAAAAAGAGTTAAATTATATGGGATATGGAGTGGCTCTTGTGCGCTGATTTTTTAGATGTTTTCTCTCTTCAGAAGGGATGCAGTTGGTTTCATTTTATTTCTGCTTTTTCAGATGAGAAACTACCACAGAACGTATCTGCAAGAGCGATCACTGGATTTTTGTGGTGTGTATGATACTCTGCAGCACAGATAATGCTATAAATACACTGCTACATCTATCAGTGAACTAAGATTTTTGTCATTTTAGCTTCCTGTGTGCATAGCTTTTCTGCAGTTTGTATTATGGTCCCAGACTTGTGACGAGGGAAGGGCCGAGTTTGCCACTAAAGTGGACCAAACAACTTGTTTGGTTAGGAGGAAAGGTAATTTCCAGGCTGGTTTTGCTTGATATTTTTACCTACGTCAATTTGTAGCAACTCAAAGAGCCTGCTGGATTTTGTGGAGACTGCTGTCTTTACAGTCAGTGTTGGGGTTACCAGTCAGTAGCCAACAAGCCCACTACGGAATGGGAGCAATATTATCAGTTATCCTTTCTCCTGTCTAGACTTGCAAGCAAGGGAAGTACATTCACTTTTCTGAGCTAGTGTAGCAGGTTGTATACATAGATAAGAAATTACCTTTATTTACAGGAAGAAATTCTTCTTCGTTTTGAACTGGCAGGCTGAGTGAAACAGTTACAGTTCTCCTTTTAGTAAATGTCAGATTGATGCCAGCATCGCCTCAGTCAAACATTAAAACAGTTATTATTGCAAGACAAGGCGATCTCAGTTTCACCGGCTGGTTGGCCCTCTTGGACATGGCTTCAGCTGTTCCTTTGAAATTCCTATTGAAAATTTTTGAGTTTATGATGAGCCTGCATTTTAAAAACATTGATTTTTGCAATTGGCCATATTATTGGTAAGGTAGGGAGAGTATTGGTTTAGTGTGTCGTCATAGCAATAGTTTACTTTCCATTTCCTTACTGTGCAGTACGATCCGTGCTCTTCTGTGGCATTCTCTTCTACTTGAAAAGCTTGACACTAAGTGGATATATATTTTTAAATATAGACAGGAAAGCTATTATTTTTTATTTAGCTTTTACTGTGTAATGGAATTTGTGACAAGGTTATTTGCTTCAATATAATTTTGTGTACTGATTAGTGTTCTTTGGAAAGGGCCTTGAGGCGTGTTGCACGAAAGATGCTATGTAAGTAGGGAATGGAAGGGTGAACGACCTTCATTTAAATGCAGTCAAGTAATCATTATCAAAGTTTTAAGCAATTTGAACTGCCTAACAGGAGGTATGATGACAATAATTGCCAATGTCCTTAAAGGACAGCTGTACCCATTTGATCACTGCCACATGCTTAAAGTTCATAAAAGGAAAACCACTTTTCACAGTCGCTAAGCAGTATCTGTAGATATCTATCTAAAAAAACCAAACAAACCAACTAAACAGAAAACACCCAACAGAAAAACACATATGACAAAATGGATATTTTGGAGGTCTCTGCATGTAGCCTGACAGAATTTCACCGTATAGCGTTGTAGGTTCCAATACCAGAGGGCATGAGTGAATTATTATTAGTTAAAATAAAGAAAGAAAAAATATTTTTTTAAAAAGTGCATTAGTATTTAAATAGGAATGAAGCAGGCAATGCATATCTAAAGAGGAATGGTTTTGCCAAGCGAGTGGAAGGAATGCTGGGCTCTGCAATGCTGTTCTGAGCTTAACCTTTAGGTAACTGGAGACAAGGAAGTGAGTTATGCTGAAGAACTGAGCAGAAATGTATTATTATTCCTATTTACTCCTTTCCCTACCCAAAATCATCTTGAAATATACCCACATATAGATATACTCAAGCAGAAATGGACTTTCCCCGTTCTCTGAGGTGCATATAGAGGAGCTGGCCTGAGTTTGGAAGCAATAGTTCATTCCTTAGTGTGGCTCTGTGCCAAGTGAGTATTTCCTGTCTTTCTCTTACTGTTCTCATCACTGGCCTAGTCCCACCAGTTTTCCACAGGCTACAAAGAGCTCTGTAACCCTTCTGAGATGGGTATATAAAATACAAAACGGCCTAGGGAATCTCAAAGTCCAGTCCCCTACTGTCACTATATATTATAATATAAAATGATAAAGCTGTGTCTTAACATCAGCTAATTATTTTTGTCCTTCAGGACTCTGGTTGGCTGTTCAATAATGTTACTGCCCTGGGAGTTACAAATCTTCTAATTTGCAGCATGAATTTATTTATGGCTGTTTTATACTTACTTGTTCTTGTGCCACTGTTGTCTTTTTGACTTAAATAGTTGATCTCCAGTATATATGCTTTGCTGATTATATTTTTTACAGGGGAATCATATTCCTATTCAGTCTTGGCAGGGTAGGGCAAGACAAAGTCTTTTATTCTCTGTGAATGTACACTCTTCATTCCCAGTGTCATCAATATAGCCCTTCCCTGTTCTTCTTCCAGTTTAAATTAATCTTCTCTGAAGAAAATCAGAATTACAGTTCTGGTGAGGTTTCACTGTGCAATGACATTAATACTTTCTGGAAAAAACATTTTGCCTGTTTATATTTTCCAACTGCAGAGCCTGTTTCCCTACTTACATCAAATTAGTTGGTGAAAGTCCATCTTCCACTCAGCTTGTACATTTCAGGGTTTTTTCCTTTCCCTTTTCTTTGTGATTAAGTTTCAACTTATAGCAATTTTTTTCACTGTTAACACATACTTCGTACTACTACTTTCTGTTGATTACCTGTGTTTATGTAGAAGATTATATTTTACCTGTATGATATTTTGATTTTTCTTTCTACTGGTTATTCCTTCTAATTTGGTGTAATCTGCAAGTTCCCACTGTGTGTTCCTACTTCTTATGTCACGTTCATATTCAGTAATGAATTTACTGGAGTTCTGCAAACAGATCTTTGAGGAGCTTTGTTAGGAAGCTTCCTCCAGTTCAGTAGACACCCTTTTAATACTGTCCGTCATTATATCCCTTTTAGTATTTACTTAACTAATTTACAGTCCTTTTACTAATTCTTGTCTTTCCAGCTGTTAATGCATAAGGTAACCAATCATATATATATTTAGATGTGCAGCAATCTTCTTTGCTTAAAATCAGCCATATTATCAAAGAAATTAGCTTGGCATTAATGATCTTTGACAAACCCATTGTGAACTGCATCCTGTTTTTCTGCAATGTATATATATGCATTTAAACCTCAAACTAAAAGAAGAACTATTGCCTGGATCAATTCTCCTTTTCTGCCTCCTTAAATATCGGCCCCTCCCCACCCCTTCAAGTCCAGATACAATCTGGGAATTTTAATGCATAATTTCTAGGACTGCTCTAACATACTTTTTTTTTTCATATGTGTATGATTTTGACATGACCAGAGTGTTTTATCCAACATATCCCTTTTTGTGTCTTCACAGTCTATAACACCATCAGATACCCTTTTCCACCTATTTTTGTTTTTCCTAAAGAACACTTGCATTTCGGTATGTGTGTTCCAGCCCTGACTGATGTTTCAGTGCATTTTGCTTTCCTGCAATAGCTTATTCTACATCCTGCAGCACTTCAAACTTTTCCAATTTTGTTTAAGAACGCAAGGAATCAGAGCAACAAACCTTAAAAGTATTTCTTAGTGATTGGATCCAGTTCCCTAATTACTCTATTCATGAACCATACCATCTAACTGATGATTATTTGCATCAAAATTAGTATTTTCTTCTAGATGTCCATCATATTTCCCCCTCTGTTCTCTAAGTCATTATTGCATCGCTGTTTTCTTGATTTCCCCCTTCCTTTAAATCAAATCCAGATGTGGAAAATATGTGCCTCTCCCAACAGTCTTCCTTTCTTTTTACTTTACAGCTAATATATGCATAGCTGTGCACTCATTAATGAAGGAAGAATAGAGATCTCAATAGAAATTTAGGGAAATAGTGAGATGATGCAATTGGTATTGCAAAAGCAAAACTCCAGATTTGCCTTTCTGAAAGGGGGTCATCCTCTCTTTTTCTGATAGATCTTTCTTTCTCTTGTTTTGGACATAGTTTATTTTAAACTATAAAAGGTTCTAGTGAAGACATCTGGAAAACTTGGAATATGTCTCACGGTGTTTTAAATTGACCTACCATGTATCTTACACATGAAAAAATAAATATCTAATAAATAGGAAGCTTGCATAGATTTTTCACTGTCATTACTAAGTAACTTAACGTCAGTGACATTCTTCAAAGTTTTGCAGTTCCTCTGGAGTCTCCCAGGCTACATCGTATAAGCTAAATGGAGCCAGGACATGTATGCAAGCGTGGGCTCAAGACCAGTAACCTCTGTACTGTGCCACTTGTCCTCAAGGCTGGAAACTGGGACCTGGCCCACTTTATTTGTTAGTATAATAAGCTATTTCTGGAGAGAAATAATATTTGCCAAGTTCCCATCTGTATGTCTCACAGGAATTATTTTTCCCCCACAGCAAGAAGTGAAAAATATTTGTTTTCTTCTTAATTAGTAAGAATGACTGATAGTAATCATGGCAGGTGGGAAGGGTTTGGGAATGAAGATTTCTGCCTGAGCTGTTAAATTTCCCAGGCTTCAGCCTGCTTTGGAATCGATTGTTCTGAGTTACTGTGTAGAACGGGGCTGAGGAAGGAAAGTATTTTGCTTTTTCTGAAGTGACTGACTGTCCCAGGCTCTGTGTGAGAACTAGGGTTCTTTAGAACTAGGAACGTTGCTCCTGCATCCCTGATTAAAACACACCATCTTAGTTTTTGTTCTTTCTACATGCTCACTATTATTCTCCACAGATGGTTCATACCAAAGTCATCCTCTTTGTACCTTATGGTCTTTACCATGAGAAGTGCAGCTGTCCTCTCTCCATCTTCAGGATGCCCTCTTCTCTGTCCTCTCAAGGTAGAAAACCAGCCTGTTCTAAATGGACAACTTCTGCCTGGAGAGGGGAGGAAAAGGAGACTATTTTTCAGTAGAAAACAGTCAAAATATTAGGATGCATCTTTGAACTGTGCAGATTTTGCTTGAGCCTCCTGAGATTTTCTCACCACTGTTACTCAGTGAAACTGTATTTATAAGATTATTTTAGCATCAAAACACAACTGCATTTAATTCCACTAGATTGCACTTTTGTTACTTTGAGCAGAAGTTGATGTGTATATCAGGTCTGCAGAGTTCTGAAAGAGATGTAAGAAACAAATACCATAAAACAAACATGTCAAAATAAAAATGCAATTATAAGTCAAAATGTCTTGTGGTTTAGGTTGAAGAAAGAAAGGGAAAGCTAATAAAAAAAGAACATATGTATATTTTTAACCATCAAAAGGGTTTATTCATTTTTCTATGCCACAAAGCTACATTATCTCATAGAATAGGTAAAGAAAGAAATACTGCAGAGAATAATTTTTATAAGGACATTCGTTACATGTAACTTATTAACAAAGAGAGCTCAGATGCTTACAGTGCTAACACAGGTATTTTTAATAAGAAAATTGCAGAAAAGCACCAAATGACTTAAGCAATGATGGAAATCTTTGACTCCACTGGGGGTAACTTTTTAACGAGAAACTAGCCAAACGGTTGTAAATTGTAGAAAGGGAAAGCAAAATTTTTAAATAACAGTCTATGCAATGCCATTACAACTTTTTCTTTTCAGTTCCTGTATTTGGGGAGATTCATTTTATATTGGGGAACTTTCTGTTGCATTATTTACTAGTTTTGCATCTTCTGATGTACTTAACAACACTGCAGATAGAGATCAGATAAATACAATTACAATTTTTTCACCATTCTCTATGATATTATGTATGGTTACAACACAACTGTTATCTTTGCTTCACTATACCCTACCTATGAGATTGACCATGCTCCAAGTGAAAACTCCCCCAATTTCAAGCTGAGTAACCGTCAGTGGTTTTCAATGGGAAGCTGGTGATGATCTTGAGGAGGACTGTTGACCACAAGAGGAATTGCAATTGCTCATTATTTCCTTAATTTGTTCTTGCCCTAGAAAAGTACTTACAGTGAAATATGTGTGTTGCTGCAGTCAGACTTGATGGCATTAGGCATAATTTTGACTTTATAGAGGGCACCAAAAATGTCAAACAGATAAATATACTTTAAATCATATGTTACTTTGTTGAAACTGAGAGTATATCTGTGTTGTTCTCTTCCTGGTGGTGCAGCTGTATGATAAGGATCCGATTTCTTTTCACTCTTAATTTCCATGTTGGCAAAATCCTTTCACAGACTCAGTTGTAGTGTGAATAAGGTAAGCAGTGCTTTAAATTGATGTAGTTTTCCTTGCTATCGAGGTGAAAGTGAAATTAAGCACAGTACTTTTCCTGTATAAATGGCTACTAATGCTACAGTTATAAGCTAGATGTCATGAATCAGCAAACAAATAAGTCTGTAGAGTTGCTATGCATGAAATGAGTTATCTTATTTAGCCACATGTTGAGACTAACTCCATTTCTTCCTTGCATGTGATATTTCAGCTAAGCAGTAACTTAATTTGAATACACAAAGTAGTAAACTGCTGTCCCTTGGAATCAATTTTAGAGAGACATTTAGTCAATGCTGTTTGGAAAGAATAAGTTCAATATATGCTCTCATACATTAATAACATCTAAGTTATTTTCTGGACCAAATACACTGAAGCGTTAGTGTATGCTTCTTTTTCTGAAGTATCTGAGCATTTTCCTTTAGACTCTATCTGATCATTTTTGTGATAGGCTGGGTAGTGCATGGATGGCTTTTATGTGTGAGTGGGTACATTTTATACTACTTAGAATAAACAAGGTTACATCTTAATAATACTTTAATAGGCGTTTCATTGATTATGTGTCACTGCTGCTAGTTCATAGGAGTTTCTATTAAGCATTTACCTGGCTGCATTTTCTGTGATTATGGCAAGCTTTCAATGGTTGCACCTCATTCATTGGCTGTATTTAGCATTATCTCCTTTTTTATTTTCATTCATCTGTATCATTTGATGTTTCTCACAGAAGTTTACAATGGTAATGGGAATACTGCATAAAAAAATGGAAGGAAATTTGCACCCTGTTAAAGATTATAGTAATACATAAACGTGCATGTTTGTTTGAGAGAATATTTATTTTTTTCTTGGGCATCTGTAGTCATTTAAAAATCCAGCATGCAGTGCAGCAGTTCTATCAGATACTGTAATGTGTTCACATAAACCACTCCAGGCATAAATCTTCAATGCACAGGAGTTGTTTTATATCTCAGGCTTTCTGAACACTATACTAACTGTACAGACCGTATCAGTCTGATAGTTTGGGACCAGAATTATAGAACATAGAAGCGCAGAGCTGTGTGAAAGGTGAGATCTCTGTATTTGAAGTTTACTTGAATTGATCCGTAAAGTTATTTTTAGAAGTTACACTCTCATAACATCTACATAACCTGGTTTACTCTAATCTGATTTTTCCAAGCTTTTTAAGCAGTGCTGAAAATTACTTTAGGGAATAGATTTGCTTTCAAACTGAGTTTTCAGAATAAAGTTCGGGTCATTGTGTTCCTTAAGAGATTGGCTGAATGCCACTAATAGTATGTTGTGACTGTTTTTAAATCTGACAGTTGGCTAATACACTTGAATAACTTATTGTCAAGCCAAGGTATGGTTTCAGTAGAGATACTGTCTGGCATCCAAAGAAGATACTATCATCAGTTAGAAGTAAGATGCACTGCATCGTTTTTTGCAGGTTTGCTCATTATGTTGTGCCCTGCATTTGAATTAAGTTTGCAAAAACATATTTTATTTTAAAATGCAAGATTGCAGTTTAGTAGCCTTTGAGGTTTGACGTGAATATCTATAAATGAACACAGTTTATGGAGTACGTTTAATATCAGATTATTAAATTCAGATTAAAACAGCTATATTTCAGAACCAGTCTCATTGATCTGAGAAAAGCCAGATTTATAGACATAGATAGACTAATGATAGACTTTATTAGACTAATGGCTGTAGCTGGAGCTGTTGAAGAATTGTTTGTTTAACTATTCCATCTAGTTTATGAAAAGAATATTCATTATCATTACTTTTTGTGTAATATGCATGGAGTCAAAGTGAAATTCTGCACCAGCATGTTCCTGGTTGCTGAGAGATGCTCAACACAGAAAGTATCACTTCCAAATGTATTTTTTTAAACACCTCTAGGGGATCACGCCACTGCACAGACAAGAAGCCTTTGAGATCTCCCCTTCTCAGGCAGTTCTGTCTCTGAACAGTTTATTTTATATTAGCAGAACAATAACAATGGGATTACTTTTTTTATATGCATTACTTCTAAAATGTTAACACTTACTTAACTGTGGGCAGTTGATACTCCTTTTTTTCTCTGTTTTCTGAGTCTCAATTAATTTGCCATTCTAAACTTACAAGTCAACATTGCTTAAAGTATATATTTCTTTCTTTTTTCCCTACAAAGGTTAGTTATTATAGAGTAAGATGTTAGGATGGTGTATGTACATGAATAGGTATGCACATCAAACCTGATTCTCTCCTGACACATCCGTTCATATAAGGAGCATAGTGCTGAAAGACAATTGGACCAATAGTTGAGTCTAATAGTGAACTACCATGTTCTACGCTGTGTTTTCAATCTCGTGACTTTGAACTGTACTATGTAGGTCTTCAAAGCATTAAGCATTTGTGAAACAGTTTATTCAAGCTCGTGAACACTAGAAGTCAAGAAAACTTTTAAAGGTATTCAGGCACCAAACCATGTAGATTTAGATTCCTAGTGAGGTTTTGAAATCACTAGCTTGTGTGTTGAGTTCACATGTCTGATCTTGAGTCTTCAGCAGCTGTGAGCCTATCCTTGGGTGGAGGTTGCACATATATATCAGACCCGATGATTTATCAGAAGGCATCTTTTATTCTGAAGGGCAGCCAACCTCATAGTGCCTGCAGCTGGAGTTAGGGAAGATAAACAGAATGGTGAGGCTGACCACCTCCCTGACCTGAGTTCGATTCTGCCCAGCTTGTGGCGTTGGCACAACTAGGACCTGAAGGACCACAGGCTGAGG